>Ga0157364_1002485_pt1 | contig 17196 bp, 20 predicted proteins | sample AttsexASBM2_FD_111476 | JGI IMG/M metagenome (GOLD analysis project Ga0157364, IMG submission 111476) | Fungus gardens microbial communities from leaf cutter ant in Ribeirão Preto, State of São Paulo, Brazil - Atta sexdens ASBM2 | ecosystem: Host-associated > Fungi > Mycelium > Unclassified ... | reverse complement strand
TTCTTCTGATTCTGTATTTTGAGTATGATAGGTCTCTCTGGACTTGGACACATAATCAGTAGGTTGGTTACGAGCAACCTTTATCTAGATTTCATTTCTGATCTCTTCTGACTGCAATAACGTCGAGATATTAGCCAACAAAACTCTTACAGTTGCTGATAACCTAATATCTTGGTTGTTTGTTATCACTTTTGTATATTCTGCATATATATAGATAGCCCTTATTTGTAGCTTTTCAACACAACTTAGTTTGTGAAAATCAGTCTACTAGTTGCAGAAATATATCTTAGTTTCAGTCTAGCTAATAATAAACCTTACTTTTTCAACCACTGGTCTATGGGAGCTTTGTAACAAGTCTGATCACTGGCCTATAGTGTTTCATAACATAAGACTGAGCCTCAGAACAAACAAGGATCAAATTTCCCAACCTATTCTGAGAGAATCCCTACTGAAGAGACAATTGAGTCTGTCTTAGAAAAGATCAAAGAAATTACCAAAGAAATAAGAGAGAGATTTTAGGATCAATAGAAAGAAGATACCACCTACTGTAATCATAGACTTAAAGCTATATATTAATTCATTGATAATGAAAGCTTGATCTATCTGTATATCAGAGAGTTTAGAAGGGCCAAAGAATATTCAGCAAAATAGGTGGTAAAAAGTGTTAGAGAAGAGAACAAAAAAACAGTAGAAATATTATGTTATATACTGATTCAGTCTCATTTATACTCACTTATAGATAACATGCTCTCTCTGATCTATACCTCCCAAACTTATTCAGTATAGGTCAACTCTCTATTTCATGTTGATTATTTCTTAGCATTAGACACAGTTCATATCTTAGTGACTGAGCATAAAGGATTCTTGAATTGTGCTTCTACTCATGATTCTGGTCATATATCTCAGAGAGTGTACTTAGAGAGATTATAAGAGATATTCCATTCAAAGATAGTGAGGTGTGTTATTGCTAATACCAGAAGTAAGTGCTGGTTTTAATCAATTTTCAGGATAAGGTTTACAGTATAGCTATCTAACTTATAAACTAATATACTCTTGTTGAAACAAGTCATTTTGGTATCCTTGTGAGTTTGTAGATATGCTGCATAGTTACTGAGGTAATTCAGAATGCTTATAGTATGTAAAACATATGAAATCTATTGTTAGTAGTAAATTACATTGTAAATATTTACTTGTAGAATGTTTTGTTACGACCTTAAGCTAGAGCTCAGATTGCACTTAGACAAAGACTTGAGAGGAGATAAGGGATTTATAAAAGTGGTAAAGTGTAAGGATACAGGATAGTATCTACACTATATATACAGGTCAAAAGTAATTTAATGTATAATATATGAGGCGAATATCATAAGGAAACATTAAGGATAAAACAAGATTGTGGCACTTACTACATGAGACACTGACTGAGACTACCTATAGTGCAGCCAATCATGTTATCATATCCTTTGCTCTTCTCCACACTACCTCCAGGAGGTATCAATTGTAACAATACCTCTATTTTAGCATTCATGTCCCCATGAATCAAACCATAACTGCCAATTCTCCTACCACATGTGTAGCCACTATCTTTTTGCTAGGGCCTATGATGATTTGTTCCATGTTGTCGATTGCTATGAAGTAGGGTTTGTATAGTGGACCTCTTTGGAACATAGGGATTTGATACCCATTTCTTGATGTTTCCATATTATGTTTCTTTTCCAAGAATGCTATTGCCACTTTTTTCCAGAATGTAGGGTCTTGTTCTCCTCTGGATTTGAGAACTTGGTAGTGGGGTGGTGGTCTGAATATTCATGTTTGCGATGGTATTTGTACAAACTTCATGTATTTGAGGAGGTTTTTGATTTCATCCATTATAAAACTTGTTCTTGATGATGACAATGTTGTTATAGATACCTTGTATGGCTTGATCAGTATTACTTCTTCATCTTCGACTATTCCTTTCTCTTCTTTCTTTTCTTCTTCCATATATATCTCCTGGATTTCTTGAATATTGTCATCTATATATCTGTTGTCTTTTCCTTTATATTGGTCCAATTTATCAGCTAACATTCTCTAGATTTGGAAAGCCCATTCATCCATATTGCTTTAAACTAGATATCAAAGGTCTTTCAATATTTAGGTGATATTTGTGGCATTCATGACTCAGTTGTTGATGCTTGCTGTTAAAACTGACCCCTCTACTTCTGTTATTGTTGTGTTAGCTTCTTCTGCCAATTTCTTGATATCTTTCACTATTCTTTGTATATCTATCATCATTTCTAGTCCTTTCAATATCTTGTGATATAGTCTCAACCAATCTTCTCTTTCCCTCTTCATGACTTGTACTTGGTCCATGTTGTTCAATTTTCTAGAAATATATGGGTTTGGAAATGCGGATGCCGTAGTGTAGTTGATGTTGTTGTTAGAGATTTGAGAAGACATTGTATGAGTGCTTTGAGAATTTGAGTAATTTCTTAGAGCTGTTGAAATGGGATTTTACTCCTCCCTCTTTATAGGTTTCAACTCAAACACCTTGTCCAATAATCTTCTATTGTCTCTTTTGCATGAGGTAACCCTGTTTCTGCTATCCATTAGTTGTATTCATCTTTATAGCCTTTCCAGTGAACCAAGTATTGCATCCCTCTTCCACATTTTCTATACTTCCTAACTTCTTCCACTTCATATTCTTCTTTCTCATTAATAATCATTGGCAGAGGTGTTGGATCCTTGTGTTGTCCTTTGAATTTCAGCTCCACACATCATTTCAAAAGATCTTCATTGAAGACGTTGTGAATTATCTATCCTTCTAGAAGTTGTAGCTGAAATGCTCCCAAACCAATATCTTTGGAGATCCTAAAAGGTCTGTATCTTTTATTGTCTAACTTCTTTGAGAGTCAGTTCAATTGGATGTTCTTGTTCTCCAACCACACATGATTTCCAACCTTCATGTTGTAGCAACCACTCACCGGAATGGCACTCGTAGTATGCTGACTTCAGCAAAGCTCTCCAATAGACTATCCCATAGTGGGGATTACAAGAGAACTCGACAAGGAGCCCTCACTATATTGTCCACTATATATATACATGGTTCCTGGTCCATGCTACAACAATATCTATCCGGCCCTTAAGTCCATGCCTCTACCTCATGTCTATTACTCATCCACCATGCATCTACCTTAAGGCCACTATGCTTCCTACATGTGCCTTGACATCATACCTTTAATCTCCACTATACATGTGCACATCATGTGTACACCATGAGGAACCATTGTTCCTTGATGTCATCCCTAACCCTAACTCCTTCTAAACTCTTCCCAATCCTTCTAGACCCTAAGTCCTTCCAGACCGCTCTAGACTCTATCACATGACTTCTAGGTTATGTGCCTATCTCTTATCCCTTTGTCTGTTGTAGACTAATAATTACCTAAGGTTCTAACCCTAACCCTAGTCCAAGTCTGTCCACACTTTTGTCTTATAACACTTCAGTCCTTGAGAGTTCCTTCTTTTCTTGTTGAATTGCCTTTTCATGTTTTCTTATGCTTCCTCCATTGCTTTTCTTGCCTGTTCCCAGCTCTTTTGTATTCCAATTAAGAATTCTTCTACTTGTGGAATTCCTGTTTGAGCCATGAGGTCTCCTTTCCAAGGGTATCTTCCGAAGTTTAGTTTAAATAGTATCCTTCTAGTTGCCACATGTTTCTTGTCATTATACTGAAACTCTACTGCAGCTAGCCAATCTATCCAGTTGTCCTGTTGGTAATTTACATAGTGCCATAAGAATGTTCCTATCTCCTGGTTTATTCATTCTGTTTGACCATCTGTTTGAGGATAGTACGCCATTGATAGTTGTCTTGTCATTCCTAGTGCTTTTGTAAATTCCTCCATGAACTTTGATATGAATTGTGGTCCTCTGTCACTGAGAATCTTCTTAGGTACTCTGTGTAGTTTCCATATGTTATCCCTATAGATTTTTGCAATTCCTTCCAATGATATATTCATTGTTGTTGCCTTTAGTTGGATCATCTTTGTGAATCAGTCTACAATAACCACTATAGTGTCCATTCCATTCAATCTTAGCAAGAGCCTGATGATGTCTATACTAATCTCCTACCATGGTCCTTGTAGTATTTCCAGTGAATGTAATTCTCCTACTTTCCTTTGGTGTTGAACTTTATTTTTTTGACATTTAAAGCATTCCTAGACATATTTCTTGATATCTTCCTTTAGTCCTGGCCACCAGTAAGTCCTCTTGAGTAATTCCAGCATCCTGTGTTGTCCTGGATGTCCTACATCCACTAATTCATGATTCTCCTTTAGAATTTTCTCCCTAATCTTCTTGTTGTTTGGTACATAGATTCTTCCTTCTATATATACCACTCCATTTTCTTTCCATGTTAACCCATCTTGTTTCCCTAATGCTTGGATTACTTCCTTTTCTCTCATATTGCTTTTCTGGATTTCCCTGAGTATATTGCATTCTTCTGTTGTTGTTTTCTTTCCTATCATAGTAATTTTAGCTGTTGTTCTTCTTGACCACATTTCTTCTTTAGGAGTTGCACATCTTTGTTGTCCTCCTTTGTATTGATTTGATCTTTTCTTAAAAGAATATCTACTTTAGTGTTTGTTTTCCCTGGAATATGTCGTAATGTAAAGTCATAATCTTGCAGCTTCAAATACCATCTTGCTTGTCTCCTGTTTAACTTGTAAGGTTCTCAGAAATACTTCAAGTTTTTGTGGTCCATCTAGATTTCAAATGTTTCTACTGCATCAAGTAGATACTGTCTTCACTTGGCTAGAGCCTCTACTATTGCTAGTAGCTCTTTATTGTAGATTTCATAGTTTCTTCCCACTGGTTGCATTGTCCTTGATAAAAATGCTATCAGTTTCTATTTCCCATCTTGTTTTTGGGATAGTACTCCTCCTATAGCATGTTCTGATGTATCCATTTCTACTCTGAATTTTCCTTTTCTTCTAAGTAAGGCTAGTACCAGTTAGCTTGTTATCTTCTCTTTAAGTTCGTCAAATACTTTCTGATGTTCTCCTTCCTATTTCCAATCCTTCTTGCCCTTTAGTTTGTTCAAGGGTTTTGCTATGTGGCTAAAGTTTTGGATAAACCGTTGGTAGAAATTTGTGAACCCTAAAAAGTTTTCTACATCTCTGACCTTCATTGGTATCTTCTATTCCTTTACCACCTTTATCTTCTCTTGTTCCATCTTGATCTGCCCTTTCCCTACAATGACTCCTAAGATAGGGATTTCTTCCATGTTGAAATCGCATTTTGACCTCTTGAAACACAAATTGTATTTTTCTGCTATCTTCAAAAATCTGATCATTCTTTCTTCTAGCTCTTCCATGGTTTTGGCCAGTATTATGAAGTCGTCCATATAGTCTGCCAATACTCCCTCATGAAGTAGTTTCCAGAATATACTGTTTATTATTCTTTGGAATGTTCCTAGTGAGTTACATAACCCAAAGTACATTACTTGTGGCTCGAATAATCCTTTGTTGGTTAGGAATGCAGCTTTCCATTCATCTTCTTCTTTGATTCAGACATTGTTGTATTCCTAGATCAGGTCTAGTTTGTTGAAGTATTTTGCTTCCTTGAGTTTGTCGATTACCTCTCCAATTAAAGGTAGTGGTGTCTTGTCCTTTATTGTGACCTGATTGAGTTTCCTATAGTCTTGAACCAGTCATAATGAACTGTTTTTCTTTGGAATATAAAAACACAGTGCTGCATATCTTGACTTTGATTCTACTATTAAGCCTGCTTTGAGTTGTTCATCCAACCATTGATTCAAGGCTTCTTCTTATTTTAGTGTCATTGTGTAGGCCTTTGCATTTAGTTCCTTTAGAGCTTCTTCTGTGAGGTTTATTTTGTGATCTCATTCATGTCTTTCCAGTAATTTTTCAAATTTCTTCTTGTTGAATAAATGCATGAACAGTTGAATGTATTCTGGTAAATCTTCCGGGTTCATCTTGTCTGGTTCCTTGCTGATTTCACCATTGTCTTGTTCTGTAGTTTCCATGGCCTTTGTTCTTCTAGTGTTAAATATAATGTCTTTGTGTTTCATTGAGCATTGTCTTGGACATCTTGTGAACTTTATAATACTGTTCTTCTAATTGACTTCTGGGTTGTGTTTGACTAGCCAGTCATGACCCAAAAACATGTCTGTCCCATCTAAGTCTGTTACAGCTGCTTCCAACTGTTCTTTGTGGCTGTTGATTTTGATTTCTAGAGATGCTACCTTAGTCACCTCTTCATTCTTCATTCCATCTGCATTGAAAACTTCAAATGAGAAGTTTAGTGGCTTCATCTGGATTCTTTTGTTTTTGACCAGTTGTTTGTCAATTTCTGTGTGTGTACATCAGGAGTCTACCAATGTCTTAACCTTAAGTTTCTTTCTGTTTTTTGTCTTTACTTCTGCTTGCACATTTAATTCCCTCTTTTCTTTGCTGCTTTGGCAATTTGGAATAATATATCTGTTATGGGAATTTACATGGGAGATCTCTTGTACCATGCCTACTCGAGATCGTCACCAAAACCCTTCTCTTTCTTATCATTTTCATTGTCTGATCCTTCTTAGATCTTTCTATTCTTCATTGTCTGCTTCTCTTTGTAGTCCTTGGTGATGTGTCCTTCCTTGTCACATTTGAAACACTTTCTGATTTCTTGTTCTTTCTTCTTCACTCAGCATTCCTTTGCTATATATCCATACTTGTTGTAGTTGAAGCATTTTGGCTTCCTATCTTTAAAGTTGTTGTTGGACCTTCCAATGTCCATTTGTTGTCCTCATTCCCTGTATGTTACTCCTGAACCCGTTTTGTAATCATGGCATCCTTTAGTAGATTCATATCCTTGTCCAACTGATATTATTGTTACTTTCCACTCTTTGAGTAATTCTGGCATAGCTATAGGTGGATATCCTAAGATCGTCTTGATGATGTCCTGTTGTATGTTTTTCTTCAATAAAAAGATGATGTGTAGCTCATCTGTGTCCACCTTTATGGCTAATGCGTCGAACTCAATTATGAAGTCTGTAGTGTTCTTCTTCCCTTGCTTGAATGTTTCTATCTTCCATTCAGCATCTACTGCCTTTGTCTTGTCGCTGAATATGTTCTTGATTTCCCAGACAAATTCTTCCCAATTCTGGATGTCGGTTTCTTCATCTAGCTCATTGAGCTTCTTCTGTGCATAAATTCCCACTACACCTCCTCTGAGACAAGCTAGAATCACCGTGATTCTATTGTCCATTTCTGTGACTCTGTTGCTTTTGAGGAATAGCCTAATTCTCCTCCACCAGTCTTCAAATTTTGTTTGGTCACTGTCAAACTACCCTGGGTTTGGTATCATATTTCTTGGCATTCCTGCTAGTTTGTTTATTGTTGGTGCTAGTGCTGTGGACATCTCTATATCTGTTCATTTGTCTTTGCTTGAGACTTCTTTTGTGATCCTTAGAGATCCTAATCATTCTGACAATGTCTCTATATTATTCATTCTTCTAGAACTCATTTTGTCTTGTCCTCATAGTTTACACTACATGTGTTTGATTCTTGACAGGTAACTCTGTCTAGTATCATCTGTATGCATCTCTCTTGCAAGGTGAGCTCATAAATGCTTTACCAAATATTACAACCTTAAACTAGAGCTCAGATTGCACTTAGACAAAGACTTGAGAGGAGATAAGGGATTTATAAAAGTGGTAAAGCATAAGAATACAGGATAGTATCTATGCTATATATACAGATCAAGAATGATTCAATGTATAATACATGAGGCAAATATCATGAGGAAACATTAAAGATGAAGCAAGGTTGTAACACTTACTACATGAGGCGCTGACTGAGACTACCTATAGTGCAGCCAATCATGTCATCATACCCTTTACTCTTCTCCATGCTACCTCCAGGAGGTATCAATTGTAACATGTTTCATAACATACTCAAATAGATATAAACACTTGTTAGTAGCTTGATTCTTGTGTTGAATATTGTATACATGTTAAAGCTTAGTATAAACTAATATAGTTATATGTCAAAGTCTAACTCTAAGTATTGATATCTTCCATGGTAGACTTATTCTTATTTCTATGACTTCACTTAATATGGAGAATTGCCAAAATATGTAATAATAGTACCAATTGAGTATCCAAATGTTTTATTGTAGTATTAAAAACTAGTATCATATATCAAGTCCACCCATTCTAAAAATATATCTCTATAGCAGTGTTGTTGTTACAATCAATACCTTGAGGTTGCAACATGGAAAAGAGCTTAGGATATGACAATATGATCAGCTGTACTAAAGTAGTCTCAGTTAGCACCTCATATAGAAGGTGCTCTCTCCTCATATTGTTTTCATATTCTATGACTCATCAGCCTCAAGGACTAATTGTTGTTTCCTCATATACACTTAGTATATATAGCATAAATACAATTCTGTATCAGTATGCTTTACCACTTATTACATTCCCCTTCTCATTCTCAAGTCTTTGCCTAAGTACAACCTGAGCTCTAAGAGTAAAGGTCATTACAGTTGTCATTACAATATCTCTGAGACAAGCTCATCTTTCATGATAACCATCTTTCTTATAACATGTTTCTACAGCAATAATGCAACAACCTGGATATCCAGTCTTTCATGACAGGAATACTCCTATCAAACTTGATCTTCCATAGCAGAGTTCTCCTATCTAATCTCTGTTAGTATCTCACTACTGAAACCTCTGCTCAGAGTAATACACTGAAATCCTGAGCATCTTCTATATATCTGACTTGTATATAAGACTAGTAGTTATACTGTAATTCACTAGTCTGATAATTGATAAAGATAACTACTATTGAGCTCAATTTCCAGTGTTCAACAGTGACATACCAAATCAGCACTCACTTTCATCTCAGACTTTATCTACTCATCTGAAGTTATGATCATATAGCAGACAGACAGTACAATATATAAGCTAAAGCCAGGGTCATTCTAACAAGTATGTATCATTGAGCTTATTGTACAGAGTTTCTACACTTTATACATTCCCAAGCCAACTCTATGGGCTTTTACCTCCTAATATGAGCTACATCTGACAACTGGTAAATACTCTGTAATTTTCTGTCTAATAATCAACTATAGTTTCTATTACTGTCATATACTAAGTCCAACCTTGTCAATAATCCATCTTTTATAGCAGTGTTATCTTTCTGCATATCTATTTATAACTTATTTTTTGTAACAGTGTTATCCATTATTCAAACTCTGTAAGTACTTAGTCTTTTATAATAGAGTTTACTCCTTCCCAAAATTAAACCTCTATCAGTGTTGAGATACTAGAATTAACATCTTCACTCAGCATAACTGCTGACATTACTTAGGACTATACTATAAAGTAATAGTGCTACTCAAGTACTCTCTTAAATTAATTAGTATTTAAAGACTGGTAGATACATTGTAATCTTTAGTCTGATAATTGAATATTGTTAACACTAAACTCCTATATTATAACAACACACTCATCTTGTCAGAATTTGCTCTCTTAAACTTTACTTTATCTCTCTAAAATTGTAACCTCATAATAAGCAAATGGTACAGCACATGAGCTAAAGCTAAGGTCATTCACAAGACTACAACTCTTTGCTTTTTGTACAAGTTTCCATAATTGGTACAAACTCTGTACAACTCTGTGAACTTTTACTCTCAAGTATAAACTGTGTCTGATAATTACTTTTAACACCAAAACTTCAACATCAATGGCCACACACTTATCCTCTATTAGTTTCACTATCTTGAACTCTGTTTTTCATTATCTGAAGTTGTGACCAAGTAACAAGTAGATAACATAGCACATAAACTAAAGCTAAGGTTATTCTCAAAGTTTGCAATTCTGCTTTCTCAGATAAGCTCTCAAACTTGTTCAAACTCTATATAACCCTATGGACTTTGACCCTTAAGTGTGAAACTCCAAGTCTACTGTCACATCTGTGCAGTCCTATCTACTTCTTTTATTTTTCATTTTTTATATCAATAATTTATTACACAGGATGTAGTAGCAGACTATAGTAACTACTTCATAGCTACTTAAATACAGACTAGAAAAAAAAGAAAAGGAAAAGGAAAAAAATAGAAAAAATTACATGACTAAGTGTATTGATATTACTCTGCTCTCACAGAACTCCTGTTGTTTTTTACTATGCCAATTCTTGTTGAAATAGTTTTTTCAGAATGGACAAGTGTTACTATTAACTTGGTGCTTTCCTTTGCAGTTGATTGTTATGATACAGTAAAGAATGAAGTGGTAATATTCTTTATATATTCTTTAGAATTTTATATTGGATTTTACTTTGAATTTACTTTTCTTTTATTATATTGATGATGATGATGAAGGGGCACATAACAACTGTGGTCAACCTAGAATGAACTAGAGTGGGCTGGAATAGTCTAAATGGATGATATCAAGAAGCATGTTAACTACATGGCTACCCCATAGTATACATATGATGCACTCATAGATAATGCATGGACATTAGAGCAAGAAAAATTATTTGTAGTACAGACCATGTATAATTTATATAAATAGGGTAGCAATTCAGCAGACTTCTTATTAAGTTCTTTTGTGATCCCCACATCAATAGCCTACTGAGAGCTTTACTTGCTTGTATGATTATTAGACTTTGTGTCTAGTGGTTACCACAACATTGATGCACTTGAATGTATGAGAACAAAACTTACCTTTCTTTGTTTCAAGTCTTAAGTAGTTGGTCTTCAAATTTTCTTTATAACACCATGCTATCTCTTTGTGATGCTTGGTATTATGTGGTCTATTGCATTTAATGCATTTGGATCTATGTGCTTGACATAAGAGAGTGAAATAGCTTTATTTCCAACAATTCTTGTACTGTGGAACTTTAGGATTCATATTCATACTATGTACTATAGTAATATATCATCCAACATTGAATCACTAGTTAATTATACTTTTGGCCTTGAATCCATTCTATGAGTCCCAAATGTTGATCCATACTACTGCCATGTCAAATTTGATGAACACTTTAATAATTTGAAGTTTTGATTGTTGGAAATGCAAAAATTGAACTTTATTTGATTTTTCTTTTCTTTTCTGCTATTCTATTTTTAGAACTAGTGTTAGGGAGGGATCAGTGGGATGTCATAGGTCATACTGTCATATAATCACATGCCATAATAAAAAACAGTAGAAAATTCTGGAAAAAATAATATCATACTATATATTATACACATAGTGGCTTTAAGACAGACACATAGTCATTTAGGGTAGGCTAAAGTAGTAGTGTACAGACTACTAGTCTAAGATATATAAGGTAGACAATTCTGTACAGAGTTCTATATTGAGTTCTCTTGTATTAATCTAATATAAGATTTTTCTTCTTGACCAACCCTAAGATCTTTAAGTTGTAACATTGATATATCAGAACTGAAGATGATAGACTTAACTTTTACATTATTTTCATTTTCATTTTCATTGTCTTTCCAATTTATTTTCCTTTATTCTATTTTTAGACTCTAGGGTTAGAGTTAGAGTGATGATCAGTTACACTGTCACACACACCAGTCACACCTGATGGCTTGGTCACAGTAATGGTCACAAGTCATGAGATGCAACAGAAGAATATAGAATATTCTGGAAAAATGATGTCATACCACATGTAAAACATATGGTGTACACATGGTCATTTAGGGTAGGCTAGAAATAGCTTGCACAGACTATTAGGTATTTGTATATAAGATAAACAGTCTTGTACAGAGTTCTCTATCGAGTTCTCTTGTGTTACTCTAATACAAGAGTTTGTTCTTTTGTTCAACTCCAAGGGCTTAAGTTCATAACATGATATTAGTACAACATCATTGAAAATATGTGATTTCTTAATTACTTCTTTGATGATTTCAGAAGTAATGGGAAGATTGGTATTGTCTAAAGTGTATAGAAGACTCAGAATCTTCAAGTATAACTTAGACTTGAGAAGGCAAGGACTGTTGATATAGTCTAAATCAATATTCTTATTTTCTTTGAGATATTTTTCAATAATACTCATATTCTGAGCAGATGATATTTTGTTGATAGTAATAATGATTCTATTATTCTCTACTCAAATGAATTCAGTAATAGTGTTTAATTTGGCCTCCTTAAGATACTTGTTGATATTAAATATATAAAAGTTAGTAAAATTACCAATGACTTCAGAATTATTTTTGTTCATAGAGATTATGATTTGCTTTCTTGATAGGTCTTTAGTGATCATGTTGATTTTGGATTTGGCTTAACCCATCTTGTTGTTAACAATGTTGTTAATTTTGATAACTTTCTTGGTAGGTAATTTCAGAAAGGTATCTTTGATATAGATAATGTTCTCTATATTGGATTTTGAAGCCTGTACATAAGACTTCTTGTTGAATTTCAACTTGTTCAGAGTTTTTTTGCTCAGCCTAGGAGAAATTCTTGGAACTTCAGTAGATTTTTTCTTAAGATTGAACAGAGTCATAATCTTCCTCCTGTCAAATTGTGCTAACATACATTGTTGGAAAGATCTATTTTTATTATCTGCAATAAACTTGTCCTACCCAGACTCATAAATAGTACTAATAAGCTGTTATATAACAGCTCTGAATTTAGAAATTGGAAATATACCCTTTATAGTTTTATTGTCTAAAGATCATTGCTTGATAAACAATGCTATTCAAAGCAGAGAACAGATGATGTTTTGGGCATCATCTAATATATATTGGTCTACCCCAAATATTGAAATTAGAGCAAAGATACTATCCTACAGATTAGAGTCTGCAGATTGATTTTCCTGGTAAGAAATAGTCGAAGACTCCAAAATTAGGCCATCTGTAATATTATCCATGCCTTAGGTATAAGGTATAGAAATATGTTCTTCTATTGTTTTAATAGCAGCAGGCTTAACAAGAACATAGAGCATAGTTGATTCTTGCAATGTCCTACTATTGACTTGACTACCTATTAATATCTGGGCAACTCTCCATATAGTCCATATCAGATATGACATCTTTTGGACTCCTGAGAAATAAAAGAATAGATAGACTTTTAAGAACTAAAAGGTCAGATACAATTTTTTTAGAATGAGACTTCTTAGATTTCATAATTAGTATAACAGTTGGAGATTACTTTGATATGAAATATAACTATCTTATTTTTCATTATATTTTATAGTTTTTTCTAATAATTTTTTTCTAATATAATTCTTTGACTCACTCTAAGTCAAACTCTATTTTACCTTTTGAAATACCCTTCATATCAGAAATTCTCAAAGTAAACTTAGTTTTTTTATTTTCTTCTTTAGGCTTAGCTAAAAGAACATGATGGGATATTATATTGTGACTGTCATAAATGTCACACACATGGCACTGTCACCATCACACTGTTATGTAACTTGGTAGAACTTAGTTATAACTTTAGAGTAGATTAGATGTATACAAACTAACTATTAAAGATATATAAAGTAGACTACTCTATAGTAGGAACTCTATTGAGTTCTCTTATGTCACTCAATATATGAGTATACTTTTACTTTAATAGTTAGACCAAGTCATAACACTTTAACTCTACTTCTTATCTAAATGACTATTTTACAAAGACATTTTTACTATCACAAATGAGCTTGTCTAGCCATTCATGAGATATTAGTAGACAATGCTTTTATAGTTGCTGATGGCCTGATATCTCAGTTGTTTGTTGTTACTTTTGTATATCCTGCATATGTGTAGATGGCCCTCATTCAGGGCTTTCCAGTGCAACTTAGTTTGTGAAAATTAGTCCACTGGTTGTGGGAATACAAGCTGAATGAAGTTTGTGATATTTACCAGATGCTCTATACTACTTAAAATATATTAATTAATAGAGATATTCTTCTTCCTATTTACTATTCTATACTGTTTAAGGTATGTAGACAACATTACTGTTATAACTTAAGTTCTTAAAGTAAGACAAAAGATATATTCTTATATAAAATAATATAAAAGAACTTGATAAAATTCCTAAGTACAATATATCTACTTTATATATACTAGGCTGTTAGTCTGTGCTACACTAAATATAGCCTACCCTAAAGAACATGTGTATTACATACTATTAATATGCAATATGATATTATTCTCTAAAACCTTTTATGTCTTTCTATTATGTTATGTGATTGTGTGATCTATGACTGTGATATATATGACTACTCTGTAACTTGTGTATGACTGTCATGTATGATGTGATATCACATTCTTTGCCTAAGTCCAAAATAAAGAAAAGTGAAAATAAAAACCAAAGTAAAAATAAAAGAATAAATAAATAAATAAAAACCAAGTCCATCATTCACAACTCTAACATCACCTCCCCTTTAAAATTCCTCCTCTGGAGAAACTTAGTCCAACTTCTTTTTCTTCTATTTTATCTAATTTTTCCAACTTCTTTAAATATTTATTCTTAAATTTTCTATTATCCTATCCAAACAATATCTTTGCTATATACTTCCCTAGTAACTCACTCCTTCTAAACTTCTCTACATTTAGATTTAATTTCATTTTTTAAATTTTTTCTAAGTTTTTATTTCTTTTTACTTCCTTTTGTCATCTAATCTTAGCACTCATCCTTTCTTTAAACTCAGCTACTGCTTTCTTTATATTTTCTAGATCCTTTTTCCTTTCCTACATGTTATTTCCTATAGTAAACTTCTTCCAATATACTAAATACTTCTTTATTTCTCATACTTTTCTTTTATTTAAGATTTTCTCAGCTTTCCATTCTTCTACTCTATTAACTTTAACTAGTTTTGGTTTCTTCACTTTTTGCTCCTTCATCAGTTCTCTATATATTACTACTCTATTAACATTCACTACTGGATGAATTCTCATAAAGGCTGGTAGCTTTAGTTTTACTACATCTTTGATACTACTTCTTCAACTACATATAGTTCTACATATCTCTCCACCAACTTCTTCACTGGATGTCCCTTCTGTCATTATCACAAAATATGCCATCTTTGACAACTTATCACATACAATCAATATTACATCATTTCCTACTACCAATAGCAACTTAGTGATAAAGTCAACTATTAAGTATATCTATAGCTTCTCTAGTACTTTAACTTTTCTGCTAGTGTCTCTGCTCTGTTTTCCATCCTCTGACACAAATCATATCCTTCTATATATTTTCCAATATCTTTCATTACCTCTGGCTACCAGTAATTTCTCATTACTAACTTTGTCATCTTTTATCTATCTCTATGTCCAGCTACTGGTATATTATGGTGCAACTGGATAACTTCTAATTTTAACTTCTTATCCTTCAGCATATACACCTTTTATCAGAATTGAAGATAATAGACTTTGTTTATTTTCTTTTTTTCATTTTTATTTTCTTTTTCATTTATTTTTTATTTTGAGGCCTAGAATTAGAGGTTAGCATGAAGTTATACATGACTGTCACAAATGGTCACATATCAGTCACAGAAAACATTGTAAAAGATTCTATAACAAAGATAATGTTATATAGCATATATTATACATGTTAACCTTAAGAAAAACACATGGCTCTTTAGAGTAGACTAATAATAGTGTAGCATGGACCAGTAGTCTAGCATATATAAGATAAACAATTCTATACTAGAAATTCCATTGAGTTTTCTTGTGTTAACCCTAATATAAGGTTCTTTTTCTTAACTTACTCTAAGATCTTGAGTTTGTAACATCTTTTTTTTTTTTTCAACACTAACTCTTTTTCTATTTCCCACTTGTCTCCCCTTAATGCTTTAATCCCTGCTTTTTTTATTTCTTCAACAACTTTTACCACTTATTTATCTTTCTCTCTTACTCTTTTTATCTTTTCTACCAACATTATTTCTGGTCTCTTCACCACCACTTCTATTATTCTTCTAATTCATTCCTCCTTTATCAACTTTTGATTTTTATTATTGTTTTCCATCCCCACTTTCAAGTCTAACCTCCTACTCAGTCTATCTGTTTTTTTTATTCTAACTCCCAGTATATACTTTAAAGTGAAATCAAATCTAGACAAATATAAGGCCTATCTAGCCTGTCTCCAATTCAACTTCTGTATCTTCATAAAATACTCCAAATTATTATGGTCAGTCCAGATCTCAAACTTGTATTTAATGTCTTCTAACAAATGCCTCTAAGCCTCCAACTCTCTAATTACTGCCAATATTTCTTTATCATAAATTTCATAGTTTCATTCTATTTTATTTAACAATTTTGAAAGATAAGCCACTAGTCTCTATCTTCCATCTACACACTCTATCAATAACACTCCTCCAGTTACATAATCTAACGCATCTGCTTCCATTCTCATCTTTTTATTCAAATCTAGATTCATAATATTTGCAAAATCTTTCATAAACAGTTAGCCAGTTTCAAAAACTTCTGTACCTCCTTAACCAATTTAGGCACTGGCCAATTCAATACTACTTTTACTTTTCCATCTTTATCCTATCTAATTCTATTACCACTCCTAAAAAGTTCACCTCCCTAATCTTTCACTTATATTTCTCTGGTTATATATATATAACATTTTCTTCCATTCTCCCCAATATTTCCTTCATCAATTCATTGTATTCCTCCTCACTTTCTATTCCTACCATTACATCATCAATAAAACTTCCTATCTTTCCCATATTAATAAAATCTCTTAGCAACTCATTCATTATAGCCTAAAATGTGGCTAGAGAATTTGTTAAACTAAAAAATACAACTGTAGATTCAAACAACCCTTCTGGTATTATAAAGACTACTTTCCACTCATTTTCCTCCTTTATCCTTACATTGTTATAGCCCCATCTCAAATCCAACTTCATAAACACCTTTTTGGTTCTAATATTTTTGATAATGTCCAAAATAATAGATAATTGTTCTTCACTATCCACTCATTAAGATACTAATAGTCTTATACCATCCTTTTTATTCTCATCTTTCTTTCTTACAAAGAACACCAATACAGTTTGTGATAACTTTGATGGTTGAATATATCCCTTTCTTATCTACTCCTGAATAAACTCCCTTACTTCTTCTCTCTCTTGTCTGAACAAGAGATAGTATCACAAATAAGATACTTACTGGTTGTGATACTTGAACTTAATGGTGTTTCAGAGGTTCAGTATAAGGATGTGATGATAATAGATGATGGAAAGTATCAATAAGAATAATTGACGTTGTTA
>Ga0157364_1002484_pt1 | contig 17206 bp, 8 predicted proteins | sample AttsexASBM2_FD_111476 | JGI IMG/M metagenome (GOLD analysis project Ga0157364, IMG submission 111476) | Fungus gardens microbial communities from leaf cutter ant in Ribeirão Preto, State of São Paulo, Brazil - Atta sexdens ASBM2 | ecosystem: Host-associated > Fungi > Mycelium > Unclassified ... | reverse complement strand
CTGAGTCAAAATTATCCTATTTTAGATAAATATAAAACCTACATGTTTAAATTAGTATTTCACCAATTTGTTGAAATATACAAAAAAATACAAAAAGGATCTACTGCTAACAATGAATGACGTATTTTCACTTACAGGGGAAAACACTGAGAAATAGATATATATAATCTGCAATTTAACTATTACTTTTTTCATTAAATAGATGGTATCTGTCGATTTTATCTTTTGTTTAAAAAAAGCACAGAATCTCCTTTTTTAATTATATCTATTTATTCGTTTATATATAGAAAAATAGATATATTTTGATTTTTGAAAAATACGTGCTTCATTAATTTTGTTTCGAAATGCTTTTCATCGTTCGATTTGAGAAGACAGTTTTAACTCGATTATCAATTAAATGCGTCACATTTCGAACCATTACCGCTCGCGCGGATTTTCGCCGCGGTTGTTCCGCACAGCCATTGGTGAGATACGGCAGAACGCCGGCAATTCGGCGGTTATACCAAGTATGGATGGTATACATGAGGTAATGATTTCGAGTGACACACATGTATATGCTCGTTCGGCGCGTTGTACATATCCCGATACGATCGGGGAGGCCGCGCATTATTAACTCGAATATACCGAGTGGCAATACCACCTCCGCAAACCGCTACCAACACCAATCCCTCTTCCCGTCTCTCTCTGTAGTCGACCAAACGACGGAGTCATGAATATCGACACGACCGTAAACGCTCGACTGGTCCTCGTTGCGTTCACGCCGAACTGCGGGTTTGAGAACGAACGCATACTATCGTGGAAAATATCGGATGCGAGTCATTTCGTTATCGTAAAATTTGTTATAAAATTTGTTATAAAAGTTAGCATGTCATTAAAGTTTTTATGTCTCATTGTAGAGGATTTACTCGCACTGATACATCCGTGTATCATAGCATTTGAAAAGCAACTTTTCTCAGTTTTATTTTAATTACTAGGCAAGAGATAGTGTCCTCTCTCCCTTGCGATAGAAATTATCTTTAACGCTGAAAGGGACAAGAAGTTATCATCTATCTAGGTGAATGTATTTCCCATCTTGTAGATGAGAGGAAAATAAAAAATCCCTCCCCGTACTATGAAAAAAGCATGCAGCGGGAATTTTCTCGCAACTTATCGTTAATACTGATTAAAAGTTCGGAAAAGATGTAGACTTTAACGTCGTGTAAAGACCACTTAACAAGTAGAATAATAAATTCATGCTGGAATGTAAATATCAAGCATTGTATTCCGTGACAGAAGCATCGAAAGTTGAATTTTAAGTTGATATGGAAACAACGCGTAACGTTGGGTCATGAAACATTACGGGGGATCGGAATTTCTTCGCGTGCACGCCATCAATAGTGAATCAAAGACGCGAGGTAGTAAAGGAGCGGACTCTAGACTGAAGAGAAATGTATACTTTGGTGGCAACACTCGGCGCTCCCTAAGTCTATTTCTTTAGAAGTGGCAATAACAGATTTAAAAGTATATTGGAAAAGACGAAGACTCTTTCCCTCCCTTCTCCTTTCTCTTTCTCCCTCTCTCTCATACACGAGGATACTTGAAAAACATATCTCAAGTATACTCTTTGAATTCTACGAAAGAAACTTTCCCACAGAGAGTCTTCCCTCGTCTTCTACTTCTTTCTTTGCATTATGCAACGATATTATGTTATATATCAGAAAGTTGAATATCTCTCGCGAGCGCCTATTCCGATTCAATTATCGCAAGCCTTTAATAACGGACGATATGATCGTGCCACTTTTCAGAATATCGATTAGTCTCTTTTCCTGTTTCTATATACAATTAATTCTCTGTTTATATGCACAGCACATACAAAGGACTGATGTATTTTCCGCGAAAAAATAACTTTTAGTTTTTCGCCACGCTCAACGCGTCAAAGTTACACGAAATATGGATGCCACGATATATTGGACTTTGCTCGACGTTCATCGCGATCGCAACTAATCACTAAACTTTGCTTTGATCTATCAAAGTACAATTTGTTATTGTACGATATTTATAACATTTGCAATGATATTGCGATGATACATTTTATTCCGGTGGATATAATATTTTATTTCACCGGCTTCTATTGCGTCTTTCCATTGCGAATATTATTTGTTACAATAATATAATTTTTTATAGTCACAATGATTCATTAGTATTGTCATCGTTGTAGCATTCGTGCGATGTACGATAAAATGGAATTCATCAAAGCAAGTTTCTTTATATTGCAAGGAGAAAATTGTAATAAATAATTAAACTCATTTTTTTTTTCATTTTTTCGCTCAACCTCGATATCGAGTTGTAGAACTTGGAAGAAGTTTGGAAGCTCTTGTTGTGCACGAGCTTAACTTGAATCGTAGTTTAATTTACTTTCCCTAGTCTTTTTCTAATTCCACTTTTGGCAAGAAAACAAGGATTCGGCTAAAGGCATAGTTAACCGACATAGGACGAATGAAACCAACCTTAAGGAGGGATTTCGGAACGACGACAAGAAAAAAGAAAATTGAAAAGATACTTGTACCGAAAAATCATTTTTTTTGTACATTCTGAAAGTCACCAGATAATCCAACCTATCTATAAGCTCGGGTTAGTTTTCGCAGACACCGATCGCATAAGCAACCACACATACATCTCAATGGATCTTAAACTCTCGGCCGAAAACAGCCCTTCCTGTCTGTAGTCGCGACTGAATAGATAAAAGGCGTCGGATGCGGCCGAAGGAAGAATGAGATGAGGGAGTCCAGGCTCTCTTTCGTAGCGGACAAGCGGCTTAAGGCGGACGAGAACGGATTCTTCGATTCGTGAAAATCCTGACGCGCGCCCGACGGAAATTGAAGAGCGTTAGTAAGAGATGGCTCTGCCCGAGCCGAGTTGTAAAAGGAAGAAACGATCTCCGTGTGAGAGGACGTTGGATCGCGGCGGAGGTGAGCGGTAAACCCAGCGGTCTCCCGAGGGGGATATCCGTGCTGAGCGCGGTTCACCGGGCTCCATGTATCTTTCCCAGTGTATTTACGTGTACGGCTAACGGACACGTGAATACCGCAGCTAGAAGACGAGCTCGCCTCGCCACGCGCCCCCAACGCACCCTCTAAAGTCTAAACCTTCCTTGCGGCTAGTGAGGGAACATCGCGATCCTACGTATTAACGATATCCTCTTCCATTGAATACATTGGAGGTTCGGCGCAGTGTGCTCGCTGTCAAGCAAAGGAAGAGGGATAGAACTTCCTGCTCTTCGGCAATATGAATATGGATGACATGGCGTAATGTTCTCCCTTCAGTCGTCCGCCCTGCATGTCGGTCATACGTCTAACATTACAACGTCGTCGAGACGGGAGTGGAACACGTATATGGTTTTTGGCGGATAATGCCCCGAGAGAGATACCACATCGAGGGTGAATGCGTATTTTTGCCTTTCGTAAATGGTCACCCCTTGATAAAATTTTGACGTTGTCATATTAGATATTAAAAACTTTATTTCATTTGCAATAAGACTTGACAAATTACTTTAACCCTCCGAAGCTGACGCTAAAATCTGTAATACACTTACTGACACTGGGTCTGTGTAATATCCATTTAACTACATAGAAACTACACCTAAATTCTAAAGCATCCTTCATGTTTGAAGTACAGAATATAAATGAATCTCAATCTTATAGTAATTGATAGATGAAGGTTTAAAATTCTTTATCTACAATTTAAAATTTAAATACCAATACAGTTGTCTAAAATTTTCACTTTAGGCCCAAAGAATCCGTTGTTGTAGTCAGGAGTTAATATATACTATATCATATATTGAAAGGCACTAATTAATTTTAAAAAATCAAAAGTATACATTAAGTTTATATATTTTTATATATTTTTAATAAGAATAATTAAAATTTGCAGATTTAAGATAAAGAAAATTAAAACGACATTTGACACTGAATTTGACATTTTTGACAAAGAAATTATAATCCATATGTAGGATTTACAATAAACTCACCATCCGGAGGATTAATACAGGGAAATATAGAATTTTTTAATTAAAGAATTTTACAATGTCTCACGGAAGAAAAGTTAAAAGTTTAAAATATTATAGAATGAACACTCTTATTTACTTTAAAAATGTACTGCGTTACTGAAATACCTGGAATTTAAAATCCTTACTTAAATACTTTTGTGTTAATAGCTTCTGTAATTATCAAGATGTTCTGCCGGCAAGAAAATCGAAGATCGTCCTTTCTATTGTGCGAAAACGAGCAGACGTTAAGAGTCTGCTTAAGTGTCTTTCATTATTCACTCGCGAAAAGGACGGACGGCGAGCGAATTGGCAAAAGGGCCATTCTCGGAAAACAGGCTTTCGTCGAAAGGTTCAGCGGCGTTTGTTACGGCGCCACCACATTATAAATCGCGCCAACGCGATTGACGCTGAGCGAATATCATTAAAACGCATTCCAACGTATATAATGCCAATCGCCGCCGTTAGACGAAGTGAGGATGTCATTGTAAATCACTCGATCCTTTTTACCGGGAGGACCGGGAAAAACGATAATTCTTCGAGTGATCTTCCCTCCACGAGTCTGGTCTAACCACCCTCTCGTGACCACCTTTCGTTCCACTCTCATCCTCTTTCTCTTTCGTGATCTCTTCCTTCCTCTTTCCTCACTCATTTCCTTTCTTTTTCTCGCTCGATCTTCTGTCCACGCGCTCTTTTTTCAATCGCCATTAGATTCCTCTTTCGGTTCTATCCCTCTTTTTCTCTTTCTCTCTCGTTCGTTCGCACCTCTTGTTGCGGTTCTCGTACAGCACGTCGCGGGTGGTAACCACTGGGATGACCCCGAGGTTCTAACTCGACGTAATTCGGTCTCCCGGGCTTTTCGCCGGACAATGGCTAATAATTGTCGGCAGTCGGCGTACAGGAAAACGCGCCGGGAACGGGCAGCAATGGGCGAGGGTGAGGATGAGGATGAGAGGATGAGGGTGAGGGAATGAAAGCGGGCGTTGCTCGTTGCGAAAACGAAGTTTGCGAAACGGGGACGAATCTCGCGGGTATTGTCATCGCATCTCTCGAAACGACACGGGGAGCGCGAATTAAAGAAGGAGGAACTAGCGGGGACAGAGCAGAGGGAAACGAGCTCCCGTGACTCCGATTTCGACCTAACTTTCTGGACGTAAGGGTGACACTGAATGAAAACCACGTTTCCCTCCACGATCCGTGATCCAATTTTGATATCGATGCCCAATCATTATCGTACCATTGTGTATTCTCGTTTTGTGCCTATTGCGCAAGTAATAAAATAGATGGACGTGCGTTTCTCTTGAAAATAATTAATATCTGCAGTGAGGAGAACCATTCATCGATTAACCGTATTCTACGACGCTTCACCAGCGAAGATTCTATCGGTGTTGACTTCCGGTATCGCCGTCCCCGTCGTCTCAGATATTACGATAATAAATCGGCCTCTCGAATGGAAGTCGTTAATCGTGGAGTGTCGCCGGGAATCACCCCACGTCGTCCACGAGTCGGTCGGAACTTTATACAGCAGTCGCGCGCGGCAGTCGCACGATTTGTCATAACTTCCGACCGTAAAGGCAAACGAACCGTGTCCCTTCACAATTTCCGTATCAGCTCGTACACCGTGCTTCTTTCGCGACAGCATGGTCTCACGTGACAGCGTTAAACCGCTTTCTCGTACGTTACGTAAGACGTAGAAATAAAACATCGGTGATGAAACTGGAAATGGGGGGAGTAACTGGGCCGAATCGAAGCCACGGGAATCGATCGACCGTTATGTCATATGATCTGTCGAATGAACGAACGAACGAATGAACGAACAAACGAGTTCCGCAGAAATAACCGAAGAATTGTGAAAACGATCGACGTGATCGCGCGATTCACGGCGCGGCGGCCCGCGTGCATGACCTGGTATATCGTTGGAGATTTATGCTACGGCGAGGTTGATTCTCGTAATGCTATTCATGCGATCCGTGCAATTCGTCAAATTGGACGGATTATATAGTATCTGAAACGATGGTGCCTCGTCGCGCGTGTGCTAAAGTGATCGAGCGTTCGCGCCACATTTTGTCCACGGCGTGTCATTTTATGACAGTTTCCGTAGGTTTATTTAGAAGGCTATCGTCGCATGTCGAAGTGACAAGTGACACATACGTGTCACGATAAATGCTGATATCCTTCATTAATAGCGTATTCACTATTTATATCGAGCAACGAGCCATCACTTTGCTGCGCTGTCCATTGCAAGCTGAACATGCTTTTCCTATTTCTATTTAAGAAACTATATATGCGGTCACTTTAAAATTAATCACGATTTAATTTAATCACAATAGTGTGTGTGTGTGTGTGTGTGTGTGTGTGTGTATGTGTGTGTGTGTGTGTGTGTGTGTGTGTGTGTATCATTGCGTTTATAAAAAAAATGATACCAATAAAAATGCGTTTTTTAAATAATGAAAGGAAATCGATTTTAAAGATGAATATAGTTTTGCGAAAATATATTCATCGACACATTTATAGCTCATTTGTTAATATGTAATAATGTTGTAATTACAAATCTGATGAAAGTTACATTATACTAGACTTGCAAGCATTCAAATTTTAAAAATTCATAACTTAATTTTAAAGAATGCACTATTCATTGAAAGTGTAACAAGCGATTATGTATTGAAAAAGAGTATTACTTATTCTAAACTTCGTCTTATTAACATCATTTATCTTGTTGCATAATTTTCACACAAAGCCCTAATTTTTTTTTATCTCTATATCAAAGATGCTCTGTTGAAAAGCTAATTTTGAGATGTGTCACTTTTCTATCAACGCAGTGATGTACAGTACATGTATAGTCGTTATTTATAGATATTTTTGTGCTTTTATCTAAATACAACTGAAGGACGAGAAACTATACACAGAACAAATATCGTGATGTCGCAAAAAAAAAATGCTGAACTGAATAAAAAAAAGTATCGAGTCATCTCCTGACATCGATGTTCTTATTCTATAAAATATATACGTAACTCATCGATGAGGCGAGTGGACGAACTGCGAGCGTAAGCGATACTCGTTTCTATCTACCTAGCGAGAAAAAGATAAAAAAAGCAAGAGAAAGAGAGCGTGGTGAAATTTGGGAAAGGGAAAAGAGCGTTAGCGTGGATCATTTTTCACCGCGGGGCGGACGAATGAAAGCGCGATTCCATCATCTTCTGGGCATGAAAAGCGTACTGTGATCGCTTTAAAATAAGCTATTCTTCGGGGTTTACATATGGAACGCATCTCTCTTCTTCTCCTTTTCTTTCTCGTTCTTCTCTCCTTTATTTCACGGTCGGGCGCGCTCCAGCTCGGCACCGTTCGGCTTTGCAGAGTATACAGGTGTACGCGCGTGTACCGAGCGTTGTAACGTGTGGGTTGTGCGTGTCAGCACAAGTACGCGCATTTACATTCTCGTCGGCCAAGCCTCACGTACATAAATACGTCCGCGACCTCGTAAAACACGAGCTTTGTTTCTCATCTCCATCTTTCGAACATATCCGGACGGTCGTTTCTCGCGTCATCAAACGCTGATTTTTCCTTTTCCGACAAGTTCGGAAACATTCGTGTGTGTCGCATTAGAGAGGACCATCCAGGTATACATGGGAAGGATACATGTAAATCATCGAATTCCCCTTTTCACGAAGCGTCGTGTCCTACGACGACGAAGAGTTCCGGTCGGTGGGAGTGACCCGGTGTTCTTGCGTCTGCGATTTGCGATCCTAAAATTCTTACGACTCGTAAGGACTAGTGGGATGTCGTTGGTTTTATGATGTCGCGACGCATCTTGCGAGCTATACTTGCCACCGGATAACGATAACGATGACGATGATGACGGAGAAGATCGTACGAGAAAGCACTAGATTCTAGTCTGCCTAGGTCATTGACACCGTGTTCGTTTTGTGCAACGGAATATCGAGTTCTCTCCCACAGTCGTACTCTCCGCGGAAGTAAGTATAAATATATCGCGGGAAAAGGGAGAGTCGAAATATTTAAATTTCCTCTACTATAAAATACGTCTCGTATGCGAAGGTAAATTTTCCTATTGCGACCGCACAATTCGCGAATTGAACAATTCGAATGAGAGAAGTGAGACCGACTCGACTTTGTCTTTCCGGTTTTGAGTACATCGCATACACTCGATCACGCTACCATGAATACCTGGCACACAACGCAATAAAGGAGCATATATTTTCTTTTTTTCCTATTTTTCATTTTTCGGTTTTCTCCTATACTTTTGGCAGAATCGATTGTAGCGATCCGGAAGATGCCAACTAACTTACAGTGCGATACATCTTTCGATATCTGTATGTGTGTATTATTCTTTTTTATGTACTAACGGAATATACATACATCACATCATATAAATAATAAAAGTTTAAGATTAAAAACTACAAGAAAAAATTTGTTTGCGATTATATAAATTTAATTTCTAATTTCTTAATAAAATATTTGAGAATTAATTGTTATTTGTTAATTAGAGATTTAGAAATTTGACATTCCGAGAAAAATATTTTCTTCTTTGTGTATGAAATCTTCTAGTTTGAATGTCTCCGTGTCTTCGCATTTTTGTATTTTGTGTCAGTACTGAAACACGTACTAGCTGCATCGGCAGAAAGCGACAGAAGGGTGACGGGGATGATAGTGCGATGTGAACGATACGCCGACAACGGTTGACAGGGCTTGCAATGTTCACAATAGCCCATGTCCTCGGAGTACCTATTGCACATAGAAGATTATAACGAGCTATCGTTTCTCATGCTCGCCATCTGCCTCACTTTGCTCTTTCTCTTTTCCCTTCTCTTTTTCCTATCTTCCTCTCTCTCTCTCTCTCTCTCTCTCTCTCTCTCTCTCTCCATTTCTCCGCTTCTCCTTCTTCATCTTATACTTGTCTTTTATACGTACAGGGTTTTCCTTTTATGTTCTTCAATTCTTCATCTAGCGTTCGATTACCGCCCGCTGATCAAACTCGCTGGCTTGGCTCTTCGCTTTTTATCGTTCCTTCACCCCTTCCGCCCCGAGAATCACCGGCCACTCTTTTGATCCCAGTTGATATAATGAAAGCGTACTGCCGGTAAGGCGGGTCATCTACCGAGGATGTCAAGGTGAAATGTGACTCAGATTCGTCGTGGTGCCACGACGCCGGCGTACAGCAGGATTGGCTATTTCTTTCGTGTCGCGTGATCCTCGAGTTCTTTCCAGAAACATTCTGACGATATACGCTTGCCCGTCTGCAAATATTACAGATCTCGCGCACAAGAATCAAATATATGCATTGTTATTTGCAATCAGTTCCATTCGCTTGCAAAATGACGATTTCAATAAATGAATATAGGTGGAATAATTATCAGATTCTATCATTTTCAACTTTTATTCACAGAAAGAATAATTTTGCTCAAGTATCTAAACATTTAGCTAGATATAGACATAAAAATAATTTTTAATTATTACAATTAATAGAACGCTTAATATTTATATTGAATATTTAAAATTTAGTACACATTTTGTTCTTAGTATAGATTTTAACAAAATCGTTATCTCCGTGTTCCTTTTATTTGTGAATTCTATGTATTGATTTCATACAGCCATAAATTAAAATTCAAACGTTTATATATCGTAGTCTATCTCACTTGAATATTTGATCAAATCACGTGTCACGTACAAATTTGCTTGCTCGATGGCAATGATAAATTATTATTCGCGCGGCACTTAGCTATGGAAGTGAGCTGAAACGCTAGAAAGGAGCGATTAGCGCGGATCTTCTAGAATCCTCCAGGAATCTGCGGGCGACCTATTATATCCGCGCGCGCAGAATTCTCGCGCGTGAATCACCATTGTCGTCGCGACAGTTTCGTATCTCTAGCTTACAAGAACCTATAAACGACAGTCTTGTATTGGTGTTATACGTTGGTGATTTTCACTCTAAAACTTAACGTAACAAATCGGAAGGTGAAGTGCGTGACTTCATACATGAAAATCGTGAGCTTGCAAAACTCGTGTACTTGCAAATGTATACTTTGGTTTCCGCGATCGACGGAACGTTCGAATTTTGGAAGAATATGCGAAATATATCAGAATATTTTGACATCGGATATCATAAAGTATCGGAAATATTTCAAAAAGCTTCAATATTTTTGCAATTAGTTTGAACGTCCTACATAATTATTTTTATCCAACAAAATTATTTTCAATTCAGTTTGTAGCTAAATTTTAAATACTTCAGTAAAACTATTCTTTCCGCGTATACATGTATATAAACAAAAGGTTCTACTATAGAATCAGCTGAATCACTATGTTTTTCACGTATATATTTTTTGTTTCCGTTTTTTATTTTCTATTTGTTCTCAATCAATCATTTTCCGGTACATATTCAACCGATAAATGTCAAACTGTCAATACATGGATCTCATCACCAATTCGAATTTCCACGCGTTTTTAATACGATTGACAGCAATGTTGGAAGCAATAACAATACGAAATACTACCTATACTTACGAAATATTCTATCGAATAGATCGAATTATCTCTTATATTTTTTACCCTTGTTATCCTTTCAATGAAACTACTTCGCATTTATATGAAGTTCAGATTGTAATCGACAATCGCTCGAGCCCCTTACTGTGATGAAAAATGTAGATTGCGTTCCGTTGAGCAGATATTCCGTCTCCGTCGTCACTTAATTTTTTTCTTATGAGACTTTCATCCGGAGAGTAGTAGTGTCCGAGCTCACTTTTTATTACCCGCGTATTACCCTCTTGCGAAAATTCTGTCGGTCGAGTACGACAAGAGGGAAAACTATCGACGGTTCAGTAATTTTCTGCGCCATAGAGCACGAGGCATAAGCTGCTGTGGGGACAGGGTGAGAGAATGCTGGGGAAAGGGATGAAGAGAACATAGAGAGATGGAAAAGCAGTGCGTATGCTTTCACACGCGATACCGCCACCGGTATAGGTATGGCGATACGGTCAAGGCAAAGAAAGGATAAGACATCGCTCCTCTTGTCCTTCTTCTTTCTGTCTTTTTTTTTCCTTTCTTTGTCTGCCGCGTTGTCTTTATCTTCGATGGCGATTCTGGACTAGGGGAACTGATAAAACCTGGAACCGATCTAAAACGAGATCTCACTCATGTGCGCCACAAGCAGTCCAAGGAGAGATGTCTCAAAGAAGAGATAAATCACGAAAGGTCAGCGTAGGTGATGAATCCCTGTCCATTGGATCTCGAGTCAGAAACGTGAGCTCCTTCCGTGGAAAGGATATTAATTCGACTTTTCGGTTATACGTTAACCTGTTTCGTTACAGTTAAAAATTTATTGTGAATATTACGGCGAAAACTAAAACTTCAATATTCTTTGATCATGTATAATTGTTAACTTTCCATCTGTCACATTAAAATCATATTTTTACTCCTTCCGTCCAATCCAAGTCATTTATTATTCTATTAGGTTTTTCAAAAAATGTGCAAAAATTCAGAGAGACTTACTTTTCAATACCTCAACCTTAAATAATTTTTTAATAGGATATTTTAAAAAGGAGAATCGAACTCCGCTTTCCTTCATTTGAAGAAATTTAAAGTGAAATATCCTTGTATAAAAAAAAACCCAAATTGCAAGCACATAATTAATATGACCAACAGTTAAATAAAGACAAAAATTAAAAAACAAAAAATGAAATTAAATTATAATAAATAATTATTTTTTTAAATTATTAGAGAATAAATTATTTATTATTATTTATTTTCATCATTTTTAATTTTTATTCGTCCTTGGCTGTCGTCCTTTCTATATTGCTTTGCAATTAACACTTATATTGACTTTACAAGATATGTCCGTTAGAATAAAATCAAATTCGTAAGACTCGCATGAACGCAGCAAGAAAAGTATCGTGTTTAATCGACCATTAAAATTCTTGGTGACTGCTTCTACGTGTTCATCAGTCTATAAAACGTGATGACTGAATGAATAAATGATTGAATAAGTGAATAGGTGCAATCGCTAAAGATTTGCACAGATATGATGGATATATTGACAAGTGTCTCTGACAATCTTCAGTAACGATGTGCAATGGCGTATGTAAAAAGACAGATAGGATTCCTTTAGCTTACCTTCTGTCTTGCATTTCATCTGGACACCCTATCGATGCGACATAATGCACGAACCACGATACTGAATGCCACACCACTTGCAAGTAGCAACAATAACGCGTTCAATATTTCTAGCTCGTAAATTCTATTAAATGCCACCGAGGGCGGGGCGGAGGGTAACTGTAACACAAAGGCGCCAAAACCTCGTCGAACACCAAGGTTCTTACGATAGTTACCGTTTATATTCTCCACACGTTGAAATTATTCTCTTGAGATTCTCACATTCGCAACATACACACGCAGGCGTACACATTTTACGGACGCCCCGTTGAGCTATTATTCGCATTGTCCGAGCATTTGGCTCGGCCAGGCAAAAATATTGTCGTCGTTAATTTCACAAGTTCGCCACTTCGTTTTTTTCACTCCGGTCCTCGACGAGCATTTGATACAAACTAGTGGTTCGTACAATGGCATCCTTTCGAATGCGAATGCATAAAAAAATACTTTAATACTCGACAGCTAAACTAGAGTGCCTCATATCTCAAAGTGCTTTATACCATTGCGAGAAGTAAAAATTATGTTTCATGTAATTTATTCTCGACACTTTCTCTTTAAAAGTTTAATCTTAATTTCGTCACATAATTTAATATCAAAAAGATAATAAAAATAATGATGATGTAAACGCAAAAAGACGCAATGGTGAAACTAATAATTATGTAGAAAATTAAGAAAATGAAGAGATAGAAACCTTTAGATAAATACTTCTCATATTTTACTCTTGACATTTTCTCTCTAGAAGTTCTATTTTAATTAGTGCATAATTTATAAAAGATCATAATATATGAAATTAATGATAATATACGCGATGGTATATATGAAGCTAATCATAACATAAAAAAGAAGTTGAAGATAAAAGTTAGAAGCTTTTAAATGCTAATTTAGTTTCTATATTTTCTCGTTTACAATCTCTCATTTAATTACCATACAGTTTAATATTGATATGATATTGAATATGATGAATTTAATATTAATATAAACCAAATATTAAAAATTAATAATAATATTAAGGAGTTCAAAACAGAAATAATTTAAAATACTTTGATATCTTTTCAAAATAATATTTTTCCAAAAAATATTAATCTTAATTATCTGAATAATTTAAATAGGAAATAATAATATATAAAAGTTGTGTGTGTGTGTGTGTGTGTGTGTGTGTGTGTGTGTGTGTGTGTGTGTGTATAAATTAATTATATATTTATATTTGTATTTACACAATTAAGAGAAACTATGCAGTATAAAATTAATTAGAAATATTAAATGAAGCAGCTAAATACAAGTATCATATTAAACTGTGCAATAGATATCAAATCGAGTGTGTGTATATTTCGAATTCTACGCTGCTGAACAGTAGAACTCCTCGTTACAGTTTTAATGTCTTTAGAAGTCTTCGACAGCAAACCTTTAAAAACTGATATAAATGTCATAGGTGGATAAAGAGGAACAAGGTGGCGAGAGAAAGAACTTGAAGGCTATTCTCTCTTGGTAGGCGTCAGTTCGATTCAAATTTCGAGTGTGCCAATTGTGCGCGTCTAACAAAGGAGACAAACTACGCCTAAGTTAATCGTATTTACATCTAACTTTGCACGTGCTAGCTGGCAATTGTCGAAGAACGTCGCCGTAGACTCGTTTGTGCCAGCTGCGGTATCGGGGAACAGTAAACGTTTTCACGCGCCATCGGTGCGAACGAATAAATTAAACGATTTGCCATCGGCGACGCAAACGTTATAACATGCATGTATGATATATTAATAATTATATATGAATATCGCGCGTACAATTATTTCATCATGTATTTACCGCGGAGACAAATAATTCCATGGATCAGGTAATCACGATGACGCGCACTTGATATGATACGAACCGTACATTACGCGGCCATAATGTGTGCCCCTACTTATTTCACTCTCCTGTCAACAGAGTACTCTGTTAACGTCATGACGCAACGAGCCGGAAGCAAAAATCCATCGGCGATAATTAATTTCTCCCGGTCGTCGTCCCCGGGGAAAGAAAGAGATCGTCATCGTCTATCGTCGTTGGAAAAAAAGAGAAAGTAGGAATAAAGAAGTTGTTTGTTTGTACAAGAGGAACACCGGGTGGCAAAGTATCTAGGGTTCTCTCTCTCTCTCTCTCTCTCTCTTGTGCGCGCGCGCGCTCTCAGTCTCTCTTTCTGCGCGACGGGGGTTTAAGGGGTAACCCGTAATGGTCGGTGGTTAACGCCGACAGGGTGGCAAGAGCAACACCATTGTCCATGGTCCCACGGGGGTGACCAGGCCAGGCTAGGCCAGACCGTCGTCGACAGTTGGCGAGCCGCTCCTGTCCGAAATTACACCGTTCGTGTTGAGCCGTCCCCTTTGGCGGACAACATTCGGTGCTACACGCCGGTGTCTTTCGACGCTCGTAAAAAGATGACAAACCGTATGTCGGCTATTGATTATCGGGAATCATACATATCCATAATATCCATATCGAAAATACGCATGGTTGTCAATACCGATATGGAGATGGCTGGCTACCGGAAATGACAGCGGACGATGCCTGTCATGCTGTTGAGGGGTCATCAATTTTCGACGCGTAGATAGAGAATAACAAGTATACAATAACACGATATATAATTGGGGCAACAATAATGAATATTGAAGGCAACTATTACAATAAAATGATTAAGGGGGAGAAGAGGCAAGGATTTCCGTTCGTCTTATCATCAAATAAAATAAAATCATCACAAAAGCGAGTTATCTACATTTTGTATATATCGACATTTACATTATTTTAAAATTAATATGACAATTATTTCAAGAGCGAAAAGAGAAAACAATGAATTTATATCGATTTTCCTAATTATCATCCGCGTATTATTGGCATATAATAAATTCAATAAATGATTTCTATTTACAAACACTTTGTGTTTAACTTTTATAGGGCAAGGAAGCTACTATAGTGTTGAAACAGTTATATTTTAAAATAAGGAATGAAATAATGAATTAAAACAAATCTTACTGAAGGAAAAGCTGTAAAATTTTAAAAATAAATCTCTGCCCCCTCTAGTTAAACTAAATCATTTACATTAAAAATTATATAAGAATTGATGTATCGATTATATAATAATAACTTCTTAAATACAAAGTAATATTTAAGAATCGATTCGCATACGTTTGCATTAAATCGATTTAAATCAAGCAAACGAACGCAATTAAATTTTATTATTAGTATTTGTTTGCATTTGTTTGTTTGAATCCAGATTAAACTGATAAAGACGAATGATTTTGAAAGAACATTCATAACATGAATGACGTAGCCACGAAGGGGTTTCCTTCTGCAAATGTTTCCTTTTGTTTTCGTGCAACGGACAAAATACACTCATCGATGTAAATTTAAACTTATTCATACTCGCGACACTATCCACGCTCATTGGAGCAAACTCGTTCATTCATTCGTGCTTATTTGGGCTTTTAGCTCGAGGTTTGCAGGCTCCACCTTTCACTAGATGCCGATCATAAGCGGCCACGCGTCATGAACAACTCGAAATCAAAAGCTTCTCTGTGAACGGGATACGTCCGCCCGTATCTACGATGGTGTTAACAAGCTTCTGCAAAGCCGCGCAGGCAGGCTGATACAGTCTGCACATAGAGAAGCGGATAGCGGAATATATCGCGCGCAACGTGCGTAACGAGTTTGACGCTCCGCCTCCCTGTACCAAACTCAGCTCGTTAAACCGATAGCAGCCGGGAAAGTTAATTTGCGCATTACTTACAGGAGAGGAATATTACGAAATTAATGACGCTATTATCTAAAGATAAAGTGTTACCTTGGTAACACTATAGCTATCCGTTTCGTATCGTCTCAATCGTTCAAAAGCACCTTCCTTTCTCGGACGGAGATATAAATAAAAGCATAAAAGTGGAGATGTGCCGTCGAATATAGTTTCTAAAGATCCTCTAAAAGTCATGAAATTACATCAAGATTAGATTGATGAAGCCATTTTTAATAAAAATGATATAACTGGCAGTGTATATTAGAAAGTATATATACGTTATTTCATGTAACACTCTTATTAGAGGATCTTTAATAGCTCCGTATCAAGTGTGACACGATTTGATTTTCGTAAGTTACTCATTTGAGTCCTCGGTAAATGCATTTTCTTCGATCACACTACTTGTAGTATTGAACTTTTAAATCGATAAGAATGATGTAACACGGTATACACCTTTCATCCACTTACCTCTTCAATTAGTGGAAAAGTGGGAGGGAAATCTTTCAACGGCGAGGAGGAACAAAATTCAATTATCTCATCAACCGCGTTCTCCAACTTGCCGCCGAGAATTATCGTTGACGGCGTTAAAGTTACGTAAAGATCGAGCCATTCCGTTACGTCTGCGACATTTTCATCATTTCGTTAGATGCTAATAAAGTCGGCTTGTGACTCTTTTCGGCATTGCACGAGGCTGAAGGAAGAAGCGAGGAATTAAAATTGAAATGAGAAAGAGCAATGGTTGCCTTTAGTCGACCCCGGTGTAGATGAGGCGAGCCAAAGCGATTCGAGCTGAATAATTAAAGCGTTAGAACGCGACCGAGTTTCGCGAGCCAATTTTGCGAAGGTCCACCTCTCGCCGACCATTACAATGGCGTCGACTCTTTGATGTTTCTCACTCACGTTCCTATTATCCCATTTCTTTCTTCCATTTGCTTTCTTACATTTCTGCTTTGTCAAGAACATTGCTCTGAAACTGAGAGCGACACGAGTTTCTTTCACCTCCAAATCTCACGTTCTTTCTTCATCTGCTCCTTTTTTTGCTCTTGGCAGTTCTTAAATTGGCGAGCCAATTAACGAACATGGATACGCCGGACGTGAATCTTTCGGTGGATCAAACTCGATTTTTTAAATATAAAATAGTCCGAGGCAATATACAGCACGTAGAAAGAAAACGTAAAATCTATTCCACGCTATTACTATAGATGAATGTAAATTAAAATGTGTCTTTACGAGATTAAATTTTGCATTGTTTAACCCTTTATTATTCGCATAGG
>Ga0157364_1002483_pt1 | contig 17208 bp, 6 predicted proteins | sample AttsexASBM2_FD_111476 | JGI IMG/M metagenome (GOLD analysis project Ga0157364, IMG submission 111476) | Fungus gardens microbial communities from leaf cutter ant in Ribeirão Preto, State of São Paulo, Brazil - Atta sexdens ASBM2 | ecosystem: Host-associated > Fungi > Mycelium > Unclassified ... | reverse complement strand
GCTTCCTTCCGTGCAGAATGCGTCGCGCTAGGAAGATGCCAGCTGAACTTTTCACCGCTTTGCGTGCCGAAAGTGAAAGCTGGACGCGCGTTTCACGGAAATTAGTATGTCTACCTCGACATTGTGATTGAACGTTCTCATTTTAAATAAGCGGAATATTGATTTGGAGATTGTAAGGTATACACCTGAAATATAACGTTTTCAACAGAATCCTGAACAGTTTGTCGCGAAAAATTCAAAGTAGAATTTATACGTAGTAATTTATTATTTATAGTAGAATTTATTATTTATAGATATACAAGATACTAATTTGTTTTAAAATGTAAAAAAATACGTGCTTCATTAATTTTTTTAAAGTGTTACATATATAATTATTTGAAAATATGTTCAAAACTCTGAAAAATCTTAACTTTTAATTTAGAAACCGTTCAGAAGAGAAATTAAAATTTGATCTGGATCTGCGATAATTTGCGTTAAAATCTATAAATAATCTCTAGTGTGGATATTTTGTGACAAGGAAATTATATCACAGATTACATTGGAAAAGATTCTCCTTACATCTTCGTTTGGTACAATTTCTCTCAAGGGGGTACAGTAGTTAAAGACTCAAATTATCACGAATGTTACAATTGTTCCTTGTTACAATTGGCCGCGAACTCCCCTACCTAGAAGCACTTAATTTCCGTAAGTGAGATCTCTTGTACGGAGGTCATTAGTCGTACTTGTGTTAAGTCTTCACAGTCTGTCGAGTGTTTATTAAGCCCGTAACGATAACTGGCCTGTTTACACTTTACAAACCTAAATCGTTATTTCTTCCGGGTTTTCTAAAGCGAGAAACATATTTTCACTGTGCTTAACTAAAGCTATGAAAATGACACTTAAGTTCTAAAGCATCTTGTTTGAAATAGCAAATGCCAAGGCGGAGCCTACGGTAATTAAAGCAAGGTTCAACAATTTTTTCTATAATTTATAGTCGAGACCTTACAGTACCAATCACGTAAATTGTACAATACAATCGTTTAAAAATGTTTGTTTCCAGTCTAAATGACCCAATGCTGCGTTTGATTAAAAAAGCAGACATAATATTACATAAAGTTTCATATTATTATAATTCTCTCAAGTATATCATGCATAATTTTCAGTTTTTAAACATATAAATAAATTAACTATTAATATAAATATTTAACGAGTTAAATAGAGAAATACATATGAAACATCGCAATTTTATAACATGTATTTTTTATCTTTAATTCAGTCGGTTTGAAAATAATCTTTTTAATTGTATTAAAATATATCCGATATTAAATTTTTCTTTCTATAAATATTAAACGATTTCTTTCTATAGATAAATATTAAATCATTAAAAATATAATTGAAGGTACATAATACTTATTGGATATAGTAGCTCTTAAGTATATAATAAAATTAGTAGATTTAAACTTTTAAATTTTTAGATACTTCAACGAAACCGTTCTTTCCGTGTAATGATAAACGAGTGAGAGTCATTAATTTTATTTAAAGCACGAAATATCGATGTGAACACGATAAGTAGCTTTTTTAGTCCTCGTATTTTCCGACCGCATACTCGCATTCATTGGACTAGTTCGACCGTCCTCGTACCTGATCCTCGTACCTGATCGTGTAGATTAAACGTAGTCTTTAAAAAAACTACTTCAATCGTTTCTATCATTCGTTTTTTGTTCATCACATTAAATTAACACTCTTTCATTCTCTATTAACTTTTAGTCGTTCTTACAATTAATATCAGACATATTCAGAGAAGAATTATTTTTTCCTTTTCTAATTGTTCCTATCATATGTCATCATCTGTTGTTTAATATTAGTATAATATAATAGAAGATAACGAATGCATTTTTTAGTCAAATCTTTAATTAATACAAAAAGTCATTTTTATATAAATTTTCTTAATAAAAGGATGTTAAAAATTCTCTTTCTTTAACATCATACACAAAATAATAAATAATCGTCTAATTTGATTTAAATTTCCCTTGAGGAAAACGAAAGATAAAGTTTGTAGCAGAAAGTTTAATAGCTTGTAAGAGTGCAGAGATGATCAACACATAATACGATTTTATAAAGCTGTGATACATCTTTTATTTACAATTCTAAATAACAAATTTAATCTTTATATGAAAATAATGATTTTGTTATTTAAAAATTTAGTTATAACAGATTGACAATAATTTGATGGATTTTGATCAAAATAGTTACGCGTGTAGAAATTTCAAGCATGATGAGCAATGCTTACAAAAAATTTTAACATTTTAGCAATCAGTTTGAGCGTTTTATATAATTATTTTGATGGTCCATCAAAATCAATTTTAGATCTATATCTAATTAAATGTTTAGAAGCTTCATCAAATTGTCCTTTTCATACAGAAACCGAGTATGAGTTAATACAAAATTCGATCAATTTAACAATATGACACATGATATCGACAATTCAAATATTTATAGACGAATTATTTACAGACGAATGAGAAGATTCGATGTCAATAAAACCCACTAATGGCTCGGAAAAATGTAAAGATGGATTTAACCTTTCTGGTGATCTTAAAAACGTATAAAACCTGAAATAAAAAAATTTTCTCTCCAATATTCTCTTATATTTACTGTGATATTTTTTAGTTTATTCTTTCCACGCAACGAATGAGAATACGAATCAGATTGTACTATTTTCGTACATCGACGAACTTTGCGGAACAATTGCAGTTAAATTAAAGAGAATGATATCCGTAAGCCATAATCGGCCGTTCTCACGAGTTGGCTCTCTATCCAATCTCGCCTGCTTTAAACCGTAGTGGAAACGGTTTGAGTGCAGTGGACGGTTTTCGCATTGCGATTTCGAATAGAATTCAAAGGGAATTGGAGATTTTATGCGACACACGACGTGTGCCGAGACTTCCATATGCTATATTACCCGTCAAATCTTCATGATATCGAAAAATTCCTCAGGAAATTTTTAAACCGTTTGAGCTTAAAAAATGACGTAAAAATTCTCTTAATGAACATCCGCGATGTGATGGAATATTTTTTGCGAAATTCACTTGCAAGGAAATATTCTCGCGCACATATATATATATATATATATATATATATATATATATATATAGTGTGTATATATATATATATATATACACTCATATAATTAAAAACATTACAAATGTTTGCCCCATGACAAATATTAATAACCAAAGGTTAATACTTTTAAAAATGTCGATCACACAATTTGAGTGCTCGAAAAATTGCACGGTCAATCGAGCGTACGATTTGCCGTCGATTGCGATTCTCGCCGAGCGTGGAATCGAACGAATGCACTTCGTTCTGGTGCGCAGGTAGAATGGGATTCGCGCGGCGCTGCGCGATGGAGCTGGAGAGTGCGACGCGCATTGCCATTGCTTGGAGAGAATGCCTCAGCCGCGCGTCCCACAACAGTTTGCGAAAATTACTGCTGTCATTTGCCGCCGGCTTTGTTCTTAGCCGCTGGTGTGCCGGTGCACGTCCGTGCGCGTCCTCGTGTGGGTGCACCAGCGTTGCGATGTACCCCAACGCCGTATGATGGATGACGTGAACCTTGCGCAAGAATAATGGCAGCTTCGGGGGACTCGAAGCACTTCTGAATACGACGGAAAACTTTATTACCGTACCGCGACACGAATTCTCGTAGAACTAACGACGACAACGACGACGATGTCGCACATGCGAATATGTTAACCGCAGAAGGGTCGGAGATAGACAATTTGCTTCCATTTTATTAACGACTGACCACCAAATTGTGCTAACTGCAAATTAAAGTATTATTAATTATAATTATCAGTATATTCTTGAGTGAAGTAAGAAGGATAATAAATTATTGTTAGAAGAATGTGTAATGTATATATTTTAAAGTAAAACATGTTTATTTTATAATTGTTGTAACATGTTTATTTTAATGTATTATTATATATAAATATAATTAGAATTATACATATAACGCAATAATCTTCTCCACGGTAATAAAATGTTTTTATTATTAATTGTTTAATTAAAATTTAATATTGGACAATGTTTCAAATTTAATATTGGACAATGTTAAGTATAGAATATCCTGCTATTAACAAAAAACAGTTATGTTGAATAAATTGTTTATGTTATTTTCGAAATAACAAGAACAACAGGTGGATATAGTATCTGATTTAACACTATAATCATTTCAGTTGAGAAGAGAAGCGAATAAATGGATTTCATTATTTTACGTTGTTAGCATATTTATTATCTATATATGTGTATAACGTGTATCGCGTACCAGCTCTCGAAATATGTAATCTTAATGTAGCATTATCCGGCTTTAAATGAATATTAAACGTTGCTGTTGGTCGAAAATGAAATAATGGAATTTGTTCACTCGATTTAGCGCAAATAATATCGTAATAAGCAAGGCAAAGCGTTGTATGAATCAATTTTACAACGAAAAATACGAACAAAAACCTAATCAATAACTATATTCAAAGAAACGGTAAACAAGTTTTGAAATTCTTCCACCATCGATATTCGAATCGTGTACTCTTGTAAAATTATATAAAATTAACCTCGAGATATATCCGACGTAATTTTTTATATGTGAAATTAGATTTCCATGGCAGAGTTTGGATGCTTTTTTTTTTTTCGTGGAAAAGATTAAAACCATCTGTGCTCTATCGGACCATTTCTAACAAATGTTATTTCTCCTTTGAGAAACATTATTTTATGTATGACATTAGTCTATGCATACATCTCCATATGCATGTGCGCTATATAGCTATATCATACATAAAAGTAGATTATGTACAAAGGAAGATGTGGAAATTAGCTCTTTCGTTACAGTGAAGATTAAAAAAAGAAGAAGAAATTATATTTTCTTTGAGCATTACGTATATCATGTGAAATTATCATAATTGTTTTGCATGTAATTAATTTTTCTTTTAATTATCTTATTAATGTGTTTTTTAATTTTTATCTTTCTGTATATTTTATCAAGACAATTTTATTAAGAGATAGATCTTTTAGTAATAAAAAATACTTAATGTCAGTAATAATTTTGTAAAACATTTTATTTTTTTAATTGTGATCTTTTGCGATTTTATATGATAATATAATAATTATTTCATGTATACAACGTTCTTTGAATAAACAGTAAATATAACAAAAGGAATGTAAGGCCATTATTATCAATTTTAACATTTTTTTGCTTTCATTACTGAATAATTATTATACAAAATTCTGTTTTTGTACAATTAATTTTACTAATAATTATTGTCATAATTATCTTATCTAAATGATTTTCTGTGTAATTTCAAATTTCCGTAACGTACAGCCGTAAACCAAATCCAGTTCAGTTCGTATCATTAATGAGAATGTGTGGTCTCATACCATCTAAACAATCCCAAGTATTACGTTGTATTATCTTTGTTTTCCTTAGCAACATACGGTAGGTTACGATATTCCTCGCCATGTCCAAACTGTGCAGCTGTCTTCGATAATGATGTAACAAAATTTCTGCATAGGTCCGGTGCGCGCAACGGGGGTCACGGTGCGTTGCACCCGCACGCACACGCGCCCGTACTTCCCTGTTGCCTCGATAGTATTGTGAACGAGTATCTGCTCGAAGCAATTTCCTATCTGCCTTCCTGTGCCCCTCTCTATCTCCTCCTTCCCCCCTGCGCCGTTTCTCTCAAGCGTTCCGTTCCCCGTATGCGACCACCGATATCGTCCGTTAGTCCTGATCAGCTATGTGTTTCGACTTAATTGCTTCTCGTGGAATATTATCATCGCCGTTATGAAATATGAACCTTCGGTGTGCAATGAACTTTTCAATTTCATTAGAGCGAGGTATCTCGTTAGTATATTACATAATTAAATTTTTTTTAAAGATTTTTTTTTACGCGTGAAATGAAGACAGCATCGATAAATTTTGGACTTTGAGGAGGGATTATAAATATATTCAGAGACACATGAATTTTGTTCAAATAAATTGCAATATATTAATATTAAATTTGATTTATTTGTTTTGTATATATAACATGGTATTTACTTATGTGGATAATATTGTTCGAATAAAAGCTGACATTTTGTAACTTCGGATCTCTGTTCTGTACATTTAATTATTTGCAGTCTTCGTTTTAATCCATTGAAAACTCCCAGAACTTTTTGATTAAAAGGGAGCTCCTCTATCAATTACAACAAAATTCTAAAAATAGGACGTCAACTTCGCAAAGGTGTTAAAGTTGAAATGTAAGAGCATTGCACGAGTTGCAAATTGCATTAGTGATTTGCAGACACAGTTCGGTTTAGCAGGGAGTACCGCGAATATGGCGCGAAAGAGGGAAAGCGTGTCAACGCCATGGGGAGCATTTTATCGATTTATCCATTATCCGTTGAGTGATCTAACACGACGTCCGTCCATTCGTTAGCGCGGCACAACCTTCGCGATTAATTCCGATATCTCGCCTGACAAAACCAGCTTCAATTAAAAGCTGTCGCTGGCGTTTTAGTTGCGCCACGCGGTTGCCTGAAAATTCTGTTACACGTACCCGTTACATACAGTTAGCAACTGTTCATGTATGAGGTTTCTGAAAAGTTTACAGACTGAAGAAATGTTAGAAAAGATTAACTAAATAAAGAATACCATGAAAGAATATTGGACATTTATATTTTTTTTCGAATAATTGTATTTGTAACGTTATCAATATGATTTTATACGATGCAAATTTTTCTAAATGTTTTTTTTAAATACGAAAAACTTTGGAATTTTTCTTTTTTTCTACGTTTTCATATTAAAGAATTTTTCATCTTATTTACTGTACAATGTTGTAGAAAAAATTTTTTGAATTAATTATTATTAAAGTTATTATTGTTTAATATAATCGGGTATAGTGAAAAAATATTGATATTTATTATTTAGTTATATCAATTTTGATATTTTTTCTTTTTATTTCTTTTTTTTCCGTTATTTTGTTTTTACAAATACGATGATTGAAAAATAAAACTAAAAACTAACTAATAAAACTATAAAACCTACATTAATAATATTATTGAAAATATATATATAAATTCTAATATTCGACATTTTACAATATTTCCATCCCGCGAATATTTTTTTGCAACCCCATAATTTCTAATTCTTTGAAACAAATGAATGCACACGTAATGGTAAAAGTGGTTGTATATCATTGCTGTAATTCAAAGCGGTGCATGTTGCAAAGTCCGAATGTACCACTCACAACGCTGAATCTTTCATCTTCCGCACACGCGTACAATGGGTACGTGAAGCGCGAAACATTTTTATTTCTTTCTCGCGTGTCGTTTGCAGTCTCGCGCGCGTCGGCACCAGAATCAGATTAGTAATTGCGAATCGCGGGGGTCGCTATCGGTACGTCTATGCTAGGATCTATCAAGCGCGAAATTAAGAATTCACGGGGCACAGGAGCCTCGAGGCGTGAAATAATTTAGCTTTATATCGATGCGTTACACTGGTGTTACGTCGCGCCATCAACGGCACCGCATACGTATTTGAAAACAGGTGTGTTACATCGGTAATCGCGTATACAGCATTCGTACAGAACGTATACGCGTCTCTCTCTATCTGTCTCTCTCTCCCTTTTATTATCTCTCTCTTTCTCCTCTCTCTATCTCTACCGTATCTATTCGACGGACGATCGATAAACTAGGCGGACAGAATCACCAAGTTCGCACTATTCTCTGTCCGTTCTGTGTGCGTGAAGCGAACTACGCGAAACCTAATGTTCCTCTTACGCGATTCGACCTGCCAACACTACATGGTATTTGTAACGAAGCGAGGAAGGGTTCTGCCATATACAACACTCGCATTTACAACCTTATCCCCTATTCAGCTGGACCCTTCAGCGAACAGGAATAAAAAAAACTAAATCGAAGTTACGAGCTATTTATGAGCTTCCTGTGAACTAGAAAATTTAGGTCTGTCAGTTCCTTTTTTTTTGTGCAAGTCTAAACATTTTCGTCTTTATTCGACTATAAAAGGATTTGGATAACTTTCGAGGCTGGTAAAAAAGTCTTAATTTTAAGGCACATTTTTTTAGTTTCATATGATCTGAATGAGAACCAACAACTTTTCGTAGGCTAATAAAAATGGCTATTGCTATACAAAATGTTGAAAATAATTCGTAATACAAGATTTAAAAGATAATATAAATAAAAAATATATAAATATACTAAATTGAGTAAAAAATGTTTTATTAATATAATGGAAAAATATTTATTTTTATGAAAATTATAAACAATTTTTAATTATAGTATAAAAATGTTAAAATGGTTTATTTTTATTATATGCGTATTACAATATTAATATATTATAATGCTACTACATTACATTACATGCATATGAAAACGTACAAAGAATATTAAAAATATTTTTATATGCTATGTTTTTTCAACAAATTTAATTGTCAGCCTTATATAGAAATATTAAAATAAAACGTATGTATGTGCTGTTGTATATAGAAATAGCCAGAGGCTCTTAGCAATAGCGAAATGTATAAATATTCATATTTAGGAGTGCGTATAGGTGCAAAATTAGATAACGAGAATTAAAATGTCATAAGCATGTATTGGCACGTGCCACTAGAATAACCATAAAAAGAGCAAAGTTGAAGAGCAAATAAATCAGTTCCGCAAGGATGATTAATCTGCACAGTCATTTAGGCAAACCCATAGACCCGAGCTCATCATACTATACAGGCAGCACATATATATATATATATATATATATATATATATATATATATACACACACATACATGTACATTACGAATGTAGTACGTGAATGAAGAAACAAAAAATAATCTAAACTAAGAAAGAAACAATTAAAATAGATTACAGTTTTAAATATTAAATTTTTATAAAATCAAAAATATTATAAAAACTTAAAAATCAAATAAATTTAATATATCCTTTTAGTACATAGATAAATATTGTTTTACAAACTGTGATAGTTAAACAAATTATTATTTAAAATATAAATTACAAACAATTCTTTAATGCTCGTATAACTTTCAAACAAATTAATAAATAATAACTCAGATCAACAATTAAACGAGCTATAATTAGAGTATGACAATGCAAAATTTATTATTTCACAATATAATTTTCCATCGATACGTTTCGACTATACTTACAATTAGTTCTTATCAGTCGCAGAAATATAATTACCCCATGTAACAAAAATTAAATTAACATATTATATTTAAAGGATCATCTCAACTTCGATTTTCAATAGTCAATATAAATGCAACCATATTTTAAATATGTTAATTTAATTTTTATATGAGGTAATTATATTTCTGCGACTGGATAAGGACTTAAGTATAGTCGAATCGTATCGGTGGAAAATTATATTGTGAAATAATAAATTTTGCATTGTCACATATCTAATTATAGCTCGTTTAATTGTTGACCTGAATTACTATTTATTAAATTATTATTTCTTATGAAAAGGAATAATATTCCATTTATTTCTATATCGCCACAGATAAAATATTTGATACTAAATAAGCCATTTTTCCACAAAGTAGATATTCATATGTTATACCTGCATTCATATTTGACAAAATACATTCATTAAGAAATTGCCAACATTAGAGAATTGCGCACATCATTGCATTTAACTTACATAGTTTTAGAAAGTTTTTGCAAAACATATTACTGAAAAAAATATACAATTTTAAATAATTATAAACTGTTTCTACAGGAAGAAAGTTGTTTTAAATTTATTTTAAATTTTTTCGACTGATAATTTGCAGGTCTAAAATTTTACAAGAAAAAGCATAAGGCCCAATCCTTTTTTCCTTAGAAGTCGAGTACCGCTAACCTACCTGTGTTAAAAAAAGTCCTAAAATACGAAAAATACGAGCCCTATTTTTAAGAAATTCTAATTTCTAAAAGAAATTTTTGTAACATTTTATGTGAGGTCTGCTGTAAATCAATCTCTGGCAATATATCAAACGAATACGTTAAACCTTTTTGGAAAGTTTGGAAGCTTAGCTAGCTTTATTATACAGATTTCTTCTGAATGAATTTTTACAAGTTTATCCGAAAAATAATATCGAAATATATCGAAAACGCTAATGCTATCTAAATAAATAATAAAAACTCTCTAATTGAATATTAACTCTATAAGCGTTGAATAAAATTAGCTCATACAATTTATCTAAGATTAAACAATTCAGGCTTCTTGAGAGTAAGACAATAGAAGAGTAGCGTCGTACAGAAATGTATGTACGATGTATACTCCGAATTATCCATATTTGGTATTATCCTATTTGCAGATTATCTGTTCCATGTTATGGTAAATTGCTAATGACTAATGACGAAGATGAGAAATAACGTGCTCGGACAAAATGATTCATTATCGAGTCCCAGAGGTAAACGAAAATCGCAAATTATTTACGTGAACGTATTAAACATCCACTCGTAAGCATCGCTGGGCGTGTATTTATGCATATCACGAATAAATTACAGTTATACAGTAATGTTTGTTTGTGCCTCAATAAAGTACGGTATGTGCTTTGGATTGCCCGCGTTTCTCGATTATCCGTGCCAACCCCATTCTCAATTGCCCTGAATAATGAAGAGCATAATGTACATATGTTTCTGCAATGTAAACAAATCATGTTTTTATTACATTCATCTGATTAAAATGTTTTATACAGTTAAGTTCAAAAAATCGATACAATCAAATCCTATTTCATAAATATCAGATTGTTTATTTGATATTTTCGATGAATTCTATCAATACTTCTTTTTCACTGCATTAGAAACATAATCGAATCAAATTTATTCCTTGATTAAAATTCTAAATTATGTATTATATTTTCTGTCGGCAGGACATGATATTTTATTTCTGTTACATAAAATTTGCATAGATAAGAATATTTCTTTGGATAGAACATAAATTTATTTCAGTACTGAACAATAGTATATGTATAGAAAAGTTCGTAATATAGACGAATGTCATTCAAGATATGAAAAAAACAAAAGAAGCAGATGTTCTTTCTATCATAAAAATGCCTACAAAAATATATAAACTTCGATTTGTTTTTTCATTATTTGTTATCGATTTTTTTAAATAATACTCAATATTTCAATACTTATTGAGAAACCTCTTCTCTAGCAAAGAAAAGGGAAAAAAAATCACGCGACAAAAATAGCACAAGATTCCCGTACAAACTTGTCCGTTCGGTAAAATTCTAAAAAAGTAATGTGCGCGTGTGTGCGTGTGTACTTTTACTCGTATGTGACACGTACGAGGAGGACTGTCGAATAAACCTCTGCGAGAAATCCTTAGGGAGCATGGGGCCGTTATCAGTGTAAGCTACGGACTCGACCATTCGAGGCAAGATCGTGGAAAAAGAGCGGTGGCGCAGGGTCGTCAGAAAGGGGATAGTTTTTCTACGAGAGAAAAAACTAGAGTGGAGTGACCGTAGCTCCGGGAATACACCCGGTTCGAAGATGTTCGCCGACGGTTAAAGAGACACGGTATATGAGAACTTTGCTACTTTCGGTAGCACGCGCAGCCACAGTTCTATTCACTTTTCTCATTAAGCAAATCTCAGAAGGAGGAAACGAGCTCGCGAGTAGAACTTTCGGTGATAAGCCCGAAGGAAAGCGGAAGCTGCGCCTTCGTCTTCTTTACATCGAGTTGTTTAATTCCTTCCTTCGAAAGTCGGCGCTTTCCTATGCTCTTCTCTCCTTCTTCTTCCCCCCCCCCTCCCTTCTCTTCTTGTTTGTATTAACACGATGCTTTTAAACGCCGAAGCAGGCCATCGTCGTCTTACTCGGGAATCTCTATATTACGTAGGCTAGTACCGCGTTACCTATGCCGCGACTTATAAATAAGAATGAACGTATTAGTATGCGTACAGTATAACGGAGTGGAATCAGCAATATCTTCTCCATGTATGCTTCTTATCGATTCGCTGTTCTCGGGTGTCGTTGAATTCAGAATTCCGCGTCGATCTCTTCACGCGCGCAGAAAACAGAACGTAATTAAATGCGGAAATATAATGTCTGTTTTTTATCTGCTTTCACGTTCATTAATATGAAAAAGAATGGAAATCATATATTTCCTATTTCTTCTTTGTGTGCATGTACGTAGAATATATTTCCTGGTAGAAATTTCATGCATTTTTTGAGCAGTTACTAGACAGTTATATTAACTCTGTGTAATATATTCAGTAACTCTAGTAACTGAAAAATAAAATTACTTATAATTGGGATCCCAATGAAGATGTAACGTTTTATCTGTTTATTGCACACAAAAGATGTATAAAATCCAAACCCATTTACTGAACAAAAACAGGACAATAAATGTACTATATGCAGTATTTTATAATTAATAATCTATTAATAACTAGACAATAACTAGAAAGGTATCTGTGCAAATTGCACATATTTTTAGCAGGAAAACTGCTGCTTCAGCCACTGAATAAAATTCTATCAAATTTTTATTCATTTCCTACGCAGTACACTGTTAAATATTGAACGAGCAGTGGTAAGCCAATCTCTTGAATTAAATGACATTTTATTATTCTTAACTTCCATGTATGTCAAAACGTAAATCAACTCATTTTCTGTGGTTGCTTTCGAAGTAAATAACGTTAATATTAACATACATAATGCACTTAGTAAATAATAAACTAAATTTGAGTTAAATTTAATATATTTCTTTGAATTAAATTATTTAATTCCATTGCTTTAGTTAAATTAATGATAAATTGAGTAAAAGCAGTGGCGAGCTTTAGAAATGATTAAAAATCACTCAAATTAGGTTAATTATGAATTTAACAATGTTTTGTTACAATACAATAATACTAGATAGTAACTAGATAGATGTCTAAGAAAACTGTATAATATATATTTCTATTAGGATTATGCATTAGATTTATGAGAAAAAGTTTATGCACATAAAATCTTCAAGACTTTAGAATTACATTCTAGGATATCAGAGCAAGGATTGTTCTAAAAGTGTTATAATTTTTAAGATTATAATCCCTGCAGCTTCTAATAGGTTAGACCTCGTTTTTTTTTTAGACCTCGATTTTTCTCCTCACTAACTTCTGCTTCTTGCACTATGACTTTTCGGTGCTTCGCACGTTTCGCTCGCGCGAAATCCCGTCACGAGCTTTGCGGTGAGCAAACCGAACGGTATCGATTTCAGTTTTACGTGGAGTAGAGCGTATAGCGGCGGACGCCGACCTCTCAATCGCGCTTCGGCCGATTTCAATCGAGTCGATCTGAACCACTGATTAAAACGATCGTAGGCATGCCAACTGGTCAGAGAGTGTATGTATCGGTGGATTTGGATGTATCTCGGCGAGCCAACTATCTCGTCAATGAGATAAAGCTCGAATGGATTAAAGGAAGAGCCGTCGTGCGAGTGCAGTGCTATCCGGTGAGGTGGTGGCTGAGAGCATCAGGGGGAACGGTAGGAAAAGGGAAGATAATAGGAGGAAAGGGGATGAGTGCAGGAATCCGACTCGCGAATGCGTTTATCTCGATCCACCGAGGTCGCGTTACATGTTCGCCACTGAGAAGCATTTCATCAACGTCATTCGCCCGCAGCCTTTCTCATCCCCCTTCTATCGTTCTCTTTCCCACTTCCCTTCCGTTCCTTTTCGCCTTTTGTTTCCATTTCTTCTCCCACTTGCTCGTTATCTCGCTTTCACTCTTTCTTTCTGTTTTTCGTTTCGTATCTTTCTTCGCATCTCTGCCCCTCCTCTCTCTCTCTCTCTCTCTCTTTCTATTTCTCTTATTCTTTATTCGTATTCTCTTTATAGACCTTCTCTCTATACGATTTTGTTTCCCTTCCGTTTTCTTTTTGTTTTGACAACGACGTACGGAGTGCGAATATTTCCTCGCCTTTGCCTCAGTGGGTTTGGTATCGAAGCGGACGTGTTTCGTTTAAACGAGAGACGGTAGGTAGAAACGACGATGCTGTCGACGAAGCTGTCTGTGGCGATTCGTCGTCGTCTCGAAAACGAACGTGGTACATCCTGCCGAGCGGACAAATGTGTGCGCTTCTAGGGTCTTCGGGTATCATAAATAATACTCATCGGTTTTTATAGCGTGCCATTATAACTCAACGACAAGTCATTGAACACAGAGAAACAATCGTCTCTTAACTCATTCTTTTAAATTATTATTATGATCGAAGAGAGTGGAGTTAATTCGACTGAATATGACAACTGAATGTGATAACAGTGTGATATTTTTAACGGCTGGGAAATTTTTTAATTCGTTTTTAACAATTAAAATTATCCCTATTTTTGTGATTTTACTTTATACATATATTTTTACATCTCTTTTTACATAAAAACATCAAAAACAGAAAAATATTTTTTAAATAATGTTAATTTAAAGTTAATAGTATTTTAATCTGAAAGTTTTTAGTGTTATAATTCATAAGATTACAAATTGAACAAATTTGATAAACAATATTCCTTTTTTAGCGTCTTATTAGGGAAATTAATTTCAAATTCGCTTGAAATTAGTCATAGAAATTGTAATTAAAACTATATCCGGTGATACCGAGACTTGTGCGAAATTTGTATGCTTCGCGTGTTCTTGAGTTATGTTGCGATAAAATCGCACACATGGGCGCAATTTTTTCGGAAGTCGGCGAAAGAAATTTACTTGTGCCGGTGAATGCGCAACCGTTTTTTCTGCGATCTTTACTGGAGATAAATCCAGCTCACACGAGTTCCGCTTGTCTATCGGGAAGATCATCGCATTCAGCGTGGGCACAAGATGAGAGTCGGGCTGCCGCATTTAACGCTAAATGGGCGATGAGAATGTCGACTGATGAAGCATTTGCGTTTGGCGTTTTTTCGCACGGGTAAGGAGATTTGGCACGATTATACCTGAAAGAATTGTTGGAAAGCTGACACCCGCGTCGGACCGATTTTTCTACCCGCATACACGTTACTCTTTGTCCTTGAAGAAAGTGAGAACCAAAGTATATAATGCAAACATTACACATTCGCATTATATATTTTTTACACAAAATAGTAATTGAAAGAAGTAATATTTATTATACATATAAATTTTCGATATATATTATGTACATATTTTTACTAATTTATTATAATTCTTTTTTTTTTACGTATTTTTATCTAAATTATTAGCTGTTATTAATTATTATTATTAGCTAAATTGAGTGTATCAGTGATACACTTACGTTTACAAGAACTCTCGTTTATTTTATCTTTTAAACATATCAGAAGCATTACTATTCTCTCCCGAATTGTTCTGTACAACGCAAGACTATGCTTCGCGTATTAAAGCGAGTCTGTTTCCGGTGCTAACACTGAGAGCCTGTCCACGTGTATCGCGAAGCGTGTAATACAATCGCGATAATTTGCCGTGTAGTACAATTATTGCGGAATTAACCGCGTCTCAAGGGCGCGGCTTTGCTGACTTACGTTATGCGGCAGTGCGATTATTACGACATTAATTTCATTTTATGCTTCCTGTTGCAGGTCCAAAGGCGCGGAATAATTCGGAACAACTCGCTTCACCTCGCCTCGTTTCTTGCAGAAAACAATCTTCCGTTATTAGACGACTGCAATAAGCGTAATCGCCGGCTTGAAAGTAACGTGAGTATCAAGTATACTAGATCGTCATCCCCTCTTGCTATATTCGCAGATTCTACACCGATCTCGCGACGATCGTTTTTGAAGCGTGTTTTCGTTCCATGCCACTTTCACAGAGAGAAAATTTCTCATGGAATTCTATTTTCCTCTTTTCTGTTATTGTTCCCTTTTACCTGGTCCGTTCAATGTTAGTTTTTCGCATTGACAGTGGATATAGAATATGGTGTGTTTCAAGAAAGAGAACCTGAAATAGGATTATTCAGACTGACTTGCTTACCCAAGTAGCACGAGAGTTCAAACAGCATCTTCTAAACTGTTCGTCTGATTTCTGTTGTCTTGATAGTCGGCATTATTTTGATGGGTAGTTTTACTTATATTACTATGCGCGCAAAGCTCATAATTATGATTTATACTCTTTCTCCGCTATCTACTCTGCAAACATCCTGCAGTTTATACATAATAGCACGAGTTGTAATATACCGTTGCGGTGAGATGGTACTCGACATTACTTCTGTGTCTATCATCTATCACGGTACGCTGCACACGAACCAATTAATCTTAATTGTACATTGGTATTGTACAAGAATGTGTTTGAGAAGGAACAATTACTTGTTTTCGCGAACAGAATGCTATTATCCTTTTTTTTCACGTAATACAAACTAATACAAACGCAATTCTGTGTTTAAGAATAAATGTACGTACAAAAATTACGGCGAGTACTGAGACGACTTCTGTTTCGATATCGAAATGCGCCAACCAAAGTTAAATTTTTCAAGCCACTTGTGCGAACGCGATTTGCCTCTCCATTGGCACAATTTTCGCAATACACTTCTGAATACTCGCCATCGTTTACGCCCGAACTGGTCGAGCTTTTCATCGAAACAGAATAGTAGTCGACATGAAAGGGCAAAAGAGACGGAAAGAGGGAAAAAGAAAGAATAAATGGAGAGGCAGCCTGTATGTTATCGAACGAATACGTCGATGTGTCAAGGCAAAATCGACATTCCAACTACTACGCGTGAATTTTTATATACGCCAGACGGAAATTTGGGATAGTCGGTCTTACGGAGGTTCCGGGAAAAATAAAAATTTGAATGACAGCACGCGCTTTGCGAAATAAATCTTGCTTTGTTCTAAGAAAATTAAGGAAAAAATAATGAAGTACATATTGCGAATATTGTTAGAACCGAAGGGCATGAAAGATTAAAGAGGAAGCAGTCTCATTATCAAGAAATTGCGCTGAAAGTTAGAAACTATCAGGTATCCGAACTGTTGCTAATGGCATGTGTTTCTAATCACTAGGAGTGCGCCGGGCAACAGAAATTTTCGAGAGAAGAGATCCGACATTTGAGTCTCTTCGTGTCGGGAAATTGAATTTAATTTTAGTCCAGCTGATTGCTCAGAATTATTTTCGATTACTCTCAATTTTCGAGTGCGATATCTCGGTTTATCCGAATCTAGGATACCGATAGCAATCGTTTAAACTTCTATATTTCGCTATATTTTCTGATTATTTTTTGTTTAACTTCAAAATTTCCATTTT
>Ga0157364_1002482_pt1 | contig 17208 bp, 7 predicted proteins | sample AttsexASBM2_FD_111476 | JGI IMG/M metagenome (GOLD analysis project Ga0157364, IMG submission 111476) | Fungus gardens microbial communities from leaf cutter ant in Ribeirão Preto, State of São Paulo, Brazil - Atta sexdens ASBM2 | ecosystem: Host-associated > Fungi > Mycelium > Unclassified ... | reverse complement strand
TATCTAAAATTATTTTATCCAAAAAAAAATTAAAATATATTATCTAAAGATAAGCGAAAATGAAAAATTGTATCGTTCAAATATTTTTTGCACTCATCATATATATATATATATATATATATATATACACATATATATACATACATATACACATTATACAAATTCTATAAAATATATATAACAGAATTTTCTTCGAATGTACTATGAAAAATTTATAAAAATTATTAAACATTAAATTATTTTTACTAAAGCAAACTATTAATAAGAACCTATTATATCAAATTTTAATGAATGCATATATAAACTGCAATATTATTATTAAATTATTAACTATTATTAATTATAGTTATATTAATATTAATTCTTTATATGTTGTACCGAATATTCAAGCATGGTTCATTAAATAATTATATTTTCCTACTAGAAATATACAATGAATGAACTATATATCGATATCAATATAATCGATATATTGTAGTTTATAATTGCAATGTACATCGTATGTATCATTATGCGATAAAGAAAGTCTAGTTTCATTATTTTAATATCATAAAATTGTAAAGTCATCACATGATGAAGAAGCAGAATTGTAATACTATTGTAACAACACATATTGTTCTGGGTAAAGAATCGTCTTATATATTTCAACGCGTTAAATATTATCGGCGATGCGAGTATTGTGCGCGTATTATTGCCATGCTCGCTCGCGCGCGCGAAGCGCGTAGTATCACGTACGACGTGATTGACCTCTGCGAGACTTGGACCGAATGCGTACCTTAACGGCGGAAAACGTCTTAGCCGAATGCCTGATGGAATCGAAATGAATAGTTGTTGTGGACTGCGTATATCTCTTACGCCTTGGGCTTTTCCTCTCTCTTCCCTCACGAAACACGGCATGAAAAAAGTATGAATATAATTTATGCAATATATGATTGCAATCAATATACAACTAGTATGAATTTATTAAATATTTATGTAATAATTAAATATGAAAAATTACTTAGAAAATATGGATTTATTGTAAATACATATAATAAATTTAATTTATTTATTTAGAAAATTCATTATTATATGTTGAATAAATATATCTCATCGTAATCTATAATATTTAATTCTTTAAAAAAGAGAGAACATATTTTTTATTATGTATTATAGAATTTTTTAATGTTATTTATGTGAAATTTATAGAGAATCATTAATAAGAAATTATTTTGTTCGGTTGCATTAATGTATCATGTTCCATATTATATATGATACTGGATATTATTATCCTATATTATATGATTATTCCATTCTGTCGGGTATATTTTTCATTTTATTATATTATTTTATTTCCTTAAGTAAAATTAATTTGTTAAATATACAACTTAATATTAATTTATTACAAGTACAAATACTATTGTACATTATGTATAAATATTGCTCTTTCATTAAATTTTTAAATTTATTTATATAATTCATCCTAAATAAATAAATTAAGACATAAATATTTAATTATATAATCTGTAAACAAATTTTAATAAGCTTTGAATTAACGAGCAATTCCACAAATTCAGCGTTTTTCATAAAAAAAAAAACCTACTTGAAAACCATAACGTTGTGAACATTATAAGTACAGATTAGTAATTAAAATTTTGAATGCGACAATTTTATATTTGCACACAAATTAAAAATAAATTCTGATAAATAAAAAATAATTATTAAACAATAACCGATTGTATATATATACATGTACATAAATAATAATCCAAATCTAACTATGAAGAAGATTGTCACGTCGGTGCGTAGCTAATGGCGATCGTACAGAAATTACAAACTAAATCAATACGAATGTCACTATCACGTCAGACAAGACTATGATTATTATATATTGTGATAATTAGATCTAAGCGCATGACCGTAGGAAACAAATATCAAAATATGCAACAGGTAGCTTCAGCAAATAACGTTCATCACTTTTGATGGAAGAGAGAATGTAAAAAAACAAACGAATAAATTACTCTGGCTCCAACAAATCTTCAAAAAATGCTTTATATCGTGTCGAAATAATTATGCACAAACACCGGCGTATGGGGAAACATTTTTACTCATTTTTACTCACATTTTACCATTATACCATTTATTCCTCCCAACAGCTCATTTCATTATACCTTCATAAAAGTGCAAATTCAAAAGGACGTTCTGAAGGAATCAATGTCCGCTTTTACCTTGTCCCAATTGCCTTCTCCTTCCGTCTCCTCTTAGCAAACATCGATTAGTTCTTTTCCTCGAGGCCTTTCGCGACTGTTTCTCGTCACTGGCCTCAACACTCGTTTTGCCAACTTTTGCACATTTTTAGAAATTCAGGTTGCGTTAAATTGCCGGGCACGAATTGTGTTGGCCGCGTGTTGCGCTCTGATTCGATGGCGGTCACGTCTATGCTGCACGCGAACCTTGATCGCACGCATATGTCGACTGAAGAAGAAGAATAAGAAAAAGATATGGTACTGATCCGACATTAATAGAATTTATTTCATTTATAAATGAGAAATATTCGTTATAATTTGAAAAAGATACTCATTTATGTTTATTTAAGTAAATAATCTATATATTTGTAAGTTTGAAAAAAAGGATCTTTTAAGTATTTTAAAAGAAAATTTTATCAATGTCGAAGCCAGTGCGTAAATATATAGAACGACGTATGTTAAAATTTCGTAGAATAAGAACAACTGAGAATATAGTGAAAGAGATTAACAAAGATATTATGGTGAAAAATAGTCACTCGCGCATAAATAATTTGCGATTATAATCGGAATAATCGTAGGGCAAATTGAGCCACTTGTAGTTATTATGATAAGAAATTTTATGAGATTTTATGAGACCTAGAGGTACGTAAGCAATGAGAAAGCAAAAAGTGATGCAGATTAAAATGATGCTATTACCAGAGATAATTCTTTTATATATTAAATTCTTCGAAATGCGAGAACGATGCTGTTCGAAAAAAGAGAGCCACTTCTCGTGGGCCACTTTGTGATTATGGTCGTGACAAATTACAGAAACAGCATGGCACACATAGCTGCATCATGATATAACGCGATATACAAATTATCCAACTTTGTAGTCGCCGTTGTAATTCGAGGGGTATGAAGTTACGATTGCGGGTCTGGCGTATACGGTACTTGATTACTAGGGCGATTACAAAGTTGTTCCCTCTCGAATGCCCCTTTCGTTTTTCTCTACAGCAGTAGCACAAGGTCGCCAGAAATTCGATGGCGTGTGGCAATTGTTGAGAATGACCTGCACCGCGCGATATAGAAGTGAAAACAAACTCACTCCGGAATTCGATTGAACACGGAATAACTAACAATAGTGGATTATACATTTAAAACAAATGGCATTGGAGTACACAAGAAAAAATAAAAATAATAAACATGATGAAATATATAGATGATATCTCTATCAGCTTTGAAATATATTAATGTATTCAATGTAAATTTGGGAAGTAGATCGATCGTCCAATGTTCATAAATTACAGCCCATTCATCAAGCGAAAATAATAAATTACGATGTTAACAACATCGGGACGTCAACAAAATAATAGAAAACACATTATTCAGTCGAGAGAATGGGTTGTGACCGATGATTCTCTACTGAGTGAGGGAATAATATGTAATTATTATTGCCGCAATTATACGCAACCAACCACATAATCTCTCCAAACATTGTAAATATTATCTGCGACAAGCTGCGCAAAAATATTATTTTAGCCTCTGTTTATAACGTTTTATCTGTCTTTTGCCCTCATCAACAAAACCTCGTAATTAGTCCAATTTTGCGGAGGGTATATATATGTATATATATATATACATATACGTACTAGTTTTAAAATGAAATACTTACTATTACGTTTTCTACGAATTTTCTACCTCTCTTTCTTTTTCCTCTCAATACCAATGACGTTAATTGCTAGCATTACTCGGAGAAACCTAAATCTTTAAATGGTTGCATCAGTAGCGAATATCAATCAACATTACCAATTCTCTCTCAATTGAAGGAAAAATATCAGGAGACATTTTCCAATTTCCGCAGACGTATTTCGATAATTATATAATTGTACAATTAAATGGTAAAATTGTTATAATTAAAAGATTGCATAATTAAATTACAATTATTACAAAAAATATTTGTATTTACGAAAGATTTCTATTCACAATTTTGTTTAATAACTAACTGATGTATGCAATTACATACTATCTTCCCTTTCATATTTCTCTTTTTCTCGACCATACGACATTATCATGTGAATTTAATTTTTCCTTGCGTATTTCTATTCTGTAGATTTTTAATTCTGGCGTACACAATAATTATGATTAGTAATTCAACGTTTCAAGTTGTATTGACAAAAGCACATATACAAGATAATTTTCCTGCAATGTACTCGATGGAGAAAGACATTATTTGTAAGAATTCTTCGCCTTCGTATATTATCTAACATACACCAAAAGAGAAAGATACGTTTCCTCCATAAAATAATTAACATAGAAACGAGCAGCAAGAGACTTCGCGTCGCGATATCGAAGAAAACATGAAAATAAACAGCAGTCCATTATCGTTCCCTTATTTCTGCCTCACAAAGTAATTCCGCGAGCCATCAGATCGCAAGAATTCGAACACGGTTTCTATCGTGTAATAAATTTTTCTTCGAAGAAACGTTACTGCGGAGGTCTCCTTTGCCCCTCGATTGTACTTTGCAATAATTACAAGGCAATTAGACACTATATGGCATAACAATGAATATTTTATTAAAGGGGTTTTTGCGGCTTGCTAACCAACATTGGCATACTCTGTATAGCTTTTTCTTTTTTTTTTCTTGTTCGAGAACGTCATTTTGATGTCGTTTTACGTTATAGGAGCGCGTTTATATTAAATCGATAGTTCCTTAGCAGTGACGAAAATTGCGGATACGTTGGCTGCTGCAGCCACGAAAAGCGGACGTCTGAGGCGTCAGAATTTAATTACGGAAATGGAAGCGGCTTATAACTGTCGTAGCACCATCGCTACCACCACCATCACAGAGTTTTCCGCAAAGCACAGTTCCGCTCGCGCTCGTGCAAAACGTTGTGAAAGCAAACGCGTTTCGCTTATGTATCCAGTGGAAGACACTGAGAGAGTAGATGCGATATGACAATGGTCACGTCGATCAACCTCCGAATACACGCTCAGATTACACGCTCTTTCTAAGGATCTTGTAACTCTCGACAGTTGCACGGATAGAAATGCAAGAGATAGAAATAAAACTATATTGATATATTAAGCAGTAGTGACGTCCAATTTCATTATTCACTTTTCTCTAATCGATATTCAATTATAATAAATAAAACATAGTAATCACAAAATGTTTAATAAGCTGCGCAAACTAAACAGCCATGCTATATGTAGAGAAAAAAACAGGAAGAGAAATATGTAACTTTTACGGAATAAATGATCTGAAAAAGCCCGAAAGACGATAATTAATCTTCACGTTTATTTATTCGTTTCACCAAGCCATCTTTCTTCCGATTCTACGAATTTGCAGCAGCCAGTCTACGTTATACATAAATTACGAAGCACGGTATAAATTATGCAACGTGCTGAAAGAAACTCATCAGAAAGACCGTTAACTGAGAAATGAAACGCTGAATAAGTAACGACTGGCTAAGCGACGTGGCATTATTAATATCAACATATTCTTTTTAATTAACAATTAAAACGACTTTTCGGTCAATGTTTTGACCGTTAACAATGACTCAAGAAGCAATGTATTATCTTTCGATTTATTTATGAAGCCAATTTCTTGTTTATTTATATTTTTGTATTATAGTATTGATAAATAAATTAAATTTATTGACACGTAAAATAACAAAGCAGTACTGCTACTATTATCTAATCTTTTTAATTACCAATTAGTTAATCGAACGATCTTTTGTCGTTACGTTCTTGTTTTGGTCTTTCAATTCATTACCTCTATTTTCATCTCACTAGAATGAAAACGCATTGTTTCATCGTCAGTGATGGCACACACAGCATTAGACATCGATTAATTTTTATTAATATTATACGCGACACTAAAAGTGTTTGACAATTATGTGGCTATGACTAAACACTAACTGCTATTAAAATCTATCACATTTTAACTAAATGATAGTTGAAGTCTAAAATCTAAATATAGATAGTTTCAGTCTTGTTCAATTTAAATATAGTATAAATGTAAGAAAACATTGTTGAACTGATTACTGATAAATTTTATTCTTAATTATGCACTACAAATATTCACATAACAGAATAATGTCATAATTTGTAATATGCTTGATAAGACAATTATAAAAGTATACTGTCAAATCTATTTATCATGTCATGAAGATTTGCGCACGTTTATATATAAAATTATTTTTACACAGAATTGTAAATTAAGTTTGATCGACAGTTCATGCTTTTTATGATGATCCATTATGCTGCAAATAATTTTAGATAGACTGAATCGATTATCACATGCTCTCGATAAGCGAATCTATTGCGCTACATGTCGTTTTTGCGCGCATATCACATCAATCTACGAAGCGTTACACGTCACTAATGAAAAACTGGTTCGCGATGGACAGTCACCGTTGATTCTATACATCATACATCGAAAGCAACCTTGAGTTTGCAAATTAGAACCGTTAAGAAGCGCAATTCAGTAAAAATAAATGGATATTCCGTAGTAAAAAATCTTTCAGAAAATATTCGAATACAAGAATAAATCCGAGGATCTGGATAAATAGAAAATACAAAATAGCACTATGCGATTGTACGAAACATACGACAATTAAAAGGATTTATAGATGAAAATATTCGACATGTAGATGGATAAAACATGCAGCATTTCGATTTTGATGAAATATTGTATACGAGTTGTTATCGCGCCTGTGTAACCGGATTTAAAGTTTGCGCAACACGTGTGTTTCCGGGGTAGGCGATGCGAGAGGAAAATGAATGGGGTAAGAGAGAAGAGAAATGGTAGAGAAAGAGAAAGAGAGAGAGAGAGAGAGAGAGAAAGAGAGAGAGAGAGAGATAAGAAGCGAGCACGAGAGGAAACGCGCACGATGAATGTCGTCATGCCCAACGATTTCAAATTGTTCGGACGAGATTTAATATTCGCCACTTAGTCGATACTTGTCTCAATTGACACCGATCGATCCGACACCGTTAACTGCAAGCTGCAAAATTAGCCGCGACAAGTAGTGTCTACTAGCATCCAATTACGATCATTTATTAATTGAGATATAAGTCAAATAACTTTTAATAACAAAATAACGAATAATTAATAATGTAAAGTAATAATATGTATCTTGATTTAAATTTAATAATTAAAATCATTTTTTAGCTATAGATAAATCGTGTATATGTAGTCATTTTCCACTTAGATTCAATGAAAAAATGAAAAGTGCATCAAGATCTATTAATTGTAAGAAAATTAACACTCTTTTAGGCATGACTTTCGTTGTTTGTCTCGAACAAACGATCAATTGACTAGGGGAATAAAAACGAATTTGGAACTTAATTCCGACGAATTACATATCGAGCTTTCCCTCCAAATCACATTAACAATTGGTACCAATGCCATCTGTTCTCGCACAGAATTCCCTCGTATTCAGAGGATCATAGAGCTACGGAAACCAACTGTGTGTACGCATCCGAGTATATCCAAGTTCCCTCTTTCTTTCTCATCCTTCTCCTCTCCCTCTTCTCCTCCTACACTCAACCACTCCTAATCACCCCCTTTTCCTCTTAGAGCAGGGTAGTAGCGAGCGATCAAATAAAAGTCCGTGTTTTCTCCGATATTGAACCCTAAGCTAAGCCTAACCTGCCCCAACCTCCGCCTACCGCAACGTGCCCTGACGTAGAGCAAAGGGGAGAGCAGAAAGGGGAGGGTAAGGGGACAGGAGGGAAACAGAGGGGTGCAGGGTGCAGGGATGGGTACGCGCGGGGGGAGGGCACCAGGTAGGGGGAAGCCACCCCAACTGCGGTCGTTGACCCCACGCACACTCCCAGTCCAGCCCGAACCCACCCCTCAGGGCCGACGACACTGGTGCCGTCTCACGGAAAAGTATTGCACTCGCATCGCAACCCCCTTTCAGAACTACCTTCTCTCTATCCCTTTCTCACCATCGGAACCTTTCCTCCCTCGCCTCTTTCCGCCCTTATATCGTCTCTATCGCTCGTTCGCTCACGTTTTCCTCTCTTCCTTACTCTCCTTCTTTTTTTCTCGCTTTACCGCCGCACCGTATACTCACTTTCTTCTTCTCTCCCTCTTTCTTTCTTTCTTTCTTTCTCTCTATAGTCGTCTTTCTAGCGGGACACCCCGGGTCTTCGAAGTATTCCACGGCAACAACTAAACGGGGAAAAAAAATTTTAGGTACCGCCAAGTGAAATTCATTTTGTTACTCGCCTCTTATTGCCGCGAGCGATTGTCGAGTTGTTTGCAATATTTTTCTGAAGCTGTCGATTAAGAGTGATGAACATTCTTAAGAAAGTGTAACTGACCGCTGATTTCCATCTTGAGGAAAATTCTCCCCAGACGATCAAAGATTAAAAAGATAACAAAGAGACTGTGAGCATGAAAAATAAAATTTATAAAGCGTAAGTATAGTAAAAAGAGAGAACATACAAAACTATTCTACATAATATATCTACCATTAAAAAAAAAGTTAATTTATTTAAAAATTAATTTCTCATTCTCATCTCTATTTTTTAACGTTTTCCAAAAGTATCATAATTAATATTAATTAAGATATGATTACGTCTGGTAGAATAAATTATCGAATATACTATTTAGCAGCATTCAATATATGTATTGAAACGTCTCGTTCAAGCGATAATTAAAAACGTTTATTTATTCGCGAGTTCTTTTGTATATCGATGCACGGATCTATGTAATGCGTATACGAGTAGACAAATTGACGTTACGTAAAAGTATTGTACTCGTTGCAACCCTTTTCAATAGCTCTGTCTCATTCTTTACCAGCCATTCCTGTTTCCTTCTTCCATACATATCCTGCGATATCCCTCTATGAGTCTGTCATGTTCCGACAATTTGTGTACGCACGTAGTCAAGAGCACAAAAACTTGCTGTCTGGCGAAATTAAAATAAACAAGAAAAACGTTTTATTATTACATACATAAAAAATTAATTTTTTAATAACTAACTGTAATAATCACGTCTCTCGACATAATCGAAAATGTTTTGCTGAATTTTTGTAATATTAATAAACATTAATATTACAAGCAGCGTATATTATAATAATCGATCTAAGAACTTTATCGTTAATTGTATTCGAAACTATCGTATCGTAAAAGCTATTACGCTACACGTGTCACTTTCCGCTGCGAAAAATGAGAGAGACTAAGAGTATCGCGAAGTTCAGATTTCACACGCATTAAGCCGCCCATCTTTGCGAAAAATCACACAAAACGGATCGGCAATAATGCGTCGGGAAAATTCTGAGGAAAAGTTTTACTGTCTCTCTCTTAGCGCCATGGCCGATTTGTTATCCAGCCGCGCGGATGCGTATGCACGCCTTTACTTCCGGGTTAGGGTCCTATGGGATGTTGCTCAACGACCTGTATCGACACACCTTTTTTTTCTCGTCAACATCGAGCGCTAGCAGGGACGTTCTTTTTCTTCGTCGACAATCAAGAACCTATCCACAATAGAATCTCGACCTGTCATGCGTGTGTCATTCAGTAAATCGCAAAAATGTAAATAAACATTTTATTCTCCTTTTTGCTCGATTACAACTGAATACAATTTTTAAAATTAATTAAATTTAACTAAAAAGTTTCTATAGTCTTTTGTATAAAAAAATGATAAATAACTTTGCCTATATAATATTTTTTATAAAAAATATTTTAATTAATTAATCTGTTATATAATACGATATATAAATTCAATAGCACTTAACTGAATGATTAGTTAAATAATTAAATAACCATAGCCAACTCTTAAAAGAAGTAGTATATTTTTTAGTTTATCTCTTAAAAAATTTCTACATCTAAATGTAATAATACAACAATACAACGATCCTGTTGAAATACCGCCATAATAGGCAACAACACGCGCGTAGAAAGCATAATAAAGTTTACTAATTTACGATTTCGTCAATAACAGTCCATATAACAGCGGTCATCAGTTGTTCGAAATTTCAACAACTTCCACGCAAATTCGTTGAAATAACACGCGGTAGGTTTACAGCGCGACCCATCTACGTACTCTAATCACATTTCGCTGTAGTTTCGGGGATCGCCTCGTCGGCCAACGGGAACGTAATTGTTATTTTGCCATCGCGCAATGTAAATGTCGCCAAAGCGTAGTTTGTTTTACGATAACGCATCGGCATGATGCCGCGCAAAGCAAGTGTAAACGAGGAGAGCACTTTTCCAGTAATGATCCGTTAACAATGATCATTGTGGTAGCGTCGCTCCGTTTGGCTAATATCGAATAGCGAGACACTCTTCGCAATTATAGTATATTTTATATACTAATGGAATAGTACCGTAAGTCCTTTTTTACAATGCTCGATTTCATTTAGAAAAAAGAAACAATGGATCATTTATATATATATTTATATTTTATTAATGATTCATTCTTTTATAAAACGAGAATAATTTTCATTTAATAATTTAATTTCTATTTCTAAAAACTTGTTTTAATGAAAATATTTTAATTTTACTGTTACTGATACGATACTGTTCAATTTTGTAATGTATTGTGTCATTTATCTACAGCAGCGCAATGAACACGATATATATATATATATATATATAAGCTTATTTTTTAAAATTTAGTGTTTGTTGTGATTTATCGCGCATATTGCGAGTGAAAACGATAAAACATGATTTTTAATCTACGAGACAAAGAAAAAAAGTATCGTTGAATGAATCATAAAAACTGTGGTATTGTTTGTTTTTTTCCACACATCACCGCACGCTCCTGTCACGAATGCGTGCCTTTTTTTGGACGAGTGTCGACAGTGTAATCCAGGACAGATGAAAGAGTTGCATTATTTTCGGGCGAACACGCTAGCCTGCTAAAATCTCTCTCTACCTCTCGAATACCAACGCGGCAATTTTTCTATTCGTGATAAACTGTAAATAAATGTTTTATTAAATCCGCGGCGGAAGCATGACCGAATATTTTTATTTGTCGAACGATGTTATTTCTCGTAAAAGCGCTATAACAGAAAACAAGAGACGTACAAGATTGATTAAAAAGGGCCGTTTCATGGCGTGAAATTAAAAACTATCACTTCACCCTTGCAACTGACTTCTGTTTACCGTTTTCTATCGTATGAGCCGAGCAATTTATTCGGTTTATGCGAAAAGATATAACTTTACGTAGCTTTATCCAGCATTTGAAGCTTGCAAACATTATTTTCATCAAAAAGGTTAAAGTAGCGGTTTTTGCTGACTCTACAGATATTATTCAGTTTACAAAAATATTAATCTTTTTATAGAGAATCTTTATAACTTTTAATATTACCGAAATATGTTAATCACAAATGTAATTTCTAAATGTACATTACATTAATCTTTTTGCAAAATAAAAATTTAATAAAAAATATTTTTAATGGATAAATCAGCTATCCTGCAAATGTAATATAATACAATATGAATTAAATATTAGTTGTAATATAATACAATAATAAAAATATATTTCAAACGGAAGCTATTAAATTCTGCTTTAACTTTAACAATTTGATCCTTTCATAATTAAAAAGAGTACGTAATAGATAATAATCTGTGCAAATTGTGGGTATGGTTTAATAGTAGAAATATCACATGTGTTTCTCTTTTTCCAAGACAAAATCGTTTTTTCCCGAACGTACTCACCAGTTTTCAAGCATATAACGGGAGCGAACTTATGTGTCTCACGAAGGGAGACGACCCACCCTAAATTTGCGTGTTCGAGCGGTTCGCAGACTGCTCCCTTCCTAAAAGTTTCAACCCTCCGAGGATAGCCCGTATACTGACCTACCCCTACTACGTGATTTATGTACGAGCACTATGCGTAGACTCAAGGGTGACGAGATCCCTCTTTCCTTCTTAGCCCTTTCGAGACACACCAGGCGCACAAGTACTTATCTCGAAGGGAGGGCTGAAAAATTTTTCCCGCGATCGTGCCTCCCTCGCATATTTTAACAATACGACAAAACGTACTTTTAATACAAGAAATAAGATCAATATAATTTCCTAATTGTGTCTGTCATTATAATCTATTCATCAAAAATGAATACATATTTTCTTATTAAAAAAGAAATGTTAATTAATAATTTTTCTATTAATTTTTACTTTCGTATGTTTATAAAAAAAATCTTCTCCGTTTTGAATATTAAATTTACGCAAATGTTTTTGGAAAGATGAAAGTTGGTGGTTTATAATAGCTAATATAAATTATATATTATAAAGCAATAACAAAATATATAAACTTAATATTAGGTAACAATTAGGTAAAAATAAATAATTTAAATAAAAAATGTACATTTTGCCGCTATGTATGCCTACGAAATTTCATCCGAATTCGAGATGAAATTCAGAGATATTTCTTAATTTAGCTACAAATAAGTTAATCACGCGGCCAACGACAAAGCTAAATCTGTGAATTCACAGCGATTCAATTCTCTATCTCTTTTCTTACTTCTTTCTCTGTGGTCGATGCACCGTGTTATCTTTCACTAGATTTTTTGTCGGTTAACCATACAACTACTTTGTACCAAGTCTCTGTCGGCGCCTGTAAAGGCATTCTGGTACGTATCTTTGTCTTGATATACGTACCATGTTGATTTGCGAAAAATGCGTGCTTATTTCGTGACGCCAACAACAGATACCTTCTTCTATTTATTCCCTATCTCTTCTTTTCAACCGCCCCTTCGTCATCTACCTTCCATCCTACCGCACTACTAAATTGCGAACGGTCTGCAAAATTACTTTCGTACGTAAAAGAAGACTGTTGTCCGTTCCTAGTGGTCGATGCGGCCTCCCGAAAGGGGCTTGAATGCGAGATGCATGCGTGTACGTATGCGTGCGCGTACATTTCTGCTTTCGCTCTTTGAACGATAAGCGTCCGGAAAAAGAGGAGAGAAGAAAAAGCGCGTATAGTTTCCGCGAACGTGGCCCATTCGCTCGCAGGAAATCGCCGCGCGTCTAATTTCTTTTTCGCAGAAGGTGCCGTTCGATGGATGAGCGGCTTTCGTGGGCAGGAAGTCCGGAACAACCGCTCGAGGAAACACGGATAGCAGCGAGCCTCTTGGAACTACTTCGCCAGTAATTACTTCGAAACGATACTTGATCTTCCGAGAAGATGAAAACGCTTTACCTTTTACATTTTATATATCAAAAACCTCAGGTGAATTTTCAACCTTCAAGTGAATTTTTCATTCATAATCCGTTAACAATTTTTATATATCTGAAGGTATTTCATACGCGTTTGGCGTATATATATTTTTTTTATATATTTATTATAATCATAACAATTACGTTAACAAATGTCCTATACATTTTTCATTAAAATATTGAAATGATTTGCTAAAATTAAATAGCATATTTTCACGGATTTTTAAATTTTGATATCGAACATCTTAATAGATAAATCGAATCAGAAAATCCAATCGAAACTTTGTAAAGCTTTATATAGCAAGCAAGCTTTATATATAAAATCTATTTTATATAAAATCTAAATAATGAATTTTATCTAATTGCACTTACGAAATTTAATTTACGAAAAGCAGAAACGAATAGCAGAAAAATTATTCTCGACATATATGAAAGAAATATGTTACGTTTGTTTTTAATGAACTAATGTATTTAAATAGATTTACTAAAAAAAATCCTCTTTATAAACTGCAATCGCTCAAAAGTTAAAAAAATATGAATCAGTCTTTACAATATTGCTACAACGTTAATAAGTGTATCTATTTGCAATCGCAAGAAACGATTAAGCCTGTCGAAGCTAGTCCCTCTTTGACAATAACGATTCATTATTGAACACGTAATCATAGTATCGCTGGAGAATAGCAACTTTGTTTTTAACTCCCCTCGCAAGGTCTCTTTAGGTCTTCTACGGAGGGATCGTATCTAAGTACTTGTTGCTTTCGAAACGCTCAGAATCGTGATTCGTTCGGCTGTGCGATTTGCGCATTGCAAGTATATATGGTAGATAAAAAAGGACACAATTTGTTATAAAAGAAGAAAATATTTTATGAAAAATTTATATAAAATAATTTTCAAAAAATCTAGCAACTATTTAAAAATGTTGACACTTTCTATTGAAAATCTTTGAATATTCTTAAAAAAACCCTTTCTCTTTCTTTGTACTTGTAAAAAAAATGTAGCTAAAATAGTTTGTAATTGAAAACAAAGAACGTTTAATTTTTCCGTGTTGTTTTCAAATATTCTATATATATATATACATATATATATATATATATATATATATATATATATATTTCTATATATCGTATGCCTGTACACGTATAAACGTTAAAAAAATATCGCTGCAATGCCCGAAGGCATCGTGGATTCGCATATCATCGATCAGAAATTTCGTAAACATTTTGAGTTCGAAATATTATTGTTAGCGCATGTCTTACATGTTATACAGATGCGTTTAATCAATCACCGAAACAAATGGTTGAGACACATTACCCTCGATAAATATCCAAAAACAAACTTTTCCTGTTTTTCTGTCTCCATCCCCTCAACCCTCAATCATACATCGCGACACGTGTCTGAAGTGTCACGCGTGAGCCTGCAGACAACGCAATCCATCCGGCACGACATCTCCATCAGAAAATTGATCAACCCCCCCTCCGTCACGCATCGTTGCGAACATGACGAAAACTTAACGAGCGCATATACCGGAAACGGACTACACCGACCACCGACACCTATATCTAGTCCGCTTGCGAGCACGACCCCCAACTTCCAGTTACTCGCCCTCTCACCCCTCCTCGCGACAAGAAAGTTGGCGAAGGTGGCGGTAGCGGTCCTCGCGGAGAATTCATCCCTTAAGAAAATACAGGCAATAACCTCCGGATCCTCATTGGAGGCGGGAGGCCGGGAGGTTGGGGTGACGGCACACAGGGTGGGCGCGAGGGGGGATAGCATAGTGCTAGGAAAGACGTTGCTGCGTAGCGAGAAGCAACGACGACGCGGAGGGGAGGAGCGTCGAACGAAGGAGAACGAGGCAGCCGCTGTTGCCGTTGCCGCCGTCGCCACCGCCGCCGCCGTCGGCGCCGCGGAAGTGGAGGAAAAGGTGAAGGTGGAGAACTCGGAGGGAGGCGGTGGGTTAAAGGTAGCGGGCCAGAGCCTCACTTTATTTTTATGCAGTTATTGATCTCTGTAGAACCCGACACCCGCCGCGTACCCAACCTTCCTCCCCCTGTGCCGCTCTCCTCGCTCCTATCTGCCCCCCCCCCGCCCTGTCCCTCGCCCTTCGGCCAACTCAATCTCCTGCCGCCGCGCCTCTTGCCGCCTTGTGCCGGAGAGCTACCCTCTGCCCCTTTCGCGGCAGGGTGGCGGCGGGTAACTAGCTTATCAAAAAATGGGCGTTGCCGCCTCTCACTGTCCTGTTCTGGCTTCTCTTTTCCGCGACCTCGTGCGCACCTATTCCTTCCTTCCGTCTTGCTTTCCTTCCTTTCTCTCTCCCCCTCTCTCTCTCTCTCTCTCTCTCTCTCTCTCTTTCGATCTCTTCTTTTGTCTTTTTCTTTCTAGCCTTTCTCGTTGTTATTCTATCCTTTTTTTCAATGTTCCTCTTTCTCATGTCTTCTTTCCGCCTTCTTTCTCTTTCTACTTTTCTCGATCTCCGTTCTTTTCCGCTCTCTCGCTTCCGTTCATAGACTTTTCCTCCAAACGATCTCCTTTCTCTCTTTCTCCGTTGAACGAGAGAGGATCCTTTCGCCCTTTCGCTCGCGGCCACTCGCGAGTCCGTTGGTCCTCTCTTTTCACCGCGGCTGTACAGCGTCTTCCATTGTGGCTCGCACACCTGCCCTGTCGCGGGGTGGCCCTCATTGGCGTGTCGATGGCGGAAGGCGCGGGATTGGGAGCGGAGGATGAGGGACGAGAGGGCAACCGGGCGCCTTCAGCCGGCTCGGTGGGGTGAGACGGCTTGCCCGTGGCGAGAGGAGGGTGAGAGAACGAAATAAGATATCGGAGGAAGGAGGGGGATAGTGGAGGAGGATGAGCAGCAGGGTCGGCAGGTGGAAGAGGGAGGAGGATGAGGCTGCAGGAGAGCATCGAGTACGAGGGAGGAGAGAACGAGGGATGAGACCGAGGCGAGAAAGAGAAGGAGAACGAGAACGAAAGAAAGAGAGAGACTGTGCAGAGGTATCCCATCCTTGCCCGGCCACCCGCCAACTACCCCACTTCCCATTTTCTTCCAGGGTGTGTCCCATGCTTCTTCGATTTAGGGTAGGTTCGGGCCAACCGAACCACCCTCGATCCCATCCCTCTGCCTCGTACGGCTCTATATCCGTTATATATACCCTCCTCCCCGCGTCTCCTGCTTCATTCTCACCCGCGCCCTTAACGGCGACTCGCACCATCCTGCCCACGCGGGACTGGCCAGGTGGCAGCGCGGTATGTGGTAGTTATGTGTACACGTACGACGCGCGTGCACGTGCACGCTGACACACATGTCCAGCCCGATCGATGTCTAAACCCCCATACATCCCCTTCTCAAATACCGCCCCTTCGTCTTCTCTCTTCCTCCGGCCCTCTCTTTTTCCGTCCCATACCCATCGTTCGGTCCTTAATTACGCACGCGGGACGCTACACTCTTTTCTTTCTCCCCATCCCGGCGAGATCCGGCGCGACGGCTTCAGCAGCGGAACCGAATGAGAAGCGGAAAGCTCTCTCTCTCTCTCTCTCTCTCTCGCGCGCGCGGACGCGCCCGATCTCGAAACGTGAGCCCGTTCCTTAGATTGCATCGCTCGACTAAGGATGATCCGGCTTGATCCCTTAGCGCAGGCTGTATTCCGCCAAGACGCCGCTGAACGACACGTTCGATTTCATCTAATGCGGGTGATCCTTTTTCTTGATCTCATGTTCAAGCATGCTTGCGTATTAATCTCTCTGGGACAAATTCGTCAACGGAAATTTGTAAAATGATAAAATTATCTATTTAGAATGTTTCCAAAAAATTAATAAATTTTTTTT
>Ga0157364_1002481_pt1 | contig 17209 bp, 12 predicted proteins | sample AttsexASBM2_FD_111476 | JGI IMG/M metagenome (GOLD analysis project Ga0157364, IMG submission 111476) | Fungus gardens microbial communities from leaf cutter ant in Ribeirão Preto, State of São Paulo, Brazil - Atta sexdens ASBM2 | ecosystem: Host-associated > Fungi > Mycelium > Unclassified ... | reverse complement strand
TACTCATAAATTGAACGCAGTGGATTTTAATTCTAAATTATTTTCTTTTTATAAAAGATGATGTCATAAATGCTAAATGTTGTTGAAGCATTGTTATTTAAAAATAACAAGTAACTAGTGAAAGTAACAAGTGAAAGTAATCACAGAGTAAAGTACAAATAGTTATCTATTAATCTCGTAAAGTACAATAGTTGTGTTGAAGCTTATTTCGTTATTACGAGTTTCCGAGATGTCACATGTCGTGCTTAACATAGCGTGTCTAAACCGAGCGATGCCCCATCAGCTCTATCAAACTTCCGTCAAGATCGACAGTGACTGCAAGTAAATTAGGTGGGCTTGACACTGCACGGGGTCTTGGCATGGGGTCTGAGCGTCTCAGAAGCGGAAGAATAAGACGATTCGGGAGAAAGAGAGAGAGAGGAAGGCCTGGCGCTACGCCAGAACTTTTATTCTTGCCGACTCCTTCCATGTCTTTAAGCTCACCCCAGGTCCCGGATCTCTTCAACCCCGTCACTATTTTTCCTCGTCACCACGATCTCGTGGCACGAGTTACTCTCTCACTCCCTCTCTCTTTTCTGCCGTCGCTTCTGCCGTCACTCTGCTTCGCTTCGTTTCGCGTTCCGCGATGTTGGAAATAAGTTTATCAACAAACGCGCAGCGAGATCTTCGTCCATAGCGCCGCCGTGGAGAGAGAGCATCGGCAGAAATAGCAGTTCCTAAAATAAGCGTCGTGGAAGACGAGACGCGTCTCTTCGAAGAGACACACGGATCTTTGCACGAACGCGAAACTCTTATTCGTTGGCCAACTCTTTCATTCACCCGTATCGTCTTTCGTTGTACGATTAGATAAATCGTATAACTATTAATCTTATTCCAATGCCAGATTATTGTCATACATTACAACTAATATAAAATAATCATGTAGGAAATATTTATCAGGTTTTAAATGGATATTACCATAAATAAAATCTGGCATCCGAATAGTTTATTCTTAATAAAACATTACGTAAATGTATCTACCACGACGAAGTTTATTTTTAAGCAGCGAATAAAATCATAAATTTATATCACTTAATTAAATTTCAAAAGTTCGTATTATATGATTCTTTTGTAAAAAATATTGCTGTTTGATATAGACTACCGTGTATAATTCTTTGCATTAGTACATGCCGCAGCATTTATCTGATTTTCCCTCAAATACGCTTAATTGATCAACCTAATTATCAAAGTGCTGCATCGTACATCGTTAGTGCATAAATCGCTCTTGCATTTAAATCACCGCATTACATGCATTTAATCAGTTGCCGTATTAATTTCAATGCGATGTTTTATTGCCACACCTTTACGGTCTTCCGTTTATACTCTTATAAATGGAAATCTCCATCCAAGTTTTAAAATCAATGTTATAAAACGAATGTCGTAACATTTTGTAATATATTCCATCCGCGGGGTGAACGGCAATTTTTACATTTACGCAGCGATCCTGTTATGTTATATTAACATATATGTATAAAAATCTCGTATGTTTATGTTGCACATTTATGTTGCTTAATGCGACTGTCTAATTCTAAATCTATTATTCATATAAAACTCATGCGCATTATTACTTGAATGAGACGCTTAACATCCAGGATCTGTACCGTATAGAAAATTTGACGAATCGTTAGTGAATAAATTAAAATGAACCAACTTAGTGAGAACGTATTATGAATAAAAGAGCAAATGAATAATGGAATGAATTAAACTTATCGAATTAAATACTTTTAATTGACAGGAACTGCAGCACGAATACACGCTCTGTTTTTATTAACTGTCTCTAGCATCACAAATGTTTCCAAGTTAGAATAATACACGGTATTTTAAGTTTCCTGTGTTTTATCTAACATTAGAGCAAATTCAAAATTAAATGAATACAATGTTGGCATTTATATTTATTTATAAAATTTAATTTGCAAATGAAAAGTGTACATAATAACAATAACAATAACTTGAAATTATCATTATATATACTTATTAATCATTAATCTGACTTTCTCAATTTCTATATAGCATTTTCTCTCTTTTTCTTTCTCTCTCGAACTTTTGTATGTAAAGTTTCAAGAGAAGTAATAGAGCGAGCGGATGGCAGTGACTGATATTCGCGTTGAAACTAATGGCGCGTGCAGAATGCGGATTCAGCATGACGTGGTCGATAGTAGACGTGAGGGAATGGGCGGTAAGAGTCGGAGGTAGAAGGGTGATGTTTTGTTAACCACAGAGAGAGAGAGAGAGAGAGAGAGAGAGAGAGAGAGTTTGAAGGGCTACCTGCTTGCCCGCTTGTCTGCATGGAGCGTTGATTTTGACAAAGGGTTTAAATGCCTGGCGAGACCGCCCAAGCATATCTAATTCCCCGTACCCCTGCAACTCCGGGGCAAGCCGACGATATCTCAAACTAGAGATGCACCGTTGCTCCTCGTGACAAAGAGCGTTGGCGTAGGAATTGTTTTTCACGACCTAACCCCTTTTGAAGGGTCATGCGCTTTTAAAGCTCTCCGCTTTCCGTGCTGCCAAGCGAGATGCAAGGTCATGAAAACAATTTTCGATCGTGAAGATTGGAGATTGTCTTGCAAAAAAATAATCGATGTGTGGATTGATGCGATTTCTTAATGATGACGAGTATTTAGATGTAAAATGATTATCATATTGAATCATAAAATAACATGTCAGAATATCTTGGGAGAAATTAATTAAATGTAAAATTATTTGTTTAATTTTATTTTTATCATTTTGTTATACAGTTCTCTTAACTCGGTTTTATCAATGTAAAATTAACTTTAATCTCTGTTTAATTTATTTTTTATCTTTTTCTAATTCTCTAAAGTTTAACTCATCAGATTAAAGTTAACCTTACATTGGTGGAACAACTTAATGACATTACTGTTATAAATCTTTTGGTTTTCTATCAGTGAACTTATGGTAGCGTATTCATTTTATTTTATCATACTTATTTCAGAGGACAAAAGCAATTTGTCATGCTCTGTACACACGACGATAAGAATTTACATGCAAATAAACCGCACGTATAGATCTTACATAATGCAACGCGCTATGGGATAATAGTCCAATAGTCTAATATTATATTTTACATTTACTACGAATATTAAAGTGTTTTCTTGTTAGATATAAATATCTAATCTGTTATAAGAATACGCAAACAATATCATTCATCTCATACAATACAGTCTCGCAATGTTTTTAGCGTGATAATTGCATGTTAATAACCTGGTTATCGCATCCTTTGAGAATTATAAGATAACTTGATATTTTTTGCCGCTCTCTAACGTTATCATACTTAAATATGAAATGCGGATCCATTACGTAAATATTTGTATTACGAAAAAGAGATAAAAGTGGACTTTTGGCCGAGAGATGAAAGTATAAATAAAAATTCATTTCATGCCCTGGGCTGAATAAAATTCTCCGACCTATTTTTTTAAGTACTTTTCACTTCGACAAGAATCTCGTCGACGACCACCCACCAGGAATCTTCAACCTTTTTCAATATTAATATTAGGATATTCACAAACTTTTTGAAAAGATCCTTTTACTTATCATTAAAATTTTATTATCAAGGTTATCCCACTTTCTATCATTCATCGTAGTGAATCATTAAAAAGATTTCCTTAGAAAAGAAAATTTTTCCAAGCAAATAATATTTTTAATAAATACCTTGTTAACTAAAGACACTTTTACAAAAATATCAGTTATCTAATCATGGAGAAAACATTTAGAAAATTGTAATTAACTTAATTTTTTGCGCAATGCATTTTTTTCCATGTCATATGAATTATTATTATTATCTTTTGTAGTTTATTATGAAACTCGTACTTTGATCTCATTGATAGCTACATAATACTTACCAACAATGAAAAGCTATTTTCTTGTCATCATGTATCGATATAGACGTGCGATAATCATGTCTCCAAAAATGACGGCTATATGAACGTCGTGTGAGTAACGACAGTGCGAAACAAAGTACAGGATCATCGTTCAATTATACGCGCAACGTAATACATGTGTGCAACGGTAGAACGACAAACCGCAGATCGCTAGGAGACGGGATGCACGGATGTCGGCTCGTCCCAACGATGCGCCTCGTATCCGTATATATCTCCGTATATACACGTACAAATATGTGTGTGCGTGCACGAACTGCACATATCGGATAAACACACCCCACGCCGGAGGCATCGCTATTGCCCGTTGTGGAGAGGTCCTCCCCCTCCGGGTAATAACAGTAAATCCCGAGTAATAAATCCCTCCGCCGCGCCGTATCTTCCTTCCTTACCCCCCTTTGTCCTTCTATCTGCTCAGGCTCGCGCAGTGGGTGTACATGCCTGTGCGTATGGATGCTTGTGCGTGGCCTCTTCCCCTTCACCTGTTCATCCCTCTCTGTTCGTTTTCCCAACCAGTTTCTCCTTCACGCGAGCGTGCATGTACGCACACGCACAAAGAGAAGAGCATGCAATTTCTATCCGCTCGCTTCTCTTCGGGATATACGTGTATGACGTGCATTGTTGTAAATTGCTCCCATGCTACGGCCATGTACCTACCGGGTTAATCGAAGACCCCCTTGAACTCGCACTAACGCGACGGAAACCGGAAACCCAGTTGAACGTGCAACGTACCTACTGCACAATTTCTCGGTTGAAATGATTCGTCGTTGTTGTGATTCACGTACAAAGTACGCTCTCTATCGAGGTCAGTAGATAAGATTCATAATTGATAACGTACTGCCGTATTGTCGAGTATTGTATCGAAGAACACTAGGAACGACATACGATTGCACAAACAGCGGTTCAGTCTAATAAATTAAGAAGATTTAATATTGAACCAATAACAATCCTTTAACTAATACCCAGTTATTATAGCCATTATTACCGATACTATCAGCGTTTGGACCATTTGGATGGCAGCCAATTGAGCAGAGGATAATAGTATTACATTTGTTATCGTGATTTATACTTTAGTATCAGAATTCAAAGTAGTACTTACTTGACTTCGAAAATAATCCGTGAAGTATTATTAATTATTATGAATAAGAATTTTTTTGTATCGTATGTCAACTTTAAAGAATATGTAAGTTGTTTGTAGCATCATCTCTTTTTTTTCAATTTCACACGTCAGTTCATTTTTCCATTTGAATGATAGTAATAATACGTCAAAGACTGACTTGCGTCATTCAATGTCAAAAGTTTCTTTGTAACTTGCAATTTCGTGAAATTTGAAAGCTAAATAATATTTTGGGAGAATATATGATAATTAATATATGATAATTAATATATTGAACTGTGCAAATATATCAAGTGAGGGTGAAAGAAGGGAGTTGGTAGGGAGGTTGCTTTATATAGCGTCCTAGGGTTACCAAGTTATGCGAATCACTGACTGTGCACATCAAAGGGATTATCTCAGTAAATCAGCTCCATAATCTCTCCGGACGATGAACAGTCGATGTACCGGACAGCTGTAGGGATCGATCGGTTGCCCGCCACAATTATGCAGTTCGATCAAGGGTATCGAGATAACCTTCGTATACAAGCATATCGAGCGCGCGATAATCTACCGCCGTACCGTCGATAATTTTAATAATTAACGACTGTGTGACTCGGTTGCTAGCTTGTAATGTTCTTTACATGTAATCAGTTTCCGTCGCGTGATATTATTAGACGTGTACTTACCGGTATGTCATCCAAAGATTCTAAAATACAGATAAACAAAAAAAGAACTATGAATGAAGTTCTGAATTGATGTCGGTTTTTATAGGAGTTTGTTGCATTATGGGGAAAATTTTAACGTTATCATCTCTTAAAAACTTCAAGTTAAAAGACACTTCTCGTCAGTTATGTGAACAGCTATATGAAATCATAGTGTTATAAAACACTAATTTAACAATAAAATACATGGTTACATATTCCGCGTATAGTACTATATAATATCGTAATATGAAATTGGAGCATATACTAAAGTTGTTAACTCTAAGACCTAGTTAACGATTTGCTATCTTTTCCCGCACATTATAGTTCTATGACATAGATACAGAAAATAGGTACAGTTAATTTAAACGTATTGTAATGTTAAAATTAACTGCACTCGATTCCAAGTTAGCTACAGTATCAATTTCACTTTCCAGTATATATTTCATGTATCATACATTTACCGTCGCTCTTTCTTGTTTCAGAGAAGAACAATGCCCGTAACAATCGACGCCGACGCGTGAGCGAAGGTGCCAGTCGCGAGAAAAACGAAAAAGATTCGGCAGAATCCACACGGCAACAAGAGGATCGCGAAAATAAAAGTCCGCCGTCTAGCAAGGTAAGCAATCGTGTTGCGCGGCCGGTGTTAGAAGAAGCAAACAGTGCATCGGGAAGTGCTTCGAAACTACGAAGACGTGGCGCCGCGGTAAAGAGTCCGACCACCGACCAGGCGCCGGCACAGTATCAAAGACCAGTACGAAGAAGACCGAGGCCAGGAGGTGGCCAAGAAGTCAAGACAGACGCAGAGGGAGAGTCTGTCGAGCATCATCATCGTACCGGAGCGAGAGCCGACAAGGACGAACGCCTCAGTAACAGATCGGAAGAAGAGGAGGAGGAAGAGGAAGAGGAGGAAGAGCGTCTCGAGGGAGAGGATGAAGAGAGTCAGGAACGCTGCGATCCACTGACTAAGCGGCTAAGAACAAGCCCCGTCGGCAGAAAGCTCAGATCGGAGAGTAGTAAGAGCAAAAACACCGAGGAAGCTGCAGCGGATCGGGCCAGAGGATCGGTGGTGGAAGCAGAGGAGGGAGAGGACGAGGAGGAAGACGACGACGAGGACGACGTTGAGGAGGAAGCGGGGGCGGAAAAACACGACGGAGCTGAACGAGAGATCGGTAAACTTGAAGAGGACGAGGAGAGTCAGTCCAGGGAAAGGGATAGAGAACCCGAGCCACCACCTCCGGACAAAGTCGATCCCGGAGGCGATCCAGCTTCCAAGGAGGAGCAACAACCAGATAACAAATCAGAATCAAGACAGGACGCTCGCGCGATCGATTGGGACGCAGATAAGGTCGGCAAAAATAAGGAACAGCAACAGCCACCGCAGTTACTCGTGAATGGATTGCATGTCGATTCGCCGCTGGTCAGCGATAAGACGAATGCCATTCGCGAGGGCAGTCCGTCTGTGCTGAAGTCGACTCGATCAAAGACAAAAGGTTTTGCGGAAGAAACCAGAGAGGACGTAGCGGCGGCGGCGGCGGCGGCAGAGGACGATCGCGACGAAAACGCCAGTGAAGAAGAGGTGAGCTCGCAGCGATCACGACGCACAGAACTGACTACCACCGAGTTAGGCACGGAGGATAGCGTGGGTAGCGTCGGCGGCGTTAGGGCGGCCAGCGTCGAATCGGTCGTCGAGCTGCTGGAGTCGAGCAGTCAGGACTCAGGCTCCGTGCTGGAGAGGCTGAGTCCGTTTAGTAGCAGCGGCGGCGGCGGCCCCGGCAGGCAAAGCAGCCTGCTCCTGGAACAGCAGCGGGAGCAGGAGCGCAATCGGCACAACGAAAGCCCGATTATCCTTGCCGAGAGACTGAACAAGCCGCCACCGCCGATCGCCGGTCACCATCATCATCCTCATATACAATCTTACCATCAGCCGCATCATCAGCAACAACAGTTCCATCATCACCATCAACAGCATCACCAGCAGCGTTATTCCGCCAATAGTCCGGTGATCCATCATCATCACCAGCAGCAACAGCAACAGCAGCAGCAGCAGCAGCAGCAGCAGCAGCAGCAGCAGCAACAGCAACAGCCGCCGTCACAACATCATCATTATCAGCTAGCGAGCAGTCCTCACCAACATCATCACCATTCCACCGCTCGCCTGACCCCGTCGAGCCTCCTCGAGGTGCAACAACAGTCTCACACATCGAGGGGTGGCGATGAGGCCGGCCTCATGGAAGTGGAGGCCGGGGCCGGTATACCTGGAACGGGCGTACTCGTCGGTGTGCCTACGGCGGTCGGTGGTATACGGTCGTCGGGAGGCAGCAGCGGCGCCGCCGGTGTCGCTACTTACGGCGACAGCGGCTCCGACAGCGGGGTAAGCTCGCTGAAGAGCGCCAGTTCTGGCGACGAGAGGAGCGGCAGCAGGAGCTCGGCGCTTAGTGTCGAGGAGACAACATCCTCCTCGACACCGCTAGTCCCCGCCGCTGCCGTTGTCGCCGCCGCTGCCCCGGCCAGAATCTGGCACGTGCAGAGCGTGCAACACACGTCCCTATTGATGGCGCATCCGTCCCAGGGCGCGCCCAACGCCGGCGCTAATGCCGCAGCCACGGCGCCGCCGGTCGGCTACCACAGCCCAGCTCCTCCGAGTCACCATGCTGCCGAGATGCTCTGGAGGCAGTCCAGGACCGCCTATCCGCCGCTCTCTCACACACTCTTAGGCCCACAACCATCCAGTCCGGAGGAACTGCTTGAAAGAGAGCGCCACGAAAGAATGTTGCGGTGAGTCGTGTTCTTTTTCTTTTATTATCTTTCAATTTTCAATGAAATATTTCTGCGAATCTATGTTTCTACGTAGCAAGTATTCATAATCAATGTTTTTTTATAAAGTTTAAGTTGAAAGAAATCACAAAAAATTGGCAGAGATCTTTTTCTACAAAATTGTGTTCCTTTAAATTATAAGGAATAATAAAAAAAAATAAGAAGTAATAAAATGGATTTCTTATAAGTAAAATACAATATTTAATTATCACTAAGGATAAGAACTTTAGTAGTTAGAAGAGAAATGTATAAAAAAGAATCAATAAGTTTTTTGAATATCGATAGAAATAGTTTTGGTTAGATGATAGATATATTCAACTAGAAATAAATTTCTCTCAATTGATTTTAATCTGTTTTTACATCGAAATAAAAATAGTAAAAGTATATTTTATAAAAATGCTTGAGAACAGGCATCGATACATATCCGCGCAAATTTCTATATATTAAAAGTAGATCCGCGTTTCGATAAACGGCTTTAATAGATTTGACGTTGCATTACGTCTTCTATAATCACCTCAGTGAATTGCAACGCGATATGTAACGACGATAAAAAGTTTATTTACCACAGCTACTTTTCCGCTCGACTACGTGCACCATTAATAGCGCTGCCACATGCACGAGCGATTTTGAGTACGCGCATTATAATGCATTGAACAGCAGCGTGACGATGTCATGACTACGTTATGCCAATAATCTAAACCCTAGATTCGCTTTCCCTATCGACATGAATTATCCACTGTAATCCGTGACGTTTATCGTATCTTTCTTTTGCTCGATCAGTTGCCTCGTCAATAACCTCGACACAGAAACGATCTGAAACGTGCCAATATAACATTTCGATCCAATATCATGATTAACGCGAATTGTCACGCTTCGAGAAGCGTTTTACCTTTTGTTTCGAGTTCCTCGAATATTTGCGAGAAGCAAACGTTTTTGCCCATACGTAATTTACTTGTTTCGCGTGTCCCCGCGACAAAACATTCAGCCGGGCAGTAGATTCTCGAAGGAAACGAGACTATCGTCCGGCATCGGCGAAGTGAATGCCCGACCGTTGTGGCAGCTGCATTCGACGCTTTCTCGCTGGTTCTAGCCGTCGGACTTTCTTTGTCTGACTGCTCTCGCGTGACTACGTCAAGCGTATATACTCGCCATTCTCGTTTCTCGTCGTATGCAGGGAGGGCAGACAGGCGGATGCGCCTGAAAAAAAAAAAAAAGAAAAAAGAAAAGAGGTGGACAGGACAGGCTCGAGCGTGCGTATCCACAGCCAAGCGTTGCGCGCGCGCATGACGTGTATCTACGTGCGTTTCCGGGCGCCAGCTGCGAGCCGTTCCTCCGACTTCCGCCGGATTATCGCGATAGAGACGAGGCTCGGCCTGAGTAATCGAGTCATCATTCGCGCGGCAATGCCGACAACGAGGCGGTGACCCGAAACCGTCGCTCTTCGGCTTGTATAAATATAAACCGGTAGAACATTTACTAACACCGACGCCACTGATCGACATGTGTCGATGACCCTGCCAACCGTGCACGCTGTACCTTGCTGGACCTCATCGAAGGCCGCCCGCCAAAACTTTCGGTATCGTTCATTCCTATTATATGCTTCTCCTGATTTCTACATAATAAACCGGCTTATTTAAGAGCTCTTTAAGAGTAAACAGATGAAAGTAATAGCATTAAGAGGATTACATTAACATAATTTTTATAATGTTAAATGTGCCTGTAGCATTGAATCGCAGATTTGTATACAAGTTCTTGGAAAATTTGTTCTCTTCCAGAATATTACGAATACTCTTTGTATGATTATCATAATTGGAAAATCTTTCTCGCGAAGTTCCGTTTTTCAATTATTCATAGTTCAAAGTTCGTCGGGCAGAAAGTTATTCTTGAAAATATAAAACTTGTATGTACTTTCTTTATCAGTAACAATGGAAACATAGTTCAAGATAGACGTGGACTCGACCATGACTCCACGTCTATCAATGGTGGCTATGTATCGCTTTAATGATGCATTGATCGAAAGAGGCGGTGTGTAAGTTCTGTAAATACTAAGTAAAAGTTGGAATGTTTGAAACTAAACCCGGTGAACTTTAGAATTATTATTACGAATTATTTAAATATAAAACTGTTATTGCGACAATGCAAGTCGCATAAATTGGAAGCTATTGATATCTTGGCATTTAGAAAAGATCAGCTCAAAATATCCGGCCTTAGAATTACAGCCGTTGATTTTGACGTAGTCGGTATGAAACTCGGAAGTACTGTTTTCACTTTTATAAAGAGTGAAATCAATTCATTTCAACTTCTTATTGTCAATTTCTCATTGTACTTCGTTATTATGCGTTTTTTGAATTTTTCACAACTAATCGATATGAATAAAAATCGTCTCTCTCTTTCTTTCACGTGCTTTTTACGTGTCATTGAAGCTAATCCTCGCAACAAATTCAGCGACCTGATCCACGAGATGAGTTCAGCGAGCATCTAGGTAGGGATAATTAATAGTCCGTGAACCAAGAACATGACTGAGATATTAAAGCTCTTCTCGTAAGAGCCCAGGCGGAAAAGGGCAACGGAGGGTTTAGGTTGGCAAGCTACTAGACGATGATGATGACCTCCTACATCGTCTGCCACTGCTGCTACTCATGTTCGGAAGGGAGAGGGGTCAGACAGCAGAGGACGTGCGTCGACTTGACAATATATTACATCAAGTCCGTGCCAAGTCCCTCTAAATATCGTTTCGAGTATTTTTATGACGTTGAACGTCGGCTACATTATGACACTTTTTCGGATCACAGTATTTTATTTCGGATGATGAAAAGAAAAAGAGAAATTTACAATCTCTGCGATTTCAGCGTTTTGCGCTTTTTAATAACTGTCATCTGATTATTTGCTCACAGACAGATCTCGTGTCTTATTATCTTTAAATTTATTTTTCGTAAAATATTTTCGTGTAAAATATTCAATCGTGTTTCTAAAAAAAAAAATGAATTTTTATTTGCCGAAATCTACATTAATGGAGAGGAAAAATAGCAAGAATCGAATAACAAAATTAAAATTAAACTAATAATGAACTGATAATGAAACTGATAATGAAAATGAAAATTATAATTAGTTACTTATAGCCATCAACAAATAGATTAGTAAATTGTTAAAATTGATGATGTACCTAAGTAAGATTTTATAAAATGTTTTTAAAATTTTATTCATATTAACCGTAGATAATACACACCAAGATCCCTGAAACCACAGCATAATTTTGTCAGTTTGGCATTTTAGCATTTCCGGACTTTTTTTTAAGGCATTATGTATTTCGAAGCTCTTTAATTCTATCAATTTTTATAAATTATAAGTCTGTTCCTTTATGAATTTTTTATTGAAAAAACTAAAAAAAAATTAATTAAAATATGTCTTTTTACTCAGTTATGATAATAAAATATGAATAGGATTCCCGGAACCCTAGTATATACTTTACATAGATAAAAAAGGAGTGTATAATAGGATTAAGTAACACTTCCGTTGTATAATTGCTAATTTTTTCGATTATGCAACAAGTTATGATGCTCTCGAGATAATATAGCTTGTTGATATTCCGTGAAAATTAATCTGGCTAAAATTGGAAGCAACAGTTTGTCGGCAGACGAGTTAATCGTCTTCGCATCCTCGAGATGTTTTCAAGGTCGAAGTTGTCTGATAGTATCCGAGAGCGGGCGCTCTCAATTTTCCCTTTCTCTCTCGTCGGGATACAAGCAAACCCACGGGGGGAATGCCGCAAAAAGAATGAAGACGCGCGGTGAGAGAGCTACCCTAATGACCATCGTGTAGCGACGAAGGTTAACTACGCGGTTCATCCTCCTGCGATCGATATCCCACGTTCTTGTGCGTCTCATCTTCTCTCATTCTGAGATCCCATCGGAGCCGGTAGCACTCGATCACGATGTATTAAAGCTTGATTGATCGATGCATCTTTTTTCTAGCTCAATCCTGGCCTGAGTCACGCGAGACCTGAAATGCGTTCCCGAATACAAAGCTATGGTTAAGATTAATCGTACACAAGCGAAATTATTCTTGTTCCAAGAAAGGCATCATTCTCAGCAACCCTATGAATTAGTTTCAGCAAAAAGCAATACAAGATTTTTTTTTTTTATCAAAAAGGATTAAGGTTATTAAAAACTATATTACAGAACCGATGTAATTTTAATTATGTTATAGAACTTGTTTCAAGGATTACGCTGAAATGATGTAAAAATAGAAATCGTGTTGTATATAAATTGCATTATGATAACGAACACGAATGAGGAAGAAAAAAAAGACAAATTCATAATATTTTTAATGACTCGCTGTAAAATATTTTGCCAGCTGAAGTAGATGTACAAATTACACATCGTCAGATAATAATATTGCAAGCTAATATCATTCATTAACGAAGCTGGGACTAGAACGTGTTATCAAGCTTCACTTCGCGAAAGCCATCGACAAATTAAGAGTAAATTTACCTGAGATATCGATGAGGAATGTTGTTGCGGAGTTAACCGGGAGAAGTAATCGCTCGTTACGTGTAACGAACAGGTGAAATTGGAAACTTGATAAAGCGGCGATGCGGATCGTCGGCGATCGGTTATCCGCACGAGAGGAGGATCGTCGCAGAACGCAACATTGCATTTGCCGATATCACGCGAGCCTTTTTATGTGTCGACTCGAAACTTCCTGGAATTTCCTGCGGCAGAACATGTCACGGAGACACGCGTATACGCGTTCCAATGCTTTTTCGCGCACGTGGCGTGATCACGAAACAATAGTTCCGGTGAGTTTGCCCCTTAGGCATAAATAGGATCGCTCTTTCGTGTCGAAGTTTCATCAAAGATACCCTAACGACTATTCATGTAAATCATATAATTAGCGTACTGGTATCGCAAATAATGGGAATATTTTACACGAGAGAAAATTACGCAGTAATTTAAATGATTTAGGTAAGAAAGAAATATTATTCTCATTTAAATATTATCAACTAGTCTTTTTTTTTTGCTTTACCTGTAAAATATCTTGAACTGCATACTCAAATATCCAATCTTTGCGACACGACACATTATTACGTTTTTTAACCAATACACACAAGCCAAAACTAATGTGAATGGTCAGAAAGCTCGTTTGCAATTTTACCCTTTTCTCCGAGAAAACGATCCTATTGTGTGTAAGCGTACATTATCTGTTTTAAATATGTTCTATTATGAACTATCTCTCTCTCTCTCTTTCTCTCTCTCTTTTTTTCTTCTCTCGTATAATGACCGCGATTTAACGCTTATGCAAGCCCGACCTCTCCGAGAGAGGTAATCAGCTGGTCGCCGAGTGCGGCAACAGAAACTGGCATTTGGGCACAAGGTCACGCGCAGCTTCTTTTTTATCTCTCCCCACCTGGACTTCTCTGCCTCTCGCCTCCTTAATCCTACCTCTCCTTCTGCTCTTTAACCTTCTCCGCCCGTAGCCTCGTCCAAGACCGTTTGTTAACCGGTATGAGCGAGGAGGAGAAAAGGACGAGACGAACAGGAATGCATGTAGCAGGAAGCTGTAAAAATATATGTCGAGTGTTCGGCAACTCGTTCGATGATCGCGTGTCCGAGCATGGTCTAACAGGATAATGAGGGGATGCCTTGATACTCGCGACGTTATAATAAATCAAATTGATTATAGATTAGCAGAATTAATATATTAGGATAGAATTATTTGATGTGTGTGAGTGATTTATTTTAAATTCCATATTAAATTAGTATTATTTTCAATTATATCATAGAGATTATATCATAGATAATAAAATCTCGAGATGGCTGGGATCAGAATGTGTATCATAGATTCAATTATCGACAATTTAATAATCGTTCATTATTGCGTATATGTATTGCGCATGATATTATATAGCTATTGTTCATTTTATTTTTTTTTTCTTCTTTATGTCGACTGTCATTTATATCAAGTGATATTTATTCTGGAATGTAAGCTCGACATTGTAATTGGTGCCAAAGTCTTTATCGCGAACAGTTGTGTCGTCAAGCTATTATTATCACAATTTAAATAGCTGGTGAACAGTTTCGCGTCTATGGTCTGGAATGTGCTCGTAAAAACTGTCTTCTATCGTCCGTCACTGATTTATATCTCGAGGACAACGCTCGTTGTTTTTTGCGCTCTGGTAGTTTGCAGGTGTGCGTGAAACACGTTTACAAGGAAATAAATCTCGTCGGTGCCTCTCTAACTCCTCCGGATTGCGTCACGCGAGTCTGAATCACACGCTAAAGTATCTCACGATTCACCCAGTTTCATCGCCGAATCGAAAGTCTCGTATGTTTCGTTCGCGGCTCGTATCACGCGCTCTTCATCCAAGGCCATCGCTGGTTTTGTACGACAAAACGTCTCTCTCTCTGTGGACTTTGTCAGTTAATTCTATCGTATACTGTTCGATGTTATCTTATCGCTACGTACAATATAGTAATTAAACATGACAATATGGGAGGGACTTGAATGAAGTAACAGAGAACTTATTATATATCTATATAATTATTAATATATTAATATATATTTATAATATTCTTTGTATGCTCGATTTTGACCTTTAATGAAATCTTTATTTCAATTTGTCATTACAGCTGATGCTTATTTTGTATCATTACTTATATCTAATCTTTCTTTAATACATTATGATATTGCGTTTTTAATATATTGCGATATCAATAATATCTTTGCAATATTGGAGATATATGTCGCGCTTAGATTAAAATGTAACTTCGAAGTTTACCGTACGTAATGCGATGGATCTCAACGTCAATCGATCGAACGTTGAATAGAACGTAAAATGTGTGATCTACGAATCGATTAGTCAACGTGTATCGTGCATATACTTCTTCCGCCTGGAGCGATGCAACCGACGCCTGTCTCGGACACCATCGTTCAACTCCGAGAGAGTCGATCGGCCGAGCGACACGGACGAACAATTTATCTCGAGGTCATCGCGTTATCTTCCCACCGGGGGCGCGTACGGAACGTTCGAGAGTAGGCGAAGTACCGGCAACGATCGCCGTTTATTATGCAGTTCACGTGGCACATGTCCGTCAGTTCGCCGGCGCACGATTTACACGCCCGTCACGCACACACGCGCCACGCGAAATCTGACCGGGATGGGATCCGCTCGCTCGCACACATCAACGTATGCATGCAGATACACGCGTACCGTATCTTCTAATTTCTCCTCCCCGCCGTTATCTACGGTCGCAACGGCGTGGAGATTAGAATTCGCGCCTCGCCTGGTGATATTGCTCCTGGGAGTGATGGCCACTCGAGGCCGAGGACACCAGAATTCTTGGAAGAACACGCGCGAGCAGTATTTTTCTTAAACTCTAAAAATTCGCGTGTTTAAGTGTGTTTATCATTTTTGTTTATTTTCCGCGAAATTTATACTTTACACTTATCTTAATATTGACGTCAGTTATATCAAACACATTATTAACAGATTATTTAAAATACTTTACAAATTAAAGCAGTTTTAATTCAAATTTACAGAAATATTTTCTATTAAAATTATATCTTTGTTAATCAAATATCAATGTTTCATTCAAATTATTAGATATCAAGTCTTATGTGTCTATATAGTTTGTTGATTTCACTGAGAGAAATGTTTGGTATGAAATTATTTTGTTGCGTTATTCTAATCGAATCTTAATTAACAACACAATTTTTCAATTAAAAAGTAAGAAAGTTTTTGTTAATTACATATCAACAAAATGATTATTCATATCAAACATTTTTCTTAGTGTTCAATTTTTATTTTTCCTAAGTTCTTCTTCTTTAAAATCCGACGCCTATGTGCCATTATTTGGTCTCGCGGATGTGCATTCACGGACTCACTCGCGTATTATCGAACACATGCGTTCACGCATTTGTCTCGCGTTACGTGCTATATATCCGAAGTGAATTCGCTCTCCAGGCGGGATTCGTGTACACACGCGTGTTTGCAAGCCAAGTACATCGGCGAATGAACGAGCGATCGTGGCCGTGCGTAGGCCGTGCTAACAGTAAATCCACCGAAACGAAGGGCATTGCTAGGGCACAAAGGGAAGAAAGGGGAGAATGAGAGGAATGATGTAATCTCTGTTTGCTTCTTTCGGTATATAATAACATTGTCGTAACAGACGAGAAACGTAACGTTATAGCTAGACTTTAAGTGTAAAAGAACTTCTTGAACATTTTGGATATCCAAGATCGAAGCTCATCAGTATTGTAATAAATTTTTTTAAACGACGAAAATTTTAAGATGAGGTGCAAATGAATTTTTTCGTCATTTATTGAAATGTTTCTGAATTTCTTTACATTTATTTTCATTATTTTTCATTAACTATTTTAAGAATTTTTCTTTAAAGAATGGTATACATAGAAAAATGCATACTGTGCGCAAGGGGATAATGACGATAAATTTGGCCCATCAAAATGAAAGTGATTTTTGAAAGCATTTTTGACGAGGAAAATGCAAAAAAATAATAAAAAATACTCAAACTATCAGATATCAAAATAACTGACAATTACAGATAGAAAAAGAGAATAAAAGGATTTCAGTGCATAAATAAAAAGCGAAGCAAAGTTCACCCCATCTCTCCCTGCTTAGAAATGGATTTGACTTTCTACAC
>Ga0157364_1002480_pt1 | contig 17210 bp, 9 predicted proteins | sample AttsexASBM2_FD_111476 | JGI IMG/M metagenome (GOLD analysis project Ga0157364, IMG submission 111476) | Fungus gardens microbial communities from leaf cutter ant in Ribeirão Preto, State of São Paulo, Brazil - Atta sexdens ASBM2 | ecosystem: Host-associated > Fungi > Mycelium > Unclassified ... | reverse complement strand
TGTTGACAGATGCCCAAGTTTATTGTATGACGTCTATGATCTATTTATTTCGACCACCACTTACCGCTAAAGCCATCTATAGGAAAACGGCGGAAGCAAAGTTGTACACCTAATAATATAATTTATATTGGATAAAATGTACAAAAATAGAGAGTTTGCATAAAAAAATAATATATTTTTTTTATTTATTATAGAAATTATGCATTATTATAAATTTATGTATAATAAAATTTATTTTTTGCAATAGATAGATATTAAAAAACTAAAATGAAGTTTAATATTTTGAATTTTGAGAAAACAATTTTGATTGGCTAACAAGTGCGTGATGTCACACTGCAGTAAACCATCTGCAATAAACCGTTTGCTTATACTGGAAGACCAAAGCGAAATCTTAAAACTCTCTTCTTAAAAACCTCTTTATAAATTCTTTATTAAGACTATTAAAATAAAATGCCAAACTAATTAGAGGGATTTATTAAAGTCGATTCAACGAATTTGCCAAAAATAACTGTATTTATGCTTAATTGATAATTTGTGTTTCATTATTAAAGTATTGTTAGAGAATGATTATCCATTGAACTTTATTATTATTTGAGAATATTAACAATCGTTTGAAGAAAATTATTAGTAATAGGAAAAGTGTTGTTAATGATAATAAAATTGAAGTAGTGCAGTCTTCGTGATTCACTGTTCCTTTCATTCGTGGTATTATTGAGAAGTTTATTAAGTTTAATAGATTGAATAGCGAGCGTATGAGGGTATCGTTTCATAGTATGTGCATCACTAATAAATTGCGAGAATTAGGGTACATAAAGACTCTTTATCGCGAAACAAGAAATTGAATGTTGTTTATAAGATTTCGTAAGAGTTGTGATGTAAGTGTGAGACAGACGTGTAGATAGCTGAAATCAAGAATCTTTTGATTCGATGGAATACGTCTACTCGTAATGTTATAACGGAGCATCAATTACAAGGCCATGATTTCGAACGAGACAACGTTACAATACTGGATGAGGAGTACAATACTGGCCTCACTACAGGAAGAGATTGATTTCGGAGATATTCATCTGAAAAAAACAAACAGACGCATGGACTCAATCTGTAGACGGATATGGAGCGGCTTCCCAAGGCCTACCTCCCGATCATAGACAAGCTATAAAGGCTTGAGATGTTATCACGTCTAATCCGTCAATGTCCTTCGTACGCAGTAATGTCTTTCTGATGTGTTTATCGATTACTTTCCAACTTTCTTGTTCTTGGAATTGATTAACTTTAATGTTACATTTTTTCCATTTGTTATCTCGGAAAATTACTAGCTTAAAAATAAAAAGTGACTTACTGTGTTTGATACTGACTGCCCAACATTATTAGGAGTCAGTTCTTGAATTTTATAGTAATATTTATTTTATAGTAATATTTTTAATGTTAGTAATGTTTTAATAATGTTTTAGTAATGTTTGCGATATGGTGCTATGTGAACATGGTGAGCGCCCTTATATTTGCTGGATAATTAATTATAATCTTAAATTAATCTCTCGTTTGAATTAGTCTCTCGTTTTAAATTAGTTCTCCATATTCTATTTTACAACATTTTCTAATTTTTTTTCTTTTTTTCTTTTCCTTTTTCTTTCACTCTTTTTAGTTTTAATTCCGACATTAAATTTTCGATGTAGAGGAGCTCATCATGACAAGATAACTTTTATTCACAGTTTTTATACATGTTTTATACATGTTAGTTTATGTTGTCTCTAAGAAAGGTTCAAAAGTGAGCCGAAACATGTAAGCGCGTTTTGTGAATAAAGAAGTTTCACACTTCATAGATATATTATTACGCGACGTCTTCTGCGCTTGACTCTTACTGCCCATATCCTTTCCAATTCTTTGACTGTATTTATGTGGTTTGGAAATATATTGTTTGGGAGTATATTGTTAGTGATGAGCGATATAATGTAATCCAGAAGAAGAATAAAAACAACTTTGTACATTTTTATTATTACAGTGGTACTTTTTCAATTTTACACCAATAAGTAGCATAAATACAAACGAAAGTAAGAGAGATACGGGTACAAACGATTCTCTTTCGAATGGCATAAATGAAATTAAAAAAATCTTAAAGTTGCGCGCTGGTCATTTTTTATTTTTCACTTTTTTGTTTAACTGTTTGAGGTACAAACGAAATAATGATCGATACAAACAAGTACAAACGAAGTACAAACGGCCTGCGGTATTAATTTTTATTTTTGATAAAGTTGAACGCCAAGTTCACATCGGTACTTCCAACACAATCATTATGAAACGTTTTAATAACTCCCTCTAAATAAAACCCCTAATATTTTATAATATCTCGAAATGATCTTCACAATAAAAATAATTCCATTTTCGTGATTCATCAATACGATATGCATTTTTAAACCACTTTTTTCTCATATTTTCAGCTTGAGGCTAAAAGAACAATTTTTCCAGTTTTAATTGTGTTTTTACAAAGATAAACACATTTTATACGTGTTTCACTTTAAAAATAAATTAATTCTGAATAATTGTGATTTCGTTGTTGCAGTGTGACGTCACAGCAGAACTCAGTCGTATCCGGACCGTCTTCGACCGGAATTTCAAATAACAAATAAATATTTTATTATTTTCTTGTATAATTTGCATTAAAAAATTATTTAAAAAATTATATTATAATTATACAGTTAAAAAAATATATATATTATAAAATGTAATATTTTTTTAAAATTATGTAAACTTCCTATTATTTTTAATCTCCGAACCTTCATTAGATCATCTATGCGACATTCGATTTAAAAAAAATTTTTAATATACAAATTTTTAATATACAAAATTTTAACATGCAATAAATAAACCTTGATTTGTACCTATTTGTATCTACCTTTCTTTTCGCTTGTTCCTCGAAAGGTTTCAAAATTAATTTTTGAAAAATACTAGCACTTCACTTTCAGACATTACTGACTAAGATATTATGTAGAGTAAAAAAGATGCACAATGACTGTCGTTAAGAGTTACAGAATCGACCCTTTAAGTTTCTATCGAAGATTAGAATTGGAAAAGTGCAAGAATTGACCAATCACAGTTGAACATTCCCCTCTCATTCGACTGTAAGAGGGGAATACTCGATTGTGAGTCAAATCCCATACTTTAACCAACTCTACTCTAACCTTCGGTGGAAATTTAGTCACTGTTTCCGAGAGAGAGAAATGCCATCTAATTCAATATCGCTTGTACTCGTTTGTATCGTTATTTTACTTCATTTATATCTTGAATTCATTTGTATCTAAGAAAATGATTATTGTTGGGGTTTTTTTGTTGAGTGAAGGACCTTTGTACTTTGACATAAAATATGTCTTTATTGAAGTGAATCGGAGGAGAAAGGACGTTACAAATGAAAATAAATCTAATCTAAGGAGATGATTTCGCATAGGAAAAAGACTCTGTAGGGATTTCTAATAGGTTTAAATTATATCTTATACACCCTACACACCTTTTAATTTTTAGTACACATCTAGATGTTATTATATATTTATGTTCCTCTCGCGACAAAAAAAATCAACAGCGCTTACTTTACCATTCTATTCTCTCTGCTCAACGATAGTGTATTGCCTGTATCTCTACATTATATCAAACAATAAAGAATAGTAATCGTACGAAAGTAATTCTCTTTCCGAGCTGGAATTAAATATATCCGAAGCACCTACAACTCGCCCTAATGTGGCGACATCTATCTCGTCCTGAATCACAAAAGAATAAAGCGTCTATGATCGATCGGTTTGTTAATGAAATAAATTTATTTCTTACACTCTCCCCCTATAAATCGAAATTACATGGTATAATTCATTTCTTAGTACATACAAAAACTCTTAATTTAAATACGTTTTGTTACAGCATATTAGTTTATCTTTACATACATCTTACAGATATACATTTTGTACAATCAGCAATCATCTCATTTATGTTAACATTATAATATAGTGTAATAACATTAATATAATATTATTCTCAATCTTATCACGTAAAAAATGAAATTTTAAATTGACATGACGTACCTTACTTGACGATTTTGCATTTTTCAACTACTGGATTGTAGCTTGATCGTCAAAACAATTGAATCGGTTTACTGACATATTCATTGCATTTTAACTCAATGAACATATGCTGTAGCCACATGATATCTTTAGCTGTATCAGTAATTGCAAAGAGTTCAACTTCACAAGTAAAGTTATCTACCGTTCTTTGCTTCTTGCTCTTCCATGTAATAAGAGTTTCCTATGAATATGGCTTCCCTTGAAAATGATTTCCCACTTACTTTTTACTGTTTTAACATTTCCTGAGCGTTCACACATATCTCACGCATTATACTCGTTTAATTCGACTTCCATCACACGTTTCCATTCCTCCCATTCATTACTGTCACGTGCTTTATTAAAATTATGCGGTATATTTGGATATTATTTACAAATTGGGCACGGTAAATGTTCGATAACCTGGCTGAGCGTTTCATACCTTCTTCCCGTAAACGTTTTTTCTTTTCCTTTAAATATTCTTCTTTTCGTTTTAAATTTTCGTTGATGTAGTCCCTTTGCTTTCCCTTTCTAATAACTATTTTTAACTATCCTATTTTTACTTTAATTATCTGAATTCTCTATTATATCAGTATTATTTTCTATACAAGGCTCCACATCATTACTTTCTCTTTGTACATCTCTTCATCTGTATTGCAACTATCGTATACACTATCAAGCACATTAATACTTGGACTTACTTCACTATTTTCTTTTAGGTCAGTCTCGTCAGCGTTAGTAGTATTATTGAAATTATTACTATAGTATTAATAATATTTTCGATATTCCGAACCTCGTAATTACTATCTATCCTTTGTTTTATATAATAGCTCTGAGTTTCGTTGAATATTGCATTATAATTACTCTTCGCTCAATGTCGAATAAAAAACTCTACACGGTTTTGCGAATAACTTTATCGCTTTCTTTCTGTTCGGTTGCAGTTTATTGCGCGGTCCTATTGATATGACAATATGCTACATCCGAATGTCCTTAAGTAACTAATGTTTGGTACGTTACCATGCCACAACTCATATGGCGTCTTGGTTTTGTTTTTCCTAGAAACTAGATTAATAGTGTGTGTAACGTAAGCATTCGCCCAAAATGACAACAGTAAACCGCTTTCGTACAATAGTGTACGCGCTCGCTCCAAAATTACTCTATTTTCTCTCTCCACCTTTCCATTACTCTCAAGATTATATGTAATAATCTTTTAATGTTCAATACCTTCCTTTTATAAACTCACGAAATTCATTATTAATAAACTCAATACCTGTCAGTACGTATATCTTTACCTAGCACGTTCTTATATTTTTCTTGGAACATTCGGCATATAAATAACGTGTCATTTTTATTTTTCAAAAAATAGATAAAATACATATCACTGTAATCTATAATGAGCAATATATAACACAAGCCACTTTTGAATTTAACAGGCATGGACCTACACATATCAACAAATATAACAAATCTAATATAGCTTGGCTCTGTCTATGAATAACGCTCTCATGGCTTTCGCAATAACTTACACATCTTGCTGCACAATTAATATCTCTTACTTCGCCGTTAATTCCTATTGCGAGTTCTTCTCGTATAAGTTTCTGTATATATTTATTATTCACATGACTTAGTCTACGATGCCATACATCTGTGAAATCCTTACTGTATTTATTGCAATATTTAACCGATACTGTTTCATTTCCGGTTACGGGAATCATGCGTGTTATAAAATAATTGTTTACGTTCTCTTATCGCTATTACTTCACCGTTCTCTCTACATATCTTTACACTAGATTTGGTGAAATTAACTTTGAGCCCGCCCTTCATTAATTTAGTGATAGAAAGTAAATTAGGATGCAATTTGCAACATAAATCGCTCACTGTAAAGTTATCTTATTCTCATCGTTCTGTATTTTAAAATGTCCCAATGCCTTTGGATTCAAACATATTATTTTTATCCGCTAAATAATAATTTTTCCTCTAATCGACTTGAAACTTATATTATAAAACGTTTCTTTTCAAATGTCATACAGCGACATACAGCCGCTATCTATAATCCATTTATCTTGACTTTTTGGATAAATACTATTATCAAAAACATGAAATGTAGTATAATTTAATCTGTCTTCCGATGCAAGGTTTGCATTCTTATGTGGTTATCTTTATTGTTTATCCTTTTTATCCTTTGTATGATTCTCAGGCGTCTCCTTGTCTATACGATCCTTGCAATGATAGCAATCCTTCGCTAGATGATTCGTTTTTCCGCATATGAAACATTTCTTCTTAAAAGCCTTCTTATATGGATTCTTAATTGACATACTGTTTCTTGATCGCTGTTATTTCCCTTCTTCTGCAAGTCTTTCTTCTTCTCTCGAAGTATTTCGAATATCGAATATTTCGTCCAACCTTTTTTCTCGTTGTGTTTTTAATATGTTATGAATTTGGTTGAATCTGTTATGCATCCTTCGGATGACATTGTACGCTAGCTGCCGTTCCGATACATTTAGCTCCGCGGTTGCACATTTTACTGTCTCTTATATATTCATTAGCCGTTTCGTTATCCATCATCCGGATATTTTTTAGTTCTTCTCCTGCGTCAATCGCTCTGTCTTCTGCAGATTCGGCATACTGCGTCATGGATAGCTGTCGATAATAGTTTTACATTCGTTTTGTTGACGAATATAATATTTGGCTATCACTCAATGATAAACGGATACATGACATCGGCATTCTTCTCATTCCATTCCATTTTGTTGTTATTTTTCGCTGGCTGATCGATCGTAATGACGCTTATCAGTCTCTTTAGTTGTAGTACTAATTCTATTTTTACTTTCCAATGGAAATAATTGTCTCTCATCAGCAATGGGATTGCGGGCAGGGCTGATTTCTCCGCTATTATTACGCCGCTTGATCTCGTGCCGCTGATTTCTTAATTTTCCGTCTTCTCAAATATCCGTCTTCTCCAGAATGAATTACGATCTGCTACCAATTGTTGAGTTTTTATTGGATGAAAAACCTTTGTACTTTGATCACAAAAATGTCTTTATTAAAGCGGAGAAGAAAGAACGTGCACGTCACAAACAATAAAATAAATCTGATCTAAGGAGATGATCTCGCATGGGATAGACTCGCTTTAATGTGGCGACATCTATCTCGAGAGTTCGGAATCAAAATAATAAAACGTATGTCTATATTCGATCAATTTGTTAATGAAATAAACTTATTTCTTTTATAATTATAAATTTTTAAATCCATATCAAAATTTCAAAATAGGTGTAAGAGCTAACGAAGCTATTTCTCAAGATATTTTTAATCCACAAATAGATTTGAAATTTCGGTGCTATTTCGAATTAAAACGAGTACAAACAATTCCTGCTTGCAAATTTGCAAAAATATCTCAAAATAGGGTGCTAGCATTTTTTCCTTTATATTTTTGAACTTCTTAAGGTACAAACGAAAAAAAAGTTACAAATCTAACTTAATTTAATGCTCATTAAAAAAAAATTATTTTCTTCAAGTCGATTGCCAGGTTTATATAGGTTTTTTTATTGAGATCTAACATAGATCTAACATTTTTTAAGAAGAAAACACGTAAAATATTAACTTACTTTCAATGATACAAATTTGGTTGTGTTAATTTTTTCCCTTGTATTGTTTTTTTTTTATAATCCTATCAGTTTAGATATTAAACTAGCAGAACCACTGTTTTCTTGGAAATGACATATAATTGTTTTTAGTAGTACAAAAAATAGTACAAATTTAATCCTATTGAGTTCTGATATTATTTTATCATTAATAGTACAAAATATAATACTAAAAATTCCGATAGATTCGATTTGATTGGATCCTGCTAGCTTTATAGAGCTACAATATTGAACATCTACGAGCATATTTAGATAAGTTAAATTTCGGAAATCTGATACATCAGTTTAGATACCTCAAATAAACAAATATGAAAAATGATTGCTATTTTAAATCGTACAACAATTATTACGCGAATTAAAGAATTAGAATTGATATCGAAGCTGAAGTTATTGGAATAATGTTAAGGATACCAAAGGATTTATGCATTATCACCGTGTCGTGATCCATTGCTAATTCCAACAATTTATGAATCTTAACCGTTCACTTCACCAGGACAAGGAGCGCACTGATACTTAGTTTTCGAGCAAGAACACAGTCAGACAGTGTAACAAAATGAATCATTATATTCTTGTTGTTTGCTTACATTAAACAAAGATGAAATGACTCACTGTATTACACAGACTAACTTAACGCTCGTAGAATCATTTCATGTCACAATCTTGTCGTTCATCAGATGTTAAACAAGGACAAACAATGCTTGCGGGCATTGCGAGCGTTAAGTGGAACGCAGCCAGTGTCTGACTGTGTCCTTGCTGAAAAACACTCACTAAGTACGTTCCTAATGAAATGAACGGCAAAGCATACAATACGTTGGCAATGTTGACATTAGCAATGGTTCACGATACGATGATAACTGTAAACCCTTCGACATTTGAAGAAAACAACCGTGAAAGCTTCAAAAATATTTTTTTTAATAAAAAGCTACGAGTTATAACAGGATAGTAGTTGTTAACAATTGAAAATCATTAAAACCTAATACATGTAAAAACCAAACATTTCAACGCTTATCGGGTCATCTTTAGTGTTGTACAATATTAATTCGCAATTTAACAATTCTACCTTCAATCTTCAAAATATCCATACCAATTAATTTTTCCAATAATTATAAATATATCTTCACAAATAAAAAATCAGTTGCCTCAGTTGCAACTGTATCTTTAAATTGTTGTATCGACTTACACAGATCGATAAACGTTGGTTGTTCAAAAACTGAAAATTATATTAAAAACTGAGAATTATATAATTACATGAATTAGTCTAATAAATTTAATTTTCAGTCGTATCTTAGATCATATTTATGAAAATAATATTCTCATATAACCTAAGGTATGACTGAAAATTAAATTTATAAATTATATAATATTTTCAGTTTTTTAACAATCAATCTATTGACCTGTGTAAGTCGATACAACTTAATAACTTATACAGTTGTAAAAGATTTTTTTGATTTATCAAGATATACTCTATCTATAATTATTGGAAAAATTAATATAGTGGATACTTTGAAGATTGAAAGTTTTGTTAAATTGTGGATTAATATTGTACGACTCTAAAGATGACCTGATAAGGGTTGAAATGTTTGTATTTTACATATAGATTTTAATGATTTTAAATTTAACAACTATCATCCTATTGCGACTCGTAGCTTTTTATTAAAAAATTTTTTTATTATTTGAGTCTTAGTTTACATTAAAAATAATATTAAGGATGTCATATAGAATTGTATTTACTGTAATGTTTTTTATAAAATGTACATTCTTTTTTTCGCGATATTCCTATCTATCTTTCTATCTATCTTCGCTCTTGATTTTTCAATGTCTATGTCAAGTTCTCCTTAAATAAAAATAAATTATTGAACTTCATTCGCAAGTTTCTTTTATATTTCCAACACAAACAATACACAATACTGGTAAACATTCAATTCCCCGGGCAATTAATTCTGATCTTACTCTGTCTTCGTCGTAATCGATGACAGCGTTCTTGTCACTTCGCACGCTCGTTCCCGATTTCAAGACTTCAATCTCGTTTGACTCCATCCTCGTCATGCGATTAGTCGTCGAGGCCTATTTTCAAAAACGTTGCTACGAGAAAATACCAGAACACAAACGTACACTGCTCGAACATTCGAACTGTTCGAGTATCAAAACAAAACCGATAATTTAATTCCATCGAACGATTGATCTTGAATCACGGAAAAAGAATTAGATAGAGCAGGACTGCGGATGCGGTCCATTTGACGCTACAAATGCTTCGAAACTTTTGATTGACCAATCGGAAGAAAGAATTTTATTAACTGTCACCAATCAACCAATCAAAAAATTTCAAAGCATTTCTAGTATCAAGTGGACCATAGCCTTCAGGAAATACGCCCAAGAAGGGCTACGGTCCACTCGATTCTGTATTTTCAAACAAGGTGAAAATTACAAAAGTGCAAATTTACTAGGTATTGACCAATGAAATTATCAGTTCTAGTAAATTCGCTCACTTTTGTAATTTTCACCTTGTTTGAAGATACAGAATCAACCCCGAGGTGAAAATTACAAAAGTAAACAAATTCACTAGAATTCTAGTGAACAAATTCACTAGAATTTTCACAATTTATTATTATACTTATTTATAATTGGTCAATACCTAGTAACCTTTGCTCATTTTTGGTAATTTTCATCTCATTTCGAGATACACAATCGACCCCTAAAGTTCGGTCCTACGCACAATGAAGGAAATATAAGGTTGAGTTTCACTTGACGCTACGACGCTAATTTTCAGTATCAAAACAGTCATGTGATATTCATCAATTTTGATCACATGAGTGAAAACTCAGCCTAAGAGTGAAATCGCACGATTCGGAATAGGATTGCGGAATACGAAATGCGTTATTAAAGCAACCAATCAGCAGTTCTTCCGCACTTTTCCATCACGCAAGTTGTGCTATGTTCACATAATGCGTCAAAGATGTATACAGCATGAATATAATTTAAAAACCTCTAATTTCATGTTAATAATTCGCTTATTAAAATGAAATATAATTTTTCAAAAACAATTATCATTATTGTAGTATTTCATGTTTTACAATTAATATTTACAATCTCATAACAATTTTTTGAACTGTTTTAACGCATTTACTACTATCATTTTTCCGCATCGTGTAAACATAGTACACAAAACTGGTGTGATGGAAAAATGCAGAAAAGGGCATACTGAAATCGTACGTAATGTGTAATCATTGTTCATTGTTTTTTTGATCTTGGTATCTATATTTATATATGCCCTCAGATTTTGTCATTTTGCTTCATTCGTCTCAACATTCAATCATATCAATCATATCAATCATATCAATCATATCAATCAGCGTCAAATTATTTTAACCTCTCAAAATACGATGATTTATTACAAGAACAATAATGCACTCGCTATTCTGCAACATCAAATGCGGAATAGTGCTGAATTGTTTAATATTTCAATGACGCATTCTATTTTGCAATCCTATTCCGTACTGCGTGATTTCATCCTAAGGCTGCTTTTTCATGCTGACGCTTGACACAAATTTTCAAAACAGGGTATGATCAAAATTGATGTTTGGTATTTGTCAATTTTGATAACGTGAGTTGTTTGATGCTCGAACCGAGCGTTAGCATGAAAATTCAGCCTAAGATTTGTTCGCGTCGCATGCTCTGACATGCTCTAAAATGTTTCTACTATAGCATTTATTCACTCTAACGTACTCGTTGAAGTGAGTAGAAGCTACAACAGGAGCACATCGTATGTAATAGGTTAAAATCTAAATATTTATTCCTGTTCTTATATATTATACGCAGATCCTTATCAGAGAAAAGTCTGAGAGCGGCCATGCCCGGGATTTAACTGTTACTTTATTTTGAAGCACTTCTATGTTCACAAAAACATTAAAAACATTACGTAGTCAATATCCATGATCCGATAGTAATGTCCACGACTTTTTGGTTATGCTTCGCTATGTCCACGAATTTCGGTCAGATAGACAAAACTGTAAAAGGTCCTCTACATAAAAATCGTGGAGTCTTAAGTTGTGAAATTGACCAATTCTAATCGAGTATTCTCCTTATTTGATTGTGATTGGTTTCTTATGACTTAAGACTCCAATCGTCTACGATTTCTATATAGAGAACCCTTAAGTTGCTTGAAACAAGACTTAGAAACAAGACGGTTAGAAACCGTCTTAAATACGGTCTTAAGAAGCTCGAACCAATCAGAGGACATTAGCATCTTAAGACATTACTTGAGACGGTCTTGAAATAAAAATCGACTATAAATACCGGTCTAACTTCTGATTTATAACTTAATGGTTTTTGTAGAAAGCCCATTACGGTCAATTTCTTACGACTTAAAGCGGGAAAGATTCTTGCATAACACACGAGGCAATAAGAAAATGACCAATCAAAGTCTTTTGTTTCCTTCCTTTAAATAAAGGATTCTGATTGGTTAAGTTTCTTATGTTTCATGTTTTATGCGTTATACAAAAGTCTCTCCTCGCTTAATGGGCCTTCTACAATAAACCATTAGTCATAAATTAGAAGTCAGAAGCTAAAAATTGTGATTAGTCAATTTTTAGCTTCCGACTTTTGATTTATGATTAACTTATTATTAGAAGACTTATTAGAAGGCCCATAAGGGTATATATCCACACAAACTAGCTATAAAATTATCCAATCACGTTTTTATGTGTTCGTAAAAGAAATGCGATTGGATAATTTTCTTTATATATATGTTTATGCAAGTTGTGTTGATACACCATAAGACTTAAAATACCTAGTGAGTGCTTTCCATTTGATGACACAAGTCGACACAAGTGACGTTTTGTCTTCGTTACTTTCTGGATATCAATAAGGATAGAATAATGCTTGTGTTAACTTATCATCAAATGGAAAGCACCAATGATTGTTGTTCTAAAATATAATGATCTTGGCTTGCAGGGCAGAGTGGTAATTTGTTCTGCCAGATTCAGTCGTTTTATGTAAAAACACGTCGAATAATTTAATTAAAGCTGAATTTTATCAAAATCAGAAGTGAGAAAGCTTAACTGAACATTTACCAACTGAATAATTAATAAGAAACGCGAATAGATCTATATTGAAAAAATCGCAGTATATGGGGATAATATTCGAACGGACCTAGCAATATTGTAACCTAACCTAATCTCGTAACACTATGACAATTTCGCATAAACTGGTACTGTTTATCGGCTTAATTGATATCGCGACATGTAGTAATGCATACAATGACTTTTTTGATGAGGAATTGATGCTGAAGCCTTTGTCGAGTGATCACATCTATGCCTACTTTCAATTTACTATAATATGGGAAACGGAAAATCGTGTGGAAACACGTGAGTATACTAGAATAATAACCGGGGTATTATATCCAGAAGCATAATCGCTGAGCAAAAACAAAAAATAAGAAGCAAAAAGACAAGACATAAAAAATAGCGAAATGTAAGAAACAGAAAACAAAAAGCACATTGCAGAATATATAATAGGTTTAGAATAGTTTTACCGATGAATCAGTTAAGTTGGCCAACAGCTAACTTGTATGACTAATACCCAACGATAATTACTCTTTATCCTTTTTTTTATTCTTAAAATTAGAAAAAGATGAATTAATGAAGTGAAATTAAACTACATTGGTAGAAACGGGCATGAGACTACAGATTTTTTCTAAGACTGATCAATTCGATTTTATTTCTTCCCACTGATCAAGCTAAATGACTCGCTGTACAATTGACAACTAGCATATGCAAAAAATCATAGTCATCTATTTAGATTAAAACTGATTAAGACTTAAGATTTCCGATTACCGACTCATTGTAGAATCAGCATTAATTAATCTTAACCTTATGAATTTTTTACAATAAGCCATTGTCTAAGCTTAAAACCCAGTTCCATAACTCACAGTTAACTCTTAACAAGATTCAACTTTCTCATTTCTTTCTAATTCTATAATTGAAAAAAGGCAATGAATAAGTTGAATTTCAATCGTAAGTTGTGGAGCTGTGGAATTGAGCACAAGTCTAAAATCATAAGAAATTTATCAATTCAGATGTGAGAAGAATAATTGACTATAATCCATCAATGTCTTGTGACTTAAGATTAATGCTGATTCTACAATGGATCGCTAGTTGGAAATTTTAAGTCTTAGAGGCTGCGTTCAATAACAGGGCTAAGGAATTAGGAATAATGGGCCTTCTACAATAAACCATTAGTCAAAACAGAAATCAGAAGCTAAAAATTGACCAATTACATTATCATTTTTTAACTTCTGACTTCTGATTTATCACTAATGGCTTATTGTAGAAGGCCTATAAGGAATAATGATTTTAACCTATTAGAAATCATGTATTCCGATATATTTGATTTTTGATAAAATAGGTCCTGTGCACAATAAAAGGAATAAAAAATTAGGGATAAAGAATAAACGATTTTAATCTATGAGAAATAGGATATATCGGAATATCCGTTTCTGATGGGTTGAAATCATTATTCCTTAGGGAGCTGTGTTATTACAATTGGAATTTCGGAAAACGGAATAGAGTGGGTATCAACCAATTAGAAATATTGAGTTGCATTACTATTCGTCTGCACATATATATTAAATATAAAATTATCGAAATTGAATTTCTATACGTATAAAACAAATTTATTATTAATAAATAATTGTCCGATAAGAATTTATTAATATATAAGTATTCCTCTCTCTCTCCCTTTCTCCCTCCTTCTCTTCCTCTCCCCCCTCCCTCTCCATATAAATATAATTTTATATCGTTGGGAATAAAATTGCGTGTCGGTCCGAAATTTTTATGCTGTCCTCATAGAGCGACTTTTTCGGAAAATGGACTGTTATTTTAACCGAATCATCTTTTAATTTAAAAGATTTTTTCATTATCTTCTATTATAATAAAGAAATATATTGGGAGTACAAATTAGTTCGGTCCGTTTCTCTAAAGATGGCTCCAGCTGTGAATGGTCATAATGACAGCTGATTTTGGCCGTTTCAGAGAGGTTAAACATCTGCTAATAATATTCAGTTTATATCGCTTTGAGTTTCATACAAAAATCTTGATTTTTACTGTGTTTGAAATGTCGAATTTTGTGTTAACTACGCAGCATTTGCGGGAGGTTTTGATTTTCTGCTTTAATTGGAAGAAAAGTGCGGCTGAAGCCCATTGAATGCTTGTCGAAGTTTATGATGACACTGCTCCAATTGATAAATCATGTAATGAATGGTTTCGAGGATGGAGATTTCAACGTTGAAGACAAATCTCGCTCTGGACAGCTAAAAAAATTCGAAGACAAAGAAGTAGAGGCATTACTCGAAGAAGATCAAAGTCAAACGCAAGAGGAGCTTGCAGAATCATTGGAGGTAACTCAAGCCGTTTCTGTACGATTGAGAGAGATGAGAATGATTCAAAAACAAGGAAATTGGGTGCCTTATGAACTGAAACTGAGAAACGTTGAAAGGCGATTTTTCACTTGCGAACAGCTGATTCAAAGACAATAGAGAAAAGATTTTTTGCATTGGATTATGACTGGAGATGAGAAGTGGATATTCTACGACAATCCCAAGAAGAAAAAATACTACGCTAAGCCCGGTCAATCGTTGCCACATCGACCTCAACATCAACACCACGGCCGAACATTCATGGTTCGAAGATCATGCTCTGTATCTGGTGGGACCAAAAGAGCCTTGTTTACTATGAGCTGCTGAAATCTGGCGATTCCATTACGGGCGATCGGTATCGGCTACAATTGATTCGTTTGAGCCGTGCATTGCGAGAAAAATAGCCGGAATACGAGCAAAGACATGATAAAATTATTCTTCTTCATGACAACGTTCGGCCTCATGTCGCTAAAGTCGTACAAAAATATTTAAAAAAATATTAGGAAACGCTCAAATGGGATGTTTTACTGCACCTGTTATATTGCTCCTTCTGATTATTGGTTATTCCGAAGGATGCAGCACGATTTGGCAAGTCACCGATTCACTTCTTTCGCAGAAATCGAAAATTGGCTCCAAAACCGGATTGCCTCCAAAGAAGTCATTTTTTTCGAGATGAAATTCGAAAATTGCCTGGGAGATGGTAAAAAGTAGTAGGCAGCGATGAATAATACTTTAATTGATCTGTTCATTCATTTTGTTTTGAAATAAATGCACAAAAAAACGGACCAACTAATTGTACTCCCAATACTTGTCATATCATTATGTCTGAGCGAAATGTCAGTTCTGCAATTAGTGAACTTTAATCGCTATTATTTTAAATTATATAGCCCCAACATTTTTGTATTAAAATCTCCATTTTTAAATTACCTCAAAGATACGTCTTATAGAAGAAATTCTAACAACATAAAAAATCGTTTTATGTTGTTAGAATTTCTTCTATTCCTCAATTTCTTCTATTCCTCCTTCTTCTATTCCTCAAGATGATCTTAAATACGTTCTGAATATCCTGGGACATATATGAGATATATTTAGGACATTATATTAATAAGATGAAAATTTTAAAACGTCCTTAGCTTTAATAAATAAGTGCCTAAAAATGTCATAAACACCTCCACATCAAGTTCTTGCCGGGAAGCACCTTCTGTTAACGTCCTGTGAATATTAGAATATTAGAAAACATTATATTTTTAGAATATTAGAAAAATCCAAAAACATACGAACATGTTTACAATTTATTATTTTTATGTCCTGTCGAACGTAATGAGGCACTCATTTCATAGATCTTAGGACATCTATAAACTGTAACAGGATGTCCTGTATTGTTAGGGACAGTTTCAAGATTTATTTATTATATATATTTATGTGGACTATTACACCGTGCGATAGCATATTTTTCACACATAAAAAGCTCAAATTTTCCATGAAAGTAGAGATGAAATCTAGCGTGCGTTTAATTTGATGGATATCAAATCGTTTGCGGTTTTTGTACACATTCGAAGTTTAGAGGAGGTTTGTTTATCTGTGTTTGTGACTTTGTTTGCGCCGCAAGATGAAATTTTGCGGTTGTCTGAACATTATGTACATATTTTCATAGAATTATGTATTTTCATATAATAAAATAATATAAAATTGATCGCTGAATGGGAAAACAATCAAAAAAAAAGCGATTGGAGTAGAGCAAAATGATGAAAAAATGTATTATAAATCAAAATATTTTATTAGTCAAAATGCCATCTATCATGATCTGAAAATACTAATAATTCATAAACGCTTATCAGCGTTTATTTAACATTCGATAAATATCAAGGATGAAATGATTCGTAAGCGTTGTAATTCTAAGGTCCGATTGCACCCACGTTACTTTGACTTTAAGCAAGACTTAAAACTCTTTATGTTTCGTTTTAAAGCGAAAGAGAGACAGAGACAGAGAGAGAGTTTTAAGCCTTGCTTAAAGTCAAAGTAACGTTGATGCAATTGGTCCCAAATCGGATTGCAGCGTTATACGTAACTAACTTCAAGAGA
>Ga0157364_1002479_pt1 | contig 17211 bp, 14 predicted proteins | sample AttsexASBM2_FD_111476 | JGI IMG/M metagenome (GOLD analysis project Ga0157364, IMG submission 111476) | Fungus gardens microbial communities from leaf cutter ant in Ribeirão Preto, State of São Paulo, Brazil - Atta sexdens ASBM2 | ecosystem: Host-associated > Fungi > Mycelium > Unclassified ... | reverse complement strand
ATTCGTCGCAAACGACTGACAGTAAAAAGAGACGAGAAACATCGTTTCGCCATACGTATCTTATGAGGTAATTAATAGAAACGAGAATTCAACTCATTCGCGCGTCCATAAACCGCGAGAGGGAATGTCACGAGAGAGAGAGAGAGAGAGAGAGAGAGAGAGAGAGAGAGAGAGAGAGAGATGGAGACCAAATGACGCATAAATTTCACGTTGTATACACGCACCCTCGCATGAAGGATCTCGCGAATCTCGCGATGCTGTCGCATGGTTCAAGTTAATGATCTCGGTAATTGAATAAATGCGGAAGGTGATTAGTTGCGGCGCCGAGACGCGCTTTAATGAGCTGCCGTCTAAATCACTACGCTCGACTTACTGCAAATTTAATCTAGAGTTAATCGGCATTTAATTTAAATACTCGCCTCGCGTAACTAACAGACTTATGTTTCTCATCAGTCGCACCCATCAGACGCTTGATCTAACTTTGCGTTAATTCGCAATATTCGGCCATCCGCAGTCTAATTAAATTCACCAGAGTACGATGACTTGGGGGTCACGTGTACCAAGAAATGCAGTCACGCAATTTTATTCCAGTGTCAAATAAAGCAGAATTTATTACACTTAACTCAGAATGAATATTGTGTATCTCTTTGTACAACCGTAACGGACAAAGCGCGTACACGTGATAACGAATGCAAGGTTCAAAGTTGGACAAACAACAAAAACAGTTGAAACGCTGTGCATTGTATTAGAAAGCAATATCATTGTCACGATTTTTTTTTATTTTTTCTTGAATCTGGCTTTCTTTGCCGCCACCATGGCGTTCGGTGACTTTGGGTTAGCTTGATTTTTGTGTTTCTTGCTTTCGACGTGCTGAGCGAACGTGGTCTCCGAGTTTAATGATACATTGCACGGTGCGCAGTAATACTGTCCTGTGAAACGAAAAGTTATTGCATCAGCGTTAGTTATAAAAAGATTTTTCTTTCCTAATCTTTATATACCATAACGATTTTTTACCTGATGGTGTCCGATAAATAGAATAATCTATAGGTTCCGAGATGTTAGACGCGTTTTCATTTTCAGCTGCTGAAACAAAACGTTAAAAATTAATGAGCGACATATATATATATACATATATACATAAATATGACGTTTATCTTATTGACTTACCGGGTTCAGGTATGGGGAGTCCGTTGAGCCTGAGCATTCTCAAATGTCGGGCTCCGCGTTTGTGTGTCTCCAATTGATCCTGACGATTGGCTGAAACTTGGCATAAGTCGCAGCGCAATGGCGTAGGGTACGGTGGTGACGTGTATATTGATGGTATCGCAGCTGGATTCGGCACAGTGGCTATACCGTCAGATACAATCGGTGTCGCAGCCGGGGCGGATTGCACGTCCGTCTGAAAGGCCGTTCCAATTCCAAAGCGACCTGTCGAATCCACCTGACTGTACTGGTTCTGAGTTGGCAGCTTCTTTGATGGCCTGTAGGTTGCAACTGTCTTATTATCACATGAGTAAAAGTAATTTAATTCAATCATTACGTTTATTACGCGAGTTATTGAATAAAAATAAATAAAAATAAATTAAAATAAATAAATTATTAAGCTATCAGATTGTTAAGTAAATATTATTACAGAGCTTCAATGTAGCTTCATACCTCGCGCGAGGCCCGCCGTTCGCCGCCCTAATGTGCTTTTTGCCCGCGTAGTGTTGCGTGGCGTCAGTTTGCGACGTAAACCATGTTTTGCATATCTAGCAATGTAGATTGTATGCAAGGTACATTAATATACGATTTACGTATGTAAATACATAACTGTAGACGAAACATTGTAGGCCTCTTACATCACAGTAGTTTTGCCAGTCGTTATTGGTCGTACTGCTCACTTGGCCGTCTTCCGTTTTCTGTTTTTTAACGCTCTGATTGAGAAACATCGATACTTTTTTCTGATGGGGCTTGCCGTCATAGTGTAGTTTCGCTTGTAACGTGGAGTTCATCTGCAAGGTACGATATTGCTTCGTCGATATACAATGTTAATAATTTTATCGACACGAGACAGAATCTCACGATCTACAATCACAGAATTAGTCTCGAAATAAAACTAAATTTAAACGAAGAAAATTCTCTGATTATTCAATTATGATTAGCCTTACGACTGCATTGCACAGATCACATTTGAGTGGTTTCATTAATGTCGATAGTTCCCTTTGCGCGCTCGCCACTTTCTCTGAGAAATATATACACAGAAATTATATATTAATAATCTGTTTTCCATTAATTTCAATTTAAAAAATTTTCTAATTATTACCTGCGTCCTGTGCTGGATCTATAAACTCGTTTTTGCGTTTGTAAAAGTTCTTGTTCTTGTTCTTTCCTACTGCGGACGCTGCGGGAGATGCTACTGGTGCAGCAGGTGAACCCTTGTAAGTCGGATCGTACCAAGGAGTATAAAGTTCTGAAGAATCATTATCGCTCGGTATCCACCAGGAGGGCTGAGTTGGCTGTTGTCCAGGAGTTTGCGGATGCATTGTTGGATGTAGCATGTACGGATTCGGTGGCATAGAGTTCGGGAACGTCCCATCAGTCGCGATCGCCACCGGGGTGACTGCCATCATGTTCTCATTCACTGCTGGTCGTTGCTGTTGCGTCGTTGTCGATTGTGCATTGCTGTTCGAGGATTTGTTTGCAGAAGATAGCGGTGGCGGAGGCGGGGGAGGCGGTGGTGGCGGCGGCGGCGGCGGCGGAGGTGGTGGCAGATAGGTTTCGAGTCCTGTTGCGAGAGAAGATGGTAAACCAAAGGTTTTAAATCATCTTTGTGTTTACGAAAGGGAAAGGAAAGGATCTTCGACCGGTATAGTGGTACCACATTTTTCTCATTTTAGGACACACAAGAATTTGTAAAAAAGTCAAAACTTATAAATCATGCGACACCCCGCAGTTTTACTGCGGTAATTTATCATGTCATTGTTATTCTACATCTAGTGAAAAAAACTTCTTGATCTTCAGCATGATGAGATAATTATGCAGCGATACGTATGTGTACGTTTGTGTACTTTGAATTAATCATACCTATACTTATTTTTGTCAACCATTTTTATAACTTAACGGTAAAATATTGAAGTGACGAACAAAGGGAGATTAAAAGAAGCTTTTTTAACTTTCGTCAATGGTGTTGGACAAGTTTATTAGCGTTCGGATTTACAACAGTGTATCACTCTTACCATCAAAAGTTTATCAATTCGTCAAAATTTCACAGCGCCGTGGCTTACGAGATTTAACGTGATAATTATCGCGGACTGATGATTCGTTTTCGGCGAGAAACGTATAGATAAGTCAGACGGCGCCGTTAACGATGAGATGCCTATCGTGCTCTTACAATTTACAGAGGACTCGCGTTTAATTGCACGCACACGCTATAATTCGCGCGCTAGCTGATACAAAGACCTACGACATTATGCGATAATACATCTCACGCCCAGACAGCGATACATATTTAGCTTATCACGTTTGCGCCGCAGTGCTGACGTAATTTATTTTAACATTCGTTATACGTAGCGACTCCATGTCTCCAGTATTACTCACATAGTATTCATAATCGGTTTTCATTGCAAGATAAGTTCTTATCATAAGTAATACATTGAGATGCTAATATGGTTTTGTGATTGGCTCATGATATCTTAAGATTGTACTTAAATGGTCTTAATATAAAAATCGATTACTTCTGAAAAATGTTCAAAAATTTTCCTAAATTTTTAAACATTTTTCAGAAATATTAAGAAAGTCTATCTCTTTTCTTAAAATTTTTCATGCGTGTGAATTGTGAAATATTCAGATTTCTTATTCTATAATTTCTAAAAACATACCTTAAACTTTTTTAAATTTTATAAAATTTTATTCCTTACATTTCTTTTATTCTTATAGTGTTTCTCAGCACTTTGAAAGATTTCCAATTTGTACGAAAAATTGTAGCAATTTAAAAAAAAAATATAAATCATTCAGAAATTTTGAAAAATTCTGAAATTTATGTAAAAATTCTACAAACTTATATGAAAAATTCTGAGAAAATATTTTTATCAGGGTATAAATACTGGCCATATAGACAGACTTAAATTCGTATCACACTATGTATTAGAGATTAAGAATTGTGAATTAAAAATTAGAATTTAATCAACTTGAACGATTCTAATTAAAAATTTTTATCTCCAGTGCATAATGTAACATTTGCTTTAAACTCATTTCTTTATCAATGTAGATTAACTTTTAATCTCAGCTTTTAATTTATTAATCTTTTTCTTATTCTTAAAGCTAGAAAAATATAAAGAGTAGATTAAACCAACCAAGATTAAAGTTTAATCTGTAGTAGAAATAGATATTATACAATTATGCTGATTACATAATCAGTATAAATGCAAATTAATGACAGACAAAAAATGTTAATCGTATTTGCTTTTGGAATATTTCAATTAGAGGGAATCAAATGTTTTATTTATTCAGAATTGATATATTCTACAATTAATAAAATAATTACACAATTTCAGACATTATAATTCTATACTTTAACTTCAAGTATTAACTATTGTGACTTCCTTCTATATTTATATATTTGCATTTGACATTATCTTCAATTTTTTTTACAAAAACATGCTCTGACGTGTCAATCGACTTTTACAAAATCAACAAAACAGTGGTAAATACGTTTTAAATACTTCGGTCGGGCGAAACGGAAAACCGAATGAGTCGTAGATTAGATCTGCTATATTATTATAACATAGCATTAAGCGCTCGCATGTACATTGCGTGATCCATGTACTCTTCGACGTGCGGTGCTCGCAATTTACTCGTCAACGTAATACACACATACACGATAATTGTCTCGTCCGGCGAGTCACGATCCGACGATTTCGGAGCTTCAAATAATGCCGATTACAACAGATCGTGCGCTAATTGAGATAATCTTTCAAACCTACGGAGCGTTCCGAGAATTGACAAAACATCCCCGGCAACTTTCATCAGGATTACTTCCTTCTTTTATCCTTGGCATCAAACTCTGCGTTGTCGTTTTACAGATGCATGTTATTGCAAAGCGGACGAGTCGAATTGGTGTCGAGGCGAGAGGAAAGGGGAAAAAAGGGGATTGTCTCGAGGATGACGCATGACTCACCCGGCACTTCTGGATTCTCTATGAGTTTGGCGCTGGACATTTTCCTGCCTCGACGAAGATTTCTATTCAAACGATACTCGTTTCTACTGAGCACAGCTCGACGGAGAATCCTCGCTACGACTCACGTGGATGTCGCGAATCCGCGCCGCGGTTTCGTCGACCTCCTCGTCGTCGACCTCCTCCTCCTCGTCGTCGACCTCCTTGTCGTCGTCGTCGTTTCGTGCTCGTCACCGTTTCTCGCGTAACGGCACGTAACGTCACACCGGACACACTGTGGCCCGCACGTCGACATCGACTGTCGCTTGTCCGAAGCAAAAAGTTTGGTGAGGTTAATTCAGGCGAGTTTGACACAAGCCGACGACATTACGCGAACGCGTGATATTGACCCATGGCGCAAGATGGCTGCACGCATCACGTCACGCATGTCGCGCGGGACCGATCAGGCTGAACTAAAGACTCATCGAGATTACTCCATGGACTACTCCAACCTCCAACTACTCCGTGGTCTTCGAATTCCGAGTGCTCCGACGCTCCGATCATCGTGAAACAGGTTCGATTTTGTTAATTTTGCTGGTACGGTTAACCGTTCACGAGTTCATCAGTTCATCACGACGATGGAAGACGAAATAGATGACGAGTTGCTTCAGTGTCTCGAGGAGAAAATCGCCAGTGGCCACAGCATGATCGAGAGGTTGAAACTTATGGACAAGATCGACGGGATTGATAAACTGATACGGAAGATTCAGCAAGAGATAAAATTTTTGGAGAAGGTAAAAGATATCCTAATTAAATTCATCATTTTTACGTATAGATATAGGGGAGAGTATGAGTGCTTTCTAGAAATTAAAGGCACAGCTATCACAAGTGAACATCCTTATTATTTGGTAATGTTAAACAAAGACGAAATGATAATCAAATTTTAATTTTAAGAATTAGAAAAAGCTTATATTGGGGAACTCTCTTTAATTCTAAGAATTATTTATTAACAGTAAGTTAAACTTACTGTTTATCTTTTCTAAGATTAATAGAATTCTAATTAATAGAGAATTCTAATAGAGATTAAGTTAACCTTACATTGATAGAATCAGGTTTGTTCTTTTTAATTGAACTTCTTGCACAGTTCAACTTTCCTCTTTTTCTTTTCACTGGAGAGAAAGATAGATGAACTATGTTGAACATATTCAGCTAAAAAGAACAGATCTTTTATATCTCTTGAATCTCTTGAGATCTCTTGTATCTCTTATTGAAAAACATGTATCTTGAATGAATCTATCATAATCCGGTGCAAAAGTTTTAGAATTGAGAATTAATTCTTCTCTGGTAGAGTAGATTTTTAACATACCAGTTGAATTAGCAAATTAATAACTTGAGCTTTTCTTACAAAGGTACAATGTACAGGAAATTTAAAGAAGAAACATCTCCAGAGCTCGAATCTGACTCATCTCGATGCTATGGTGGCTCGACTATCATGTGCAAAGGATCCCGTCAGCGTAATGAGACCCTTCAAGTATCAAAAATCACGTCTGGAAATTGATATAGTATGTAATAGTGGCGCTTCGTGGGTGAAGATTATAGCAAGAAACGCTAGAGCATTAACTCTGATATCTCTCGGCAATGGAGAATACGGACAGAAATCTGTTTTGGACCAAGCCAATTCGTACCTTGTATGTAGCAAGTGTCATCTCCATCACTATAGACCGCCAGATGTGATATTTCATTTTGCTTACGGCGTAGAGGTTCCACTAGCTTTGCAATTAGAACAAATGGGCATCACAGTGGAAGGAGATAGAATAGATACAAACAATGAGAACTTGAACAGTCAGTACAATTTATCTTTGATAATATTTATCTTTGATATTTAAAGAAAATCAACTATATCGTGTGAAAATAATTTTATATATATACATATATATATATATATATATATATATACTTATTGTTCTCTTTTTGTTCTTTGGAGGTAGAACAAGATGAACTGGATTTGTCCAAAGGCTCTACAAGCGATTCCGAAAAGGATTTAAATATGGATTTGCGATCATTAAATACATCTGTTCTATCAACCGAAATCAGACTCCTGAATCTCGATGTGTCGGCGCTTTTGGCTTACGTTACGAATATGGCTAATGGATATAATAATTACGTTTATCGGGAGCCATTACTTACGCAACAAGCAGAAATGGAAAGGAAACGTTCGATAAAACCGATTCTAGAAAATTTATTTCGGGACAAAGAACTTATAATCTGCCGGACAGCATATAACAATTTTATGAATATTATCGATGTTATCGGTGGTCCGAATGAAACGCAGCGTGCTCAAGAATTGTTAAAGAAAGTCCGAATCGTTGACGATGTCACTACTGGACGAATTATGGAACTCCGCTTAGGCGGTAAAATTAAAGATCGATCGCGACTGATTTTTGCAACGGGCGAAAGTATGAAAAGTATTACAGTTTCTGCTAATGAAGGATTTGTAAGAGCGGCGCGCATGCAGGTAATTATATTCAGCATATAAAATTGTTTTACTGTCAGTTTTACATCACTGATAATGAATAATATTATAGATATTTTATTTTTTTAGGGCATTGAGTGTACAGTTTTCTTACATGAGCCACGATCTCTATCAGAAGTTAAAGAAAATAATGCAACAAATATAGAGCAATCTTGATATTATTCCAAATATCTAGGCAATCATAAAGAAAATATATACTGGTACTAAGCATTTCTATTGTTTATTATATTAATTTATTATATTAATTTATATATATTATATAAGATGATTTATATGTTATTTCTCTGGAGAAAGAAGCTATTATATTTCATCATTGATTATCTGAACGTTAGATTTGTTAAATTGAAGCTCTATATTTTCTTGAAATTCTGCAAAATATAAAATAAATTGTTATTACACAAAAGACGAGGTGTAAGATTAAAATATTTAATAATACCATCGATAAATTTGTTGAAATGAGGATTCTTTTCTTTGGCCATCCGTATATATTCTTTACTCTTTTCCCTATTTCTGAGATGTATATAACATTTAGCGCTATACAAAAGAGCTTTTAAATTTGAGTCACTCAGTTTTAACGTCCACTCGCAGTCGTGCAAGGCTTTTTCGAATAATCCGAGATTCATATATGATAACGCGCGATTATTCCACAATACAGAAGAATCTTTACGTTGTTCCAATGCTTTGCTATAATAAGTCACGGCCTTCTCATAATCACCTTCTTTAAATGCACCGTTTGCAATTCTCTTTAACGTTTCTGCCCGTTCATTTCTAATCTTGCGTTCTTCAGCTCGTTTTTTAGCGTCATTTTCTACACTCTTCATGAATACCTCTGTTTATATAAATCGCGTCAATTTATAATTTATCACTACTTGCCGAATAGACAAAACAATAGCATAATACATGTATAAATGTACCTCGCGACATTTGGTTCGGATCATCATTTGAATCATGTTCCTTTGACGGATATTTATTAATTACTGATCGATCAGTTTTAACTTTTACCTCGCTGTCTCCAAAAATTTCTTTTTGAACATTTTGTTTTAATATTTCATCGGCTAACTTTTTCCCGCATTCTTGTTCTTGTTGATCGGAAGATGCTAATTTCTTCACGATTTTTTCTTGAATGAAAAATTTTATTGATATAAGTAAATTTGCAATATAATCACGTGTCATACTCACCTACTTCAGTGACACGATGCATGAAATTTTGAAACTCTTCTTCTGTTACATGTTTATCAGGGTTTAATTTATTAACAATATCATTTGCCTGTTCTGTTTTATCACAATACTTTACTTTATTCTTCATATTCATATCCATTTTTTTATGTAAAATCGTAGGAACAATTGCAAAAACCTTTTGTATACGCTATAAGGAGAAATGTCAAGTTTGCTTCCAAGGAAACCGCTATATAACAGAGTTGCTATGGTTTGTTACGCTACATATCTACTATGGCTGCTTTCTTTTTAATACAATTGACATTTTCGACACACGTCATTTTTCATTTATTTATAATTTTGTTTAAATTCAATTACACTTTTCGACTCTGTTAGGAGAGTCGGAGTGTGTTCAAATGTTATTTTGAGTGATATCAGGACGCATTCGCAAATCAGCTCAATCACTTCTAATTCTGTTTTTTCAACAATGTATGTTTTTTTGCTGGAAAACACCGTTTGAAAAATTTTAAACTAAAGGCGGGAGCACAAAATCTTGCATAATGCATAAGGCATAATAGAATCAATCAGAATTTTTTATTTCATAGAAAGGAAATGAAAGATTTTTAATTTATTCGGTTCATCTTCTTTGTATTATACTTACGATTAAGCGAAGATCTACGCCGCCTTCATTATAAATTTTGTGAAGCATTGTGAAGTTATTAAAAATTCATACACACTGCACATATAACGGTCTATTAATTGTGGCAAATTGTTCTGCGAATGTTAATTTGAGTCGATTTATATTTCTTAAAAAGAAAGCAGTCTGTTATATTATGTATATATAAATCGATCTAAGGGCCAGTTATTCCACCTTTAGATAAATTATAACAACTTTGTGAAAATTCATTTAATGCATAAAAAAAAGAGCAAAAGACCGAGACGACGAGAGTAAGGGACGAGTGAATTGAATTTATCAAAAGGTGAAACAACTTAGTATCATAATGTATCTATTATTAATTAAATTATCGCATAAAAAAATTTTACATTAAAGAATAATTTTAATCGTACACGTAGATTTTAAAATGAGTTACGATTTGCACAGCTTTATTATAAAACAGCAAGATCATGCAACGTAAATATTGAGAAAACGATGATTAATTACTGTATATAGCAGTCTGAAATTTCAAATGTCATGTATATGAATATCAAAGTGTAATATGTGAGAACATGCAACAATACTTATATACATTTTCTTATCAATTGATGAATCTTAATCATATTAACTGTTTGAATCTTTTCTAGGTGAAAACTCTTTATGATGAGTGTTCTTATTTAATGAATGGACCAATATCTGAGAATAAAACTGTTGCGTGGTTTTACTGCTTTCTGAGTTATCATTGTCAATTTCGTCAACTTCTAAAGGATCCATATCAACATCTTCTTCCATGTCGGAAGATATATCAATTTCGTCCTTTATGTAAACTGTACTTAAATTGTTATCTTCACTTGAATTTTTTTTAATTTTTCTTCTATCTAAAGGTTCATTTATTTTATTGTCTGACACAGAAGTGGATGGCTTTCCCGCTGTGATCTCCACTTCGTCCATAATACAACGCACTTTCTGAAAAGATAATGGTTTGTTTGTTATTGTGGATAACACACTTGGCCAACTGATCTCGGGATGCGTCGGAAAATCTTTTCTCTTTCGTTGCATCGGGGACATTCTTCGCACTCCTCTACTTGTACTTGGCTCGTTAATGTCTATAATACTGATACCGGAATTGCTAGTCTCTAGCCGTTGACACAACTCGCTTATGTTAATCTCTTCGTTCTTCGTCATTTCCTGAGGAACTTTGGCTGTCGTTTTGTAAGGATTTGTCTTCGGAACAAACTTCATCTGCGGAATCGTTTTACTCTGTGTTTTCGTGCTTGTCTCATATTCTGAGCTGACGCTGCTTCTACCAGATGAGTTCTTAGCTTCTTCCAACTTCAATCGCGACACTGTCGTCGTCTTCTTCAACACATCGTAGTGCTCCTTGTTGTTGGAACCTTCAGATAGCAACGATGGCGGGATGTGCCGGAGCCCAGTGACTTCAAGTGTCTCAGCGAGTTTCAGTAGTCTCCTAACCTCGCTCTGCACTACTTGTATTTCGCCACAATACATGAAATTCACGAGAGTCTTAAGATCATCGGCCTCGATGTCGTGCAGGACGATCATCGGATGCGGATGATCGTTAGCCAAGAGCAATCGGCGGAAGAAAGAGCTCGAATTAGCCAGTACCATCTTGTGACATTTAAGGATTGTACCGTCCTTACATGCCAGGGAGAGATCAACAAATTGCTGTTTCTCGTAACAAGTGTCGAGTGAACCCACCATGTGCGACGGGAAGCTCTGCCATTTGAAGCTCAACACGGAATCTTCCTTCATTGTTGCGTTTTTAAGTCAACTCTTCAAGTCAGAGATCTCGTGATCAGGTGACGCGAGATATTCATTTAGCGGTGTTTCTAACAACTATACTCGCCATGACACCACGTGCCGCTGTTGTCGTGCATTGTCGTCGGTCATATCACGAAGCCAAAGATGGGGATGGAGATATTAAAGATGGAGCTGAGACGAAGATGTTAGATTGTAGAGGTGGATTTTTCCGGCGGGACTTTTCGTACGCATGCGTGAATACGTCACTGCACATTCACGTGATAATTCCTCCATTTTCCTCGAGATTGCACCAACGTTACTTTAATTTTAAGCGAGGCTGAAAACTCTCTCCCTTTCTATCTCTCTATCGACTTTAAAAAAAGAAAGAGGGAACGTTAAGCTTCTAAAATGCTTTTAAGTTTTTAAAATATTCATAGACGTATGTATGTATATTTACGCACATCACGTATTGGGAGATTCACTTTTTTAAATAGGCAGGTGTGTTAAAATACCCCAAACAAATTTTATCTTTACAGTTATATTTTTTATACAATAACGTTTATACAGCTAAATTTACATTATATATTTTATGAAACAGGTAATGTAAAAATAATAAATTAACTTTTTAAGAGTTCTGAGCAATACTTTTCTTTCCTTTTTTAAAACAAGATTTTTAAGATAATTATATTTTACTTTTTTTTACTTACTCAATTTTTATATTATCACCAGATTGTAATAAGTCTAACTATAAAACCAAGAAATTAAAAATTTTGCTTAATTTAAATACGTTTATACTAGAAACTTTTACATTATTATTAAAAAACTAAAAAAAAACTAAAAAAACTAAAAAAAATCAGACTAAAAAGCTTAAAATGTACTCAGGAAGACGCTATTTGTGGCATTTTACTTTTATTTTATGTCTAATGAACGCTAAAGATAGATCAAAGAACAGAAAAATTTTGAAATTCCCGCACATTCGTACTGCTCGGCTTGAGATATCGAAGGGTCGAGATATCGCGAGGTCTCGAGCGCGAGATCGCTCGACCGTAAGAAGGGCGACTTCTCGACGATCCAATTGACTTCGATAATTGCAAATGGTCGTTTAATAACAGATGATTGAACGCGTTCAGCGGCGCGCGGCGTGGCATTTATCTGTCAAAAGCGGTGGCGGCCGGCCGATGAATATTGTGATGCGCCGCCGGCTGACGCGCGTCCGTTGACCGTTGAACCGGCGAGACGTGGATCTGCGGAGGCTGCGAAGCTCTTTACTTTTCCCGGCTCCGGGCGACGGGAACGTCGACAGTCGACACACGACGGACGGCGGCGACGACACGACGCGGCGGGAGAGCGAGAGAGCGACAGAGAGAGCGAAACGCGCGAGAGACGAGCGTGCGGAGCGGGCGACCTTTGAATAACCGACGCGTACGTTTATTATTATGTGATTGCGAGTTGCGCGCGATTCACGACGGTATAACGAGGCAGACGATAGGAAGAAAGCTGTAGGAAAATGCGGAGCACCGACGTTTTCTGCTATCTCATCGTGGTGACTCTCGCCGTTCTGTGTTCCACGCTCGGCCGTGCAGGTGAGTACCCACATTGGATTTATTCTCGAGAGTATACATCGTGGAGTAGCCAAGATAGAAAGAGAGAAGAGAGAAAGAGAAAGAGAGAGTATATCGTGCCAGGCCCGCTGTCTGGCTGGTAAATTAAAGCCCGAGCGAAATTGGTTCGTCCGAGCGAGCCGCCGCAGTCACCCCAGCTTAACCACAATGGTCTTCTTCCGCTCTTTCTCTCTCCTTCTCTCTCTTTCTCTGTGCCTCTCGATTCCTCCATCTCGGTCATTCCTTCTCGAAATCACGGATCGTCTTTGAGAGAGCACCCTCGGCTGCTACGCGGAATTGTTCAGATCAACCCGCAACACGTGTGATTCTTGTGCGCTCTCGTTCTTGCACTTCCGGCGGTTCCAGATCGAAAATGCGCTTTTCACGGCGAGAGATATTCCGCCGAAATTTATCCCGAGTACTCTCTAAATTCTTCGGAGTGAAATCTTACTCCAGAGTGAAAATTGAGCCAGTCTCGTAAATGAGTGGCACATAAAAGTCAATAAAAAGTTAAAATGGCTTTATTTTGATTCCTAACGTTAATAAACAGTCAATAAATAGTTAAATTTTGTAATAAAAAAAGTCATTATTTTGATTTTTATGACGTCGAAATAAAATTATTTCGATTTTCTTTTCATTCAGTGCATTTTTTTGGTAAGAGGTTTCATTAGTAAGATTCACTCTAAAGATTTTTAGAGAGTAATCGACGTTGATTTTTACTTTTATATTCAATTTTATTTTTAAATATTATGATTTTTATGCATGAGATATGGTTTTGCGCTTCGCAGAAATACAGGAAATACTACCAGTGATAATTTAACAATATTACGCTGTATGATCTGTGGACTTTACGCGCAATATGATAAAAATGCAAATAATTGACACCATAATGTTACCGAGGATCGTTAAGAGGTATCGAGTTGCTCCAAAAAAACGGAGCTCGATGAAAATTTTGCCCGCGCTTTCTCTATTGACGCAATCACCATATTTTTTTGCAAATAAAAACACATTGAAGTAACGAACAAATTACATCATATTGCCTCTGCTATTGAATGACAAATAAACATATATATATATATATATATGTCTCGCGTCTCGATGTTTCCTTAACTATTTTTTATTTATCCTTAAAGTATTTTCCTTCGCTTGCTGATTTATCGTCTCTCGCATTTTTACGTTGCATTCAGTTTATTGCGAAAGCGAATTTGAAATGCTTAGTTGCTAGGGCTTCGTTTTTTCCCTGATAATTACGACGTCAAAGCGCGCACGAGGAATTCATTTGCGATAAATATGTCTCTTTAAGGATATATTTTTTATTTCACCGCGGATTTATGAATGTGCATCCATACCGATGTACTTCCTTTTTTTTTTATTGCGTGACATAATCGTTGATTGCTTCGGGGTAGAAATCGAACCGTGACGCAATTAGTTTGTTAATTTGATGTCTTGTCAATTTATTACGTTGCAATATTGAATTGCGTGCTTTTTGTTATTAATTAATTTCTGCTAGGTATTTTTATCTCTTATATGAGCTCTCTAAATTCTTTGGAAGGGAAATTACTCTAAAGAATGAAAATTGAGCTAATCTTGAAAAAGAATTCAAGTTTCAATCTTTAAAAGTTAGGTTCCTTTTACTCTTTAGAGTAAGATTCACTTTGAAAGTTTTGGAAAGTATAGGTCACATGGTTTTTTATTGCCAACGTTTTTTCTAAATCCTTCCTGAAAGAAATAGCATTTTTGAATTTCTATATTTTTAATCTTTAAGTAGATAGATTTAAAGATATGAATATACAAGTGATAAGTCGGGTATTCAAGAACATCCCAAACAATTTCATTTTATAAATCAATTAATAAGAAACAAAAAGTTACGAGCAAGGTTTTTAGTGCTAAATTAATACAAAATTTATATATTAAAAACCTAATTATAATTTTCAAACCTAATTATAATTTCACATTTTGATCTAATATTATAATCTCATGTTTATTTAGTACATTTAAGTTTCAATATGTGTTAATTTATTATTAAAGAATGTGCTTTAATCCATAATCCCGTTTTATTAATTGATTCGTAATCTTTTAAGTCTTTGTTTTCAACTTATTGTTTAATTCTACAGTTATATTTTTTATTTGAATTTTACGTTATTTTACTTGTATTATATTGTGTATTATGTTAACATTATTGAAAAAGAGTTTAATAATAGCTCCCAAATGTTTAGTGAAATGACGTCAATTAAATGTTTGATTAATATAATCAATAATTTTTATTTTCCCTAAATATTTTTGGTTATACAAAACATTTAAACTTCATTGGCATTTTACGAAACACTCAGCAGCTATCACTAAACTTCTTTTTCAGGAATTATAAGATAAATGAAATAAAAATAATGAAACTTCTGAGATATCTCTGAGAAAAATATTTTATATAAAATTATATTTTCCTTTTATGGACAAGATTTTAAAGAAAACTATATTTGGAATATTTGCCATCCCATCTATTTCTTTAAAGACGAACATATCTAATACCGATGACGAGATCTGTTTATCTTAGAAAACTATTTTCGTAGAGATTTTCCGATCTACGACGATTTATCGGTACGCAGTCACACATATCTGTCGTAATTGGTTTTAACGACGTGGATGTTTGACGTTGTTTCATCCGCTGTCTGTTTTTATTGGTCGTATATCTATGATCGTACCGTATCATGGATGAAAACGAGGCGACTCGATGATCATCCTACGAGTTTCATGCCGTTTCACCATTGAAATGACTCCATATTAATTTAAATAACCGGCAGGTTATATAAGCACGCACGCGCGAAGAATTCGTCGAAAAGAAAACCGGCAGAACGGTATTCGCATGTGAATATCTCATGAATATCGTTCCGGAGCGTATTTTAGCATCCTCAGTGGGCGAGAAAACACGCGATTACCTCCGCCTACTTCGCTCGTACTTTCATTGCATATTTGTTTATTTGAAAGTTACACGTGTATTGCACGTGGCGGATCGTTCGTCCATTTGTACGATAATGAAATAATATACAGAGTTAATAAAATGGAATACCTTGTACATATACAATCGTGGGTCGAAAACAAGTTTACTTGGCGATACCAATGTCTCGATATATCAACGTTTTATTATGCGTTCCTTTCATATCTTTTTCTATCTTCTTTCCTAACCAATTTTCTTAAAAGGATGTTCTATGTATAAAGTACATTTCAGAAAAATCCAAGAGAAGACTTACGTGGATATATATTCTTTCGGTTCATAATAAACAAAAAGAGTCGGCAAGAGATACGCATGCGTGAAATCTTTCGGTGAATTCGCGTTTACGTGGCGAAATTCGGTCGGATGAAATTGGATAGTCGACGCGAAATTGAGCGAAGACACGCGAAGAGTATATTCCTGTAGCTTTCTTTTCGAGTAACATTTAGTTTTATGAGTATAATGTAAGTTTTTACTCCGAGAATATTGAAATCTATGTCGGGATCTGCTCTACTTATATAATACTTTTTATCACGTTTTAGCATATTCTTTTGCCATATCAATCGATATTATTTAAAAATGACGGTAACGATAACAGCTGATTACATATCTTTTTTATTCACAGATAAGTTTACGGAATTGCATCGCTTTCGCGTCGTTGTTATCAGAATATTTCATTGATTGCAATGTTTTTCAATAATTCAAGATACTATAGTATATACACAGCTGTGTATATATTATAAATATCGGCAAATGTCACAGTTCTTCTTTATGTTAATTTAATGCTGCATCTTTTATGTAACGAGCAATATTTTTATTTATCTAGACCTAGATATGAAAATAATTTTATTATTATCAAAATAATTATGTAGAACGTTTAAAACGTTAACAACACCGCAAAAAAATTTTAACCTTCTAACAATTTCAGTAACCAGTTTGATCGTACTTATATAATTATCTCAATAATCCAAAGTTCTTTTCTGCTTAATTCTTCATTTTCAAATATATAATTTATACATGCAGATATTTGTACCTTCTGCTTACTGTTTATTAATTAATTTATTAATTATACTGATGAATATATTATTCAGGGAATTAAATCAGCATTTAGCCTCGTCTTTATACAATATATATATATATATATATATATATGTGTGTTATTCGATATGTCTCTTTATTATTTGCATTGATAAAATTATTATTATTGTTATTATTATTATTGTTATTAATTATTTTTAGATTTGTATCTAAATTTTGATTTGATATTCAAATTTGTAAACACTAGTAAAATCATTCCTGCTGTGTAATTGTTTATTCGCAATGCTTATACCTTCCGTTCTCTTCTCAGATATCGTTTTGATTTTATATTATCGAGAAAAAGATAGTTAT
>Ga0157364_1002478_pt1 | contig 17213 bp, 7 predicted proteins | sample AttsexASBM2_FD_111476 | JGI IMG/M metagenome (GOLD analysis project Ga0157364, IMG submission 111476) | Fungus gardens microbial communities from leaf cutter ant in Ribeirão Preto, State of São Paulo, Brazil - Atta sexdens ASBM2 | ecosystem: Host-associated > Fungi > Mycelium > Unclassified ... | reverse complement strand
TATTTTTCATGTAATTTTGCATTCATTTTATATGATCTGTTTTCTTCTCATTCTATAAAACGAGCGGAATTTATTATTAATTTATTATATTAGCGATTATCTCATAAGTACCTACTATTATTTAATATTGCTTTACTTTCTTATCAGACGACGTAGGTGAATGTTCATTAATGCTGTGGCGCATGGACTGCAAAGCAAGCGTGCCGTCGGATAACCGCAACAATGCGCGCGCGGGCGTATTACTCGGTCTTTTCGTTATGCGGTCGTGCACCCATCGATTCTGCGGCACATATAGCTAGCTTTTATACATCAGATAATCTTATAGATAAGCTATCAGCCCTTATGCTAGAAAGTAGGTGAGTCAAAGCTAATAAAGCGAATTGAACGCGAATGCTTGGCTGTAATATTACAGAGGCGCGAAAATGAATACAAAGTAAAATGTATTAACAATGAGACAAAATCATCGCAAGCTGAAAGCTTCGCTTTGTGTTCTATTTGTATATTGTACTATATGAACGTATTGTATTTCTTCCTCACTATTTCTTATAGAAATATTTACGTACAATATACACATAGAAAAAAATGATTTTGTTGAAGTATTTAAAAATTTAGGTAGATACAAATCAGAAAATAATTTTGTGAAATTATCAAAGTAATTATATAAGGAACTCAAGCATGATGAACAATGCACTGAGAAACTCATTTAGTTGAATCAATTAATTTCTTGTTTGGATATGGCCAAACAAATTCTTGGTTGATGCAATAAAATAATTTAATTGAAGTTAAACATTTGGTTATTGTAAATAACTTTATCAGATGTCAATATTTATCAGAAACAAGTGAAATGTTACAATAATCAAATGATTTGCTTCAACTAAATTATTTTATTGCATTAATTAATTTCTTGTTTGAATATGGGCAAATAAATTCTTGATTGATTCAATTAAATGGGTTTCTTAGCATGCTACAAAAAGTTTTAATGTTACAGCAACCAGTTTGAGTGTCCTATATTTTGATGATTTAACAAAATTATTTTCAAATCTAACAAACTTTTAGATATTCAAAACCGTTGTTTCCGTATATGTTATCTTTGTTTAGTTTTAATGAATGTTATTTTACTATGCATTTAAAGAGATTCTCGCGTTTGATGAAATATAAGACAAATCTATAATATATACGTAATACAAATGTTAATAATATCAATAATATCTAGAAAAAATTTCATTGACTTTTACCATACCATTTTGAAGATATTTAATTCTAAATTTATAGAATTTTACATTATAAGTTGAAGATAAAACCTTATTCTGTAGTTATTCTGTTTTAAATTGAGACACTTGCATATAAGACAGAAATTAAAAAATTATTATAATTAAAGTAAACACTTAAGTTTGTTGTTGTAAAGTTTTATTTAAACTTATAGTACAGTTTACAAGAATTTATATTCTTCGATGAAAAAAGCTAGAATATATGTCAAATGGACGATGCGTATATGTACATCAAGTGAGCATCTTACAACTTTTATTTTATCATTTTGAAAATATTTAGTAATATATAAAATTAACAATAATTATGTATAATGGCATAAGATATTGTTAGTAATCTTTTTATTCCATTATTTTAATTATTTTAGATATTATTATAAATAAACTGTCCATTGACTAGGAAGTAGCGAAAACCTCCTTAATGTAACGCATAAATTATCAATTTGAAAACTATGTGAAAACAATTAACAAAAAATTAAAAAATTTCTTTACTAGGAATAAAGTAATAGATCCTCACTAATAAATTTATTGTTACTAATTGACTAATTAATTAAACATTATCGTGCTTGAAACATCAATTAATGCGAAAGTTACGGAACTGATCAGAGTGAAAACATCATAAACACGTAACGCAATCCTTAATGGATTATTGTTAAGCAGCTTCCATAGTTTTCAAGGCGCAGGAAAGTTGATCTTTTAGTTACGGTCGTCGAATAAATGAGACTAGAGGCGAGCAGACGAGCGTACCCTTAATTAAGGAGTCGACGACGGCAATAATAAATACTTATAAATGCGAGTGTCGGTTACAAGTATTCCTCCGCAACTGCACTCATGCAAAATATGAATCGCGCGCTCCCATAATGAACGTTGTAATAATCCTATCTTTTTTTCTTGTTCTCTTTTATCTTGCTAATGGTATTATATAAGTATCGCGCGACATGCGAACGATGATTTACTACGTTAACTATATAAGCAGCCACTCCGGCTCGCGAGAATACAGGTAGGTATATAATTATACGCGACACAACGATAACGAGCAATTGAAGCACGATAATATTATGAAATTTCGCTTACGAGCAGCCAAGATTGTTTTAAATGCATGTTGCATTTGACGAACGGTCTTTTAATATCTCGCCAGTGAGCGACAGTGCCGAAAAGAAAACACGAGGTAGACTTCGGAAAAAAACCAGTGAAATAGATGGATAAGCGCTCACCAGTTATGTGGAAATTAAATTCCCCGCGCGTATTATCGCCCGTGTGTGTGTCCAGGCTATCTGATTTTTCAAGTATCACATTTTTCGCACCACAAGCGAGTAAATAACGGTTCCTGTTTATCCTACGGCGAATCGAAATCAACGAATGGAAATTTGTAACGTTCGCACGATGTAATTCCGTAAATGGAGATACATAAGTGAAACGGGAATAGCCGAACATTTAAATGTTCGAATTGTGGTAGTGTGAGAAAGATTTATCGAGCATTATTACTTTTTTGTATTTAAAATAGCAATGGTTTTAGTAATTTTTCCATTGCATGTATCAATATTTATGTGAGCTTTGGCGTTCCAAATTGCGATATGCATAGAAGATTTATCGATTACTATTATTTTTCGCTTTAATATAGCAGTGGTTTTAATAATTTTTTCGATTTAGCGCAACAATCGAAATTCGATATTTTCGCATCTCTGTTACTTCATCAAAATAAGCATTACATCAAACTGATAATGCTTTTAATTGAAAGTAAGCGCATCATTTCTTTATCATCGCGTCATTACTTAATGATAACGTGAGAAACGTTATTAAATTGATTAACTATGCTCCAGATTTAATTAGGAATTTTTCCAACGGATTGACGATCTTTCTCTGTTAGCTTAGCAAGAGTAGACGACGTAGAGTGATCCATTAGACGTTAAAAGTAATGAATAATAATGAGATTCGGCTAAAGCTGTAGAAAGGCAGACAATATGATTCGAGCAATGCGATTTTACATTGCATGCATCTTCCTGACTCTGCCCGTCATAAAAATAAAGTCTCAAAATTTAAATTTAATTATAATAAATTAATATTTTATTAGAAAGCACTGTACACAATTAATTAAAGATTAATTCACAATAGTTAATAAAATTTTGTCAATTATTTCTTTTTATATCTCAAATTATGGCAGAATACGAGAAGAAAGAAACAGGGCAATGAAATACTAAAATACTACTAGTCTCGTGAGGAAAAAGATCAGTGTTTACTACATGTTTCAAAATATCTGTCAAAAAACGATATATTGCACGTTATGAGAAATATCCCAGTAACTGTATTTATTAGTGTGAGACAAGAACTTGCGGTGTTTCTTCAGACAACATTGAAGAAAGAAGACTTCGACATGGCGACGCGAAACTTCATCCACGAGACTTCTTCGCCAAGACGAGCAAGCACGAACACGCGAGAAGAGTGAAGGTAGTACGAAGTTGTACAAGAGAATGAGAGGAATTCGAGGGCGAGAAAGAAGTTGAGAGTTAGAGCGAGTTAAGGTACAGAGGGAATATACAAATGAAAAAAAAAAAAAAAAAAAAGATAGGAAAAAACCAAAGATGTTGTACATAAGAAGAAATAAGAAGAAGAAGAGTTGTTTCTGTTCGAAAGAAAGCTAGCAGAGATAGTGGACAATGAGCAGACGAGCAAGAAAGTATGCCGAGACGTAAGATGAGCGAAAAGAGAAAGGTGTGCGCGGATGATGGTCGAAGAAACACAGCACGAGGAGCACTTGAGACTGAACTTTGTGTGCTTTTGAATGCGGGGCATAAGCTACCTGTCTTTTGTTTCCGCAAGACAATGCAGGAGCTTACACAAGATTCGGGGGAGAGCAATGAGGGGGGAGAGGGAAGGTTGTAAAACAGACTCTTTTTTCTGCTTCGCCTAGTTTAGCCGGATGGACTTGTATTCTTTGCCCACGACCTCTCGAATATTCTCGCAGCCACTTTTCAGAAAGAGGACGCACAAGCTACACTTCTTGCGCGATCAGAGAGCTTTTTTTGAAATCATCCCTTTACATCAAGTAACTTCCATGTTCTGTCGTAGATTCTTGAGTGACGAGACTCTACGTTTACGTTTTAAGCATATCAAAAACACATTTTGCTGAATGTCAATTTCTTTTTTCGAGTATAATAAACTTGTCATTGGTCATTTTGTTTATTTTACCTTATCGAAGCTATTTTTGTAAACCTAAAAACCTTGTAAAAGTTTTTGTCCTTTCTTATTTCTCTTTGTAATAGTCTTTTAAATTTGTTTCTAACTTCTAAGATTTCCATTGGGACACGATATGTAAGACGTTACAACGTTGCAAAAATAAATATAAGTAAAATATTTACAGTTTTATTTTAAAGTAAAACAAATTAAAATATATATACATGTCTATATAATATTAGCAACAGATTAAATAATTTTTGTTATCTATGTTTAAATGTATTCACGTGAAAAGGATTAAAAGGATTAAAAAATATGATAATGATACATTAAATAATCTTATATATATTATAATAAATTTTACTTTATAAATTATAAAAAGATTTATAAAATTCAAAATTTACGCATTTTATAGATATAATATAAAGTTATTGGAAATTTTATATTGATAATCATCGGCGTTTCTTAAGCTCCTCTCTTGACATCGTTATGTGCAAAGACAGATAATCAAAATAACAAGCATGAAGACGAACCGGAGGGTCAGAAAGGCTATGCAAAGCGTATGCTTACCGACGCTTTAATTGGGATAACAACTTGCATCAAACGTCGACGAGGCTTTGCGTTGTCAGGAAGCGCGATAAATACGGGGAGTGAAATGCTCGTGATTATGTAGTCGAGTGATGCCAGCCGGCTCTCCGTCACAAGCAACCATCAAATCCTCTTTTAGACGGTAAAGTACTAAATCCTCTTTAATAACGTGTATATTCGTGCTTGCCGTGGCGACTAGACACGAAGGAGTATAGCCAACGAAAATGGGCATAGTCTTGCCGGAATGTATAATTACGTTCACGTAATTGCTGCTACCGGTCTACGAAAAAGCATTTCCTCTCTTGTTTGAAATGGCAATTTTGACTACAATGAGCAGCGAATAAAGGTAGAAGTCATATATGTCAATTAATAATTCAAATGAGTTCATGTGAGATGAACGAAGAAAAAATGGGGACACGAGCTATTACTTTTACATTTTTTCTTAATTAACGCGGTGAAAATGAAACGCGAAAAATCCCAATTATTCATTCATAATGAAATTAAATTAATGGATAATTTGTAATAAGAATAATTTTTCAATTTTGTACAACAACGCGCGATAACTGAAATAATAATGAGTTAAAATTTCATATATCAAAAGCATCGCGTAATTTACATTACGGCACGTACTAAATGTATTTTATAGAATTTTAAATTTTACAAAAAAAAAACATTCACTTTCGTTTTGTCCGATCGTTCGATTGCGTGCCACAAAAGTTTAAATTTTAATTTGAATTTACTCAACGGTTGTGCGTGCTGTTCGCAAATTCAGTTTTTTCCATCAATAAGCAAATACATTTTGTATTTTGTTTCGAGATATATGCGCATCTAGAATGAAAGAAAAAATTCCAAAAAGGATTTTTCACATCTGAGGGTCGTTATTGAAATAATCCAGGGATCGATAACGATATATCGTTTCGCAGGTAGAATATTTTCGTATCTATATTTTACATTCGGTATTTTGAAGTCTAAACATGGTAGAGGGAAAATACGAGGAAATGCAATACAAATGGATTAAACATGCTCACTGCTTCCGTGCATGAGCGACGCTATTTGCGCTTGCGAGAGCAGTCTTCAAAGAGAAATTAAAGAAATTTTAATCTTAACTTTTGCAATATGTACAGAGCAAATATGATTTACATCTTAATGTATAGAGGCAGATTTAGATAGCTTTGCTATTTTTGTTACATGAGTATATGTGCTTTTATTACAGTTTTAATAAAGTATTATATATATATATATGTGTGTGTGTATAAAAAATCTGAAGAATTGTAAAAGTAAAATATTGCACGATAATAATGTGTGAGATATCATTAGAATAGAAAATTATTATTATGTATGTCAGTGTAATTTCATTATCAACAGAAATATTTAAAATTTTTCATTACACTAATTAAAAATGTAAAAATCTTCTAAAATCAAAACATATATATATATATATATATATATATATATATGACTTTAATAAAAATAATCGGTATATAAAGAAATTCTACTAAATCAGTATCATCAATATTAAAAAAATTTATGTAGTACTTATCTTCTCATAGATACGTTTTCGCCAAGTATTGTACTTCACAATATTTTCACATCGATTTGCAACATAAAGCAATATATCATTTTAATACTTTTTTTTATATGTTTACAGAGTAAGATTTAGGAAGTTCACGATTGTGATTAGTCCCGTGAGAATAAAATCGCTAGAACCGTCTGTGTGCCTAAAGAACGTAGCGGGAATAGGATAAACGATGGAGTACCGCAATAAATCATACTAGCATTTTTCAATACCGGGCGGCTGTGTTGACTGAGCTTAAGGCAGAGTGTCCTACTTGCATTCTCACCATCTCGGTTTTCCGTGACACGCGGCGTAAAAGATACTTCGGGGATGTAAATATACTGTGTGACAGCACAGTTTCAATATATCGCGCAATGGCTTTATTTCGGTATTACCAGACTCACTCATTTATCTTGTGATAAAAGTTGGTACGCAACTTCAGTATACAAGAAGGATATTATTTCGATATATTACTTCGAGCAGAGAAAACCCTTGAAAATGTAAAATTTCCGTGCAGATCCGAACTGAATCACTCTTCGATTATAATAATAATAAAGCGCACAATGCATAAAGCGTAATCTTAAAGTAACGCCTTTTACGACACGCGATATACCGAAAATGTTCTTCGTGTATATAATCGCTTTAGTCGTTCGGCCTTCGAGAATTTTCCATAGTGTGTGAAAAATGTGTGCCCCCGTACAATCCTGATTTAAAAGCCGATTCTGTATAAAGTCGTATTTGTGAATATTCAAGCCGCGCGTTATGATAAGCAACCGTGCGTGTCTTTCATGCGTCCCGTATGCTGGCTACTTATTCAACTGACAGAGGGAAAGCAGAAACGTTCGCCTAGAAATGGCTGCCAATATTCCCTAAGCTTTCTCAAAGAAATTGGTCTCCCGAGATCGTCGTTTCTTCGGCCGTACGTTACATATCGTCGAGTTTACGATTATCCCCATCGGCTATTAGGATATTTATCCTAAGCCTGAGGGTTCCGCCACCCGGTAGGTAGCCAGGGTAACTGCTGGACCCGCCAGCAACGTTATTAAGCTGGTCAATATATGTGCAACCGTTATTTGGTACGCCATATTTCGTCTTTATGTATATACAGTATATCAGAAGCCATAGTCTATAGTACAGAAAAATAATTCACCGATAGCGGTCAGCGGCGTTGAGCTACACGTCACGGCCAGATTATTACGCACGCGGCTAAAAAGCGTGACACGCTCGCGAAAATGGAATTGTGAAACGCGTAATTTTATTTTTTTCGATGCCGAAATATCACGCTGCAAATAGAACGATATTGCAATGTCGTTGCACGGTTATAGGACAAAGGCTAATTGGACATGTGACGATGCAAGTTAATAAAACGTACGTGCAAAATGTGATTGAACTGTAAAAGTTACAGTTTTCATAATTTTTATAGACCCTCCATGGAATCCATGGTACGGAAATAAAAATTTTCTTTGCAGATTTAAGTGAAAAATATGTTTTTAACGATTGCAAACTTTATTGCATATGCTAGAGAGAATAATCTGGTACATGCAAAGATAACGAGATTTTTTCCCCGTTTAATACGAAGCTGTAAACACTATCCAAGTAGGTAAATATTATATTTCTTCGTAATCACTAGTGCAAAAACGTATTTTTCTATGAAATTTTACATCCAAACTTGGATAATTGGGATAAAGCTCTAGTATCCTATCGCTTATCTTTTGCAGAAAATCTGGCACGTCCACGACGACAAAACGAGTTATAAATTGCATCGCCTTTCTCCTCAGACCGTTGATTAATAGCTCTACGAACTGCAATCATCCGAATTACACGTACAATTACAATTGTACGATTGTGGAGCAACTTGTAAGTATATGCGACTATAAAATTCCACCCATGGGATTATAATTGCGACTTTTCTCTCGGCATGAAATCACGAACGTGTATATCACGATAAATAATCCTAGGGCAAATAAAATTTATTTTGCAAATATCTTCTTGTATAATCGACTTTATGATGGCAAATAAAGTATCGAAGAGCGGATCAGCATCTGGTTGCGCATTACTGAATCTCAGGAAGAACGTTTCAAAGAAAGAAGTTTATGACCATTTCAAACTATTTTATATGTGATGCTCATTTATAAAGTCGAATATATACATTTTATCAAATAATAAACTAATGCAAATGTATTCCTCGTTTGTTGTATTAGATATATTTATGTCATCGTAAAAAAAAATCAACGCGCCTCAATATCGTTCGATAATTAAAGCTCTAATTTAACAGAAGAATTTAATTAATGTGTTCCATGATCAGTTATTTATTAGTATATCCATCTTAAATAATTGAATGATTCTAAATACAACGTATGTTATGCGGACGTATATATTCGATAAATATTTGATAAGCAAATCAAAACAAATGTTGCATCCTTTTTGCAATCATACACGATAACGCTTATATGTATAAATAAAATTTATCACGTGAGTACGGTATGCTTGCATTTGTCAAATATTTGTCAAATATTTGGTGAATGAACACGTTGTTCGTTGCCAGATTCATCCATACTTGGCAAACACTGATCGCAAGCATCACAGCATCGTTTGGAATCCATTTAAGATAAGCCCATTTAAGATAGGATAAGTGCAAGCTAAATCCGTCATGTCGTGACAAGGAAGCCGACGCCGTAAATCCATGCTCTCGCTTACCTGCATCGCTGTGGATTTTTTCGGCATACGGAATTACGACCGACGTATATTTTATCAAGTAACGCGCGGCGATGGGCGAGAGGGTTTCTATGCATTTTTCATAGTCATTTAAATATATGCGCGATATTAAACGACACAGAATTTACGATGGTATAAATGCCGAGCGTGGACGCCTGCGCCTGATGGTTGATTTTTTATTAAGATTTAATAGCCTCGGTACTTGGTGCGAAAATTTTCACAGTTCTTTAATTTATCAAGAGATAAAGTAAGAATAATGTCGCATAAGGTAGCGAAAGGACTGCTTCCAAAATCTGTTGTAAATTATCGAATTAGTTCTCGCCTTAACGCTGATTACTTGTTCCAATTAAGTGTATTACAGATCTTCTAGATTTTTAATGGTCCAGAGTATTTAATTTCTAATATCTAATACAAATACGAATTTTATTTTCCAATCTGAATTATATTTATTATATTTATTATAGTCAAAATTGTATAACATTTACTTGGGCATTTAAGCAACAAAAAAAAATATTTTAAAGTTTCAAAACAGAAGATTGGCTCTAAAAAGAATTTAGATCATGTCTGAATAATTTCTCTTTTGATTGGCATCGTACTGATAAAATAAAGATGTTAAAAAAAAATAATAAGAACAAAATTAAAATTCTCTATCTATTCGCAAAATGTCTCAATATATCAAATATGTCACTTCAATAATGTGAGAGCTTACATTTCGTTAAAAAATAAAGTTATACTGCAGACAAAAATATTCTAATATTTTCTTTATAGACTGCATTTATTTTGAGAATTGTTAAAATCAATAAACCTTGTGCCACATTTCGACGTCTTTGTCCGCTAAACTTTGAAAATCTACATTCAGAAAACGTGCTCTGTAAAAGCCCATGTGATAAGATAACATGTCTTCCATGACATGCAGAATTTAGAGGCCATGCCTCACTGCGCTACGACAAGGCGCAGGATAAAGTCTAGTAAAGCGCGTCGCATCTTGAACTTTTGCAGAACTTGCCGTTTCCACGTCCGCGGATAGTTAAAGTTTGGTCGATAGTACGAAAGCTATTTACGAATACGCTCTTGGATCGACCGCGGAACGAAGGCGATGCTCGCCCTCGATCGTGCTAGGTATGTTCCTCTTCTCGCTCTTCTAACGGTCGCTTCCGTAAAAGTACAGCTTTTGACAAGAATTTAATAACTTTTATGAAGCTCGGCGGTGGCCCATTAACGCTTATCGTGGCTTACCAGCGTCCGTCTTTTTCCATGTGGGCGGTCTCTGTAAAAATGCATCATCCTGTCTCTTTTCCTGTCGACTTTCCACGGAGTTTTCTACGGAAGATGATCGCGGACCGTCGCATTGGCGTCTCTAATTCAGGAAGATACGTTATTCGCGGTCGTTGTGTGATAACAACAACAATTATATGTCTTTACTGTGAGCATATAAAATGTGTGAACATATAAAACTTATAAAGAGTGCGGTTTCTTTGCACGAACATAATTAGTATGACTACACTGCAAAAAGTTTTGATATTCTAATAATTAGCTTGAATACATACTGCATAATTATTTTAATGATCTACCAAAATTATTTTCAGATCTGTAACTAATTACATTGTCAGATACTTCAATGAAATCATTTTTTCGTGAATACATTCTTTCGTGAATACACATGCAAGTCAATAGATTTAATATTCTTTAAAAATTTCGAAGTTTCTTTTCGTATCAATTGTTTGTACCAATTTAACAAAGTTCTGAGGAAATGTTTCTTAGTATTCTATCAAGCTACTAAAGCTTTTTAAAATTGCTGCGTCGACCGTATCAATGCAAGTGTTGATCTGATCGAGAAAAGCACTGAACTTCGAAAACACGTTGATAAAATCATGATTGAGCTTAGTCAGCGTTTTAGGAGTATATAGGAATCTTGTTTCGACAAATACTGTCAAATTTGCTGACAAACCGTTACCATGTATGAACACATTCGTGCAATGTATGCTATGTGTATAATATGGCATAGAGAAATATTTGTGACATTTTATACGTATATACTTGTACTATTTTAAGGACTCATAGAATTGTTTTGTTTATCAACGTTCACTTTTGCAATATTTATAAAAAAATAACTGATATTGACAAAGATAAAACAAATTAATAACAAGCGGAGAAGATTTAGATTTGTTTAGATGAATGAAATATAATATGTCACTGACGTGCTTCGTTTTTCGATGAAAATACCGATGCAGTCAATAAAAATGTCCTCAACGACAAGTTGTAACAAATAAAATTGACTACAATTGCAAGACATACACAATGTCAATGACAGTGCGCTATGTGTCTTCTGTCACTTGATAACGTTGCGAAACAGGATAACGGGATAACCTACTCTCCTATTTACCAACAAAGTCGTGTTCATTGTAAGTCGATCGACAGACGCGTAAGCAATCGATAAATTCCAGTCGTAATAGTTAGAATGCAGTTCGATATTGTGAACGCTCTCGCGAATAAACAAAATGCAACAGAAATACTGTTGTAATACTAACATATATAATTTCATATTATTATATAACAATATAATGTTATTTAATTATATAATTAATTATGTAGCATGTCTATATAACTCTGTACTATTAAATCTATAGTGTCAAATTTAACTTAATATGAGTTGCCGCTGCTCCTACTCAATCATATCGTTATTTTATACTAAAACAATGGTTATATTTGATACTATACAGTGTTAATTTGATACTATATAATGCCAAATTGACATGATATAGTGTCACATTTAATTATCATTTTAGTGAAAAATAACGATATATTTAAGAGGAACAATGGCGATTCATATTAAATTTGATACTATACATTTAACTGTGTACTTATATAATATATATGTGAATAAAAATCATGATTATATTCGAGAGTATACTTCGAGAAAGTAGAGATAAATATGCCTAAGTGTATTTGTGTGTGTAATATATGTAAGTTTTAAGAAGCGAGCGCCGCGCCCAAAAGATAAAGCGTGCGGGTCCCAAAAAGATAAAGCCGCTAATAATACTTCTTGCTGTGTTTACTTATATGTAAGACAAAATATATGAATATAAATAGCAAGTCACTGCTTGGTTTTATTTCGAGCATTTCGTTTACATTCTACACAATACAATTCTCCGAGGAACGTTTCGGGAAAGAAGTAGGATGTTCTCTGGACGTCTCTAAGATATCCTTTAAAGAACTATATTGTAGTATCTTTAAATCTTCCACAAAATATTATAATATAAATATATGATATATGTTAATATAAAAATTACAATGGTAAGAAATTTTATTTATGCCATGCATTATATCCGTTTCATTACTACATTTCTGATCAAAATTGTGAATCGCTTACGATCGAATATAAACCGAACATCGGAGTTGCTTCCCATAATTGGTTACAATCGCTAAGATTATATTGCGAAGAGTCCATATCTCGTGATTATGGTAATAAAGTTGCGGCGTTGTCACTAATGAATATCTGTAATCCATAAAACGCGATTTAGAATCATATTCGATTGATTGACATCAATCTAATATTCGATATTAAAGGATACTATGCATTTATAAACGAAAAATATTTGAAATGATCTCTTTTTTTAAAATTCTTTCTAAGGAAACATTGGAATGTAATATCTTCGTTTAACGTCGAACATCGCTTAAATCTACACGTCATTAATCTTGGGTAGCACTAACGATAATGGAACCTTACAGTTACCTGGTACCGAAAACGCATTAGTACCCAACACTCGCATTTGTAGTCTGTCCTCGAGGAAGGAAGTGAAAACTCCTATAGGGATGCATTCCTTATTGACCGCACCGATAAATAACACGCTGTGTAGAAACTTTAAGGGATCTTTCCCCTTCGCCAAATGTATTATTCATTAAGAAACTTGTAAGAAAATGCCGACGTCTGATAACATAATTGCGATATCACCTGTTATGTTAATAGAGTTTATTCTACCTTCTATGTTTTGCAAAAATTGTTAAATTTTTTATAAAGAAACAAATCATATATATTATAAGAATTACATTATAAGAATTACATTTCAATAAATTTCAATAAACTGATATAGTATAGCGATAAAATAATATAAAATAGTAATTAAATTAAAGGAAATCATAAGAGAATAATTCGATAAAAAGTCATTGAAAAGTCGTTCAATGTCAATTTCTAGAGAAAATTACATAAATTTTCAGAACGGAATAGACATATTATCAACTTATCTACTTTACTGAAAGGTCAATAGAACTGGTTGCACACGTACACAATAGATATACACAATAGATTACATTTGTATATCAAGTACGTGGAATCAAAGTTTAGCATAGCGAGGCAATGATTGTACCTCGTGTTGTGTTCCACCGCCCTTACTGATAAGCGACCAACAAACACGAACATATATACATATTCGTATCGTTTCCAATCGACAGAGGTGTCAAGCAGTGACAATATATTGTATTCATATATAGTACCATGCATAAGGACGGCCACATAAATGCGACAGTCGCGCAGTTCAATGACATCGCATCGGCAAATGTAAATATCGAGACAAACACGATCATCAGCATATTTTATACCGTGCTACAATATTTCTTATAATCTTACAACAGTCGTTTCCACATCGTCGCAATCATGCGACACTCGCTATCTACGTGGTAAATTTACTTGCGGATTAAATTCATCTTTTATGCATGTGCATACAGGTAACTTTTTTTTAATGTTAGGTCAAAATATCAGAGTTTTTAAAATTTGATTGTGTAGTTGTTAATTTAAAAAATTTAAGTTTATTATAAATAAATTAATGAATTAAATAAATAAAGCATTTTTTACGTTTAATATATTATTCTATAATAACCATGCTTATATATGTATAATAGCTATATATGTATAAAAAATAAAAGCTTTCTTTACTTCAGTATATATTGATCAAATACATATAAAAATAATTTTGAGAGAAAAAGAATATAATTTAGTTATAAAATACATTCGGATGTGACTTACTATAGACTGCTATGACAAGCTAAAATGTACTTTTATATGCTCAGAATGGCAAAGTCCGCGTATCCGTGTGTCTATAATAACTGATTAGAGAAGAAACCTTAGATAATATTTAATGTGTAACTTGCGCTAGTTTTGCACGAAAATTTGCGTGTACGAACGTGAATTAATCAGCCAGAAATTCGTAATATGCGCATGCTTAATGTAAAATACATTGCCCGTATAGTAATTACGGACACCGCAATGGAAAATATATCGCCGACGGCTATGCGTATAATCTAGATATACGACAGTCTCAGATAATTCTAGCAATCCATATACGGTGCAATTAATTCTCTCTTAGCACACTTGCCAGAAACACGCATAGCTGTACCGCAATTAATTGTTATTTTGTAGAAAGATTTCACCGCAGGTAAAACTTTATCTCTAAAATGATATTCTTGAATCAATAAAGTTTTATTCATAGATGTACCGGATACATTTATGTATTACATTTATGTATTTAAATAATTAAAATAATATAGATTAGATTATAAAAAATGTAATCTTGAACAAAAATTTATGTTTTACGAAGCATATTGTAGTTGAAATACGATTTTAATTATTTATTTTTCGCGCGTGATATTCAATTTTACTCTATTTCTGTAATTTTATTAATATTTCTGTAATTTTATAATTCTATTCACAACTAAATGCACCACACATGTCTATGCAATTAAAATGACATAATAAATGCGTTTACAAATTTATGAATTGATTAATTATTCGACATATTTCAACTATTTTTTAATAAACGCAATTACAGATGTCTCATTATGATTTTATTTTTTATATTTTAATATTTATCCGGAAGAAAGATCTCTATGGGAAGAGATTTAATTTAAGATCCACGGCGGCGTTATCAATATCATCGTCCTCTAATAATATTTGACCGAAAAAAGAAAAACTGTGAGTAGGAATGGATTTGCCTTGTTTGCATATCGCAGGTGCAAACCATCCGGTCATGTATTCAGCGTATCCGTGTGTACGTGCGTGTGCCAACGGAAAACATGAGAAATCGCCCTGCGATCTCCAATAATATTGCATTACCTACCTCGCACCATCATCGTCGTAGGAATAGTCGGTTGGTAAGGCCAGCGCGAAAAGCGAAAAGAGAGCTTATCTCAGCGGTACATACGCGGGAAAGGCGGTTCACCCTCAGAGAAAGAGGAAGGGGAAAGGATAGTCCGATATCTCAACGTTCACGAAGGACTCGAAAAATATTCTCGCCCGTGGGGACGCATCTCGTGCGCGAATCTCGCTTTATGTGCAATCGCGCCGCGTTCGTGTCCGCGCACACGACTCATCGACGATTGCCGACACATTGGGATAGAGATATACGGCAATCTATATAATGTCAGTAACTGTAATCTTTCCTTTCTCGTATAGATTTTTTCAACAATTTGAAGTTGATCTCTCTCTCTCTCTCTCTCTCTCTCTCTCTCTCTCTCTCTCTTTCTGATAAAATTGCTAAGTAGTTCTCAGATGGTGAGCAACAAATACTGAAAGAATTTTGCTGAAATTATCACGGAACTGTCCTGTGATAAATCTCATGCAACAGAAGCTAGGCTTTCGTTTCAAGTGATGTTATTCAAAAGTTTAGAGTTCACTTAGAATTTAAATCGCAAAAACACGCACATGATATGCTGGAACTTTCATGGATATACGTTTCCTCTTACAGTCATATATTGATCGTGCACTGTTTGCACATCGTTTTAATAGTCGAAATATCTTGACTCACATAGTCAACTGTTGAAATAGAATTAGTTCGTTGATGTGGGACACAGCTAAACCCAAAACCGTAGCTATATTAGAAATTGTAATATGTCGCTGCAGGATTGTAAACTCTGACTAATGTTTAGGAAAGCGTAAATTGCGATTTCCAGATATTACCAGTGGAAAGAGAGGATGTGTCAATATGTTACTGTCTTCCGAATGTAGATTAAAAATTTTCATGATTATTGGTGATTATTGATTTTTTAATTCGAAAATAATATTATTTTGAAAAATCAAGAATAAACAATCAAGAATAATTAAGTAATAACGAAGATATCTATCAGAATTTTGCAGAGATTGAGGTGAAGAATAAGATTAAGAAACGCGAGCGAAGAGGTACGATTTCTCCAACTTTAGTTAACGCCGTTGGAACTCAAGTACTAAATTTATCTTACTTTTAGATCTCCTAACACTGATAGTAACCGCTTTTATAGCAAAGCACTTGTTCGGCGAGTTGTTTAAGCCAAACGAAGTGGAGGACACGTTTCTCATTTGCCGGAGCAAATGTCTTCGAAGCGCAAGAGCTATACACTTTTTAGCCATCCTCCTGTCTTTTCTCGCGCACAATATTTTGCTCTCTTGTTCATCTGACGACGTAGGACAGAATCAAGCATATAAGATGTCATTTCCGGGTTTGACAGCTTCGTATAAATTACATGCACGTTGTATGCACGTGTCGCTGAAAGAAGATAGGTAGCCCAGTTTATTCACGGCGGATCAAATGCGTAGGAGGAGCTACGAGATGGAAGAGTGCATCGTGCGCTTAGATTCAGTTTTTCACTTTTTCGCCACGATAAAACTGACAGCGTCCTCGATAACGTGGAAACCTTCATAATCTTGCGGAAATGTCTCTTATACCAGGGAAACTTGGTTCTTTTTACGTGCGCGATCGAGATGCACAGTTTCTGAAATCATTTCGTATTGAACGATTGAACGATTATAACCATGTCTGATTAGAATAAGCAATTTTTTTGTTAAGATATATATCATTATATATTATTATAGATAATAGATTAGACATATATTATTATATATTTGTTTTACATATATATATATATATATATATATAATTTATTTTATATATAAC
>Ga0157364_1002477_pt1 | contig 17214 bp, 9 predicted proteins | sample AttsexASBM2_FD_111476 | JGI IMG/M metagenome (GOLD analysis project Ga0157364, IMG submission 111476) | Fungus gardens microbial communities from leaf cutter ant in Ribeirão Preto, State of São Paulo, Brazil - Atta sexdens ASBM2 | ecosystem: Host-associated > Fungi > Mycelium > Unclassified ... | reverse complement strand
GTACGATAATAAAACGATGTGAGTGTTATTACTGTCTTGAATGCATGTTCGCACATGTGAAAATGACCGAGTTCTCTCTCTGTTAATTACCCGACTATACCCGACGGACGAAGTGGGTGGCGATTATTCACGTGAAGGAAAACATGGACGGAGTCCCGTGAGTGCTGCAATCTCGATAAATTATCACGAGGATAGTGGCTCCTAATATCGCGATGCTCCCGAATTAGAATCCCGTTTCTATTTCATCGCACAGTGTCTCCTAGTTGTCGACTTTTACGTTGATTCTACAATGAATCTTAAGTCAATCTTAATCTTAATCAATTTTAACCTAAATAGGTGACTATGATTTTATGCATCTACTAGTTGTACAGCGAGTTTAGTTCAATTAATGGGAAGAAGAAAGTCGAATTTGGTTAGTCTTAAGAAAATTGATAGTCTTAGTACAAGTTGGCTGTTGGCCAACTCCATCGATTCACCGGTAAGACTTAGGACTACCGATTACCGGTTCATTGTAGAATCAGCTTTAGACGTAGAAATTTTGGGGGATTTCAAGCACTACGGACAGATCAAGTAACCTTACTTTAATGCAGAATTCAAATGATTGAATTTCTTAATAATATAGCCAATGGATTTTATTTTTATAGAATATTTTCCAGCAACGTAAATAAATACTGTGGATAGTATTCATTATCCTTTCTTATTTTAAAATCGTTTTAATGTCTTAAGACATTACAATCTTCTAGGGTTTGGTTTGTCATCTTAAGACTGTAGATAATCTAATAGACTTAAAATAATCTCAAATATAAGAATCCATTACGAATACCGACCTGTGTATCGGTTGGAAAAATCACGCTTTAAGATGAAACTCGTTGAATTATAAACTTCTTACTTCTAAGCAAATAAATTATGGTTTTCTTACGTACGTTTTAAATAAATATGGTAGAAAAAGAGGTACGATAATATCTCACGTGAAATAGTAAAAACGGTTTCGATAAGTGTCGGTCAGTCAGTAAAACCAATTAGGTTCGTCATCGTGCAATTGCGACTATGAGGTAGCCTTCCAGCCCGATTAATTTAATTACACGCTTGATGCGTGACCTCGAAGCGAATAATAACACATTCGCGCGCGCGTTTATTATCTTTTATTTATATAAGCAACAGGTAACTTCAGTAAGAAATGGGAAGGCCTTACCGCAGGGGAATGCTCTTCATCGCGCACTGATCTTCACACGTCGTCGATGTGATAATGTCGACCGAGGTAATCGCGATAAGAACAGCATCATGACTGAAGCTGTTGCGACCTTGTTGTACGTTCCTTGCACGTATCGGAGCATGAGAGTGCATTATATATAGCGAAGAAAATCCTTGAGAATCGTGTCTGGAAAGAACTACTGTTCAAGTTGATCTTATTCTCTCTCTCTCTCTCTCTCTCTCCTTCTCGATCCCGAGGTTTCCGAGGGGATCACAATTGGATGTTAATGACAGCGTTTGTCGTAAGGTCAGCGAAATCTAATAGGATCTATTGCTCTTTTCGTGAAGTTACTGTCGTGGGAGAGTCGTGTGACCAAATACAACCGTGCGACACTTGTGAAATTTATGATAACGGGAATTCGCATTGCGTTTCGGAAAGTAATAAAAAACAATATAAATCACGTCAACATCGAACTGCGTCATGATGCGATAATAAACGCTTACATTGAAGCAAGTTTAATCTCCTCATGACGCAACGTTCCACGACGCAGAATATCTCGTTACCGGACACGTGATATAGCTAAGTATATTGCGTCTAATTTTTCATTATACGTGCAAAAGAGACACCCGCACATTCGTGAAGCTTCTACGAAGTTATCTCGGTTGCGTTTCTTTCGATGTCGATTGCGAATTGCACATTCATCTTCGTAGGATTTTTACAGCGCAAATCTCGGCAACCAGTCCAACTTCCAGTGCTTTTATTGAAAATCTTGGGATAAATAAAACGCGCATTTCCAGTTCTCCCGGCAAATCTTTTCAAGGCGTTTGACGTATCGTCATTCATCGAATTCGACTATGCGACCCTCAATGTGCGTCTGGTAAAGTCTGGTTGGCCGATAAATAGCGGCCAGGTCCGCGTGCACTTGCACCGAACGCACATAATCAGTCAACGACCGCGCTACGCTAAACGCACGCGCTGTTACTTTTGCGTCAGGGTCGGCTCGGCAATGTGCCGTAACGTTGAGCTAGGTGAGTAATATCGGCGCTCTCTACACTGCAGCTTATTTACCGGCTCTATTCTTACACATGTCAGCATACTCGACGAGAATAGGCGTCCCGTGTGTGCGTGTGACTAAGCACGCTCTCTCACGATACTTTATTTTTAATATCGAGTATCTTTCATCCGTTACCGTATTATTATCTGTTGATGCCGGAAAGGAAGTCGCTGGATATAAAATGCACGTTGCAAGTATACGTGTCACTTGCGATGCTTATCTAACTGTGACTGTAAATAGAATTTTACAAACGTGAATAATGACGTTTTGCAATTTATTTGAATAATTTATTTGCAATAATTTGAAAATTTAAAATAGATGGTAAATAAATAATAAAATAATGAATAAATTATAAAATTTTATTTTTTTAAATTTATTTATGCATTTATAAATAAATGAATTTTCACATAAGTAGTACAGTTTATGTGAAAAGTTTATTTTCACTTTTAAGTTTAAATTATTGAAATTAATCGTAATTATCACGATTAGTTGAAAAATATTTCTGATAGGATTTTTAAAGTAGCTAGCTTAGTGATTTAATTTGATAAAGCATGACGATTGTGATTATCCTATTCGACTGAACCAAACGATTCTTTCACGTCGATTAAACTTCTTCTTGTCACCTCGATCTATATGAAGATTCAACTAGCAACTGTCTCGTGTGCATGTTATAATCACTGGGCAGTAAAATGTTATCTTTCGTTAAGGAGTTACTGAGTCCTGTTACCAAGCGCCGCACGGCACGCGGGCAAACGTTTTTGCGGTAGGTTAGTAATTATGGCGTTACGTATTCTCTTCACGCTACAAACCCACGCGAATGCCTCCGTAAGTTGTAACCGACACGGCTGGACCAGCGATAAGATTTTCACCGTATATTATTGGGAACGTAACAATATGCGTCGGTGACGACGTGGATGAAACGTGATCGCATTTAAGGCTCGACGATAATTCAAGTCGTGATGTCCAACGCTGCGAGATTTAGACGTGTTTGACGCACCAGCCAACGATCTGTCTTGTTAACGATGACGGTTGCCAACTAGCACATCCCGATCAGCGTCGGGAGGTAACTCAACATAATAGTTATAGCGACACTTCGCTACGATCAAGCTTGCGTGCTCGTCCTAATTTGTATCTAAATTTAATTTTATTAGTAAACAATATGCATTTTGAGCGAGTAACGTGTCTGCTTCGACATCCAGCAGAATGTTACTGCTATTTTCTTTAATTGCTAGACGATTCATGTATTATACAAATTTAACATGATTCTCTCGCAAATCTAAAAAAGTAATACTGCTAAGAATTTTTATTATTCTAGAATAGAATGATATTAAAACGGTCTTATAGACTGTCAGAATTTAAATAATTATTATAATATTAATAAATAATATAAATGGTAATTCAAATATTAAAACAGTATAGAAAATAGTATAGAAAGATAATTTTCAATATATGGTTACCTAAAGGTTAAAGGTTACCACGAAATTTATGAATAAACTTCATTGATAAATAATTTCTTGTTAATTTTTAATTTTTAAATAAAACCGTACATTATGAAAACAGACTTCAGTTTTTCTTTTGAACACGGATATTATCTTGAAAAAAATAAAGCGAAATATTTAACCGGACCGTATCTGATAAAAATCTATGTTGAGTGAGAGAGTCTACATAGAGAGGTTGCAAGTGAGAAAATTGAATTTATCTTGAGTAGCAGGTCGTATTATGACCTCCGATGCGCGCTTGAATTGGATAACGAGTTTCTGGCGCGAAGTAATTGATTCGTCCTAGAAGTCATGACACCTCACGTCTTTAACGTAAGACAAATCGATCTCGTGGCACAAGGAGGTCGACCAATCGCGTGGACCTTTCGGTTGAGTAGCGGGCCTTGCCCTCTGATGCGTACAAGACGACTACGACGACGGGAAGTGACAGCCGCTTTTCCGTTGGCCTAGGTTAGTAATATAGTTTGTTGGCGCCGCTGATTCTATTCTTATACGCTCCCTTGCCGTATTTAGCACATCGTCATCGTGATATGCGACATATGTAGCTTGTAGCAGAAGAAACAATCGTGCACGATTGAAAACGCTCTCAGGTTCATATTTATAACCTGCTGAAGAACTCAACTGAAACCAAAGAGGCATAATATCTAATAAATACGTCTTGAGAGCCAATTTGATATTCGATATAATTGTATTTGCAATTACAATTCAATTGAGAAGCTTGAGAATAAAATTTATCGACGTCGAAATGTCAATATTGTACATGTACACGTTATGGTATTAAAATTAATTATTTATTAAAGATTTTTTAAAAATCAAATTTATTTTAATTGGAAAAGAACTTATCAAAATTATTTTATTATTACGATTCTAATTTTCTTACCTTTTGAAGATAGTAAAAGTGCGTTTTTAATAAATTATGAAAAAAGAATACGATAAATAGTGATATTTCTTGTAATGATCATACCTAATTTGATCTTTTCGATTTATCACAATTACAATTTAATAAAATTGTAATTCTATTCCTGTTTTGGATAAAAGATTGACGGTAATAATAATAATAAAGTAATTTGCTTACTTTTTTTTATTAAACGAAAATGCATTTTAGTTTTTAAACAAGATAATTTGAATAATTTAAAATCTGAAGCAAATAAATCATCACTTAAAATATTATTAAAGAAAAGAAATAATTCGCGTAATAGTTAAAAATTTGTTATTAGAAACGCAACGTTTAAAACGTGCAATAATAATTTACTTATAAATTAGTTTAAATACAAGGAACAGAATATGCGTAGTTACTTTGTAGAAATTTAAATATTTCTTCAGAGAGACTGTAAGCGTTTCGGCCTTGATGTTTGTTTTGATACCGGCATGTTTCGACGTATGCAAGGCCGTTGTATGTTATGTTGTCATTCGCCCAACAAGATTCGAGTCGACAGGTAATAGCGTGTGCCTCTCTGCGTCACCGTATTACCTATCGAAAAGCGACGTATTAAGTACAAGGCAACACCAAACGTGATTATCTCTTACGATGAATTAACTTTGTTTCGAAAGTGATTTTATCATCCCATATTTAATATTGTCTTGTTGAATCAAGATATGTTTATCGGACAAGCTGTGTACGATGTATTTTTAAATTGTGTGGAAAAAATACATAGTAATAGCTTAGTGTATACGTAAGACGTCTTGCATTAACGCAGATAGAGTAAAAGAATTTTAATTATTATAAAGGATAATTCATGATATGTTTTATCAGATAAGCAGTTTCTTGTTACTGAATAATTTGCGCTTAAAGGGGAAAAAAAATTATTTTTAAGTTATTTGTAGTCAAAAAGCACGATATGGTATTCTTTATGTTTTTGTTTACAACACTTGTAATAAATGTGTTGTGAGAATATTCTTATAATTCTCAAGTACGCGATTGATCTCGTACGATTAAGGCCGCTCCAAAGCTTGATTGTGAAAACGGCGATATTGCCGGAGACTAATTAAAAGAATTATGTATTCGGAAATAGAAGTAATCATATACATAGATAAATGGACTGCTTGTTGTGACCTAGGTTATTAACAATTTTATTACGTTATGTTCTCAACGAGGCGTTAAGACTTGCGGGTATCAGTTAGACGTTTTCTTAATGAGATTCCGAGTTGTAAGTACTCATAATGAATACGTTTTTCACTGACGAGTGGACACAAGTGGCAACACACACGTCGCGCGCGGCAAACGGTGTCGGTAGAGCAGTAAACTCATGCCACCGGATAAATATACGGTATTATGTAAGTTGTTTGCAAGCCAAGAAACGAGGAGAGCCGGTATACCGGCTTATACCGTGCAATTATTACGATGCGCAATAATTGGATGGGCTCTGTTTGGCAGATCCCGGCAATGTCTTTTTATTATTTCAATTGGAGATAGCAACAAAGCGATGGTGGTAAGTAAAAAAAATAATATTTTGTTATATGAATCAGTTATATTGTAGTAATATTGTATCTAAACGTCTTCTCGCAAAACGCGACTATGATTTCTTTCGCATGATTCCCGACATTAAACTCGATATAAGTAAAGTCGTGGAAGCTGAAGGAGATGAGCCGAGCCTCAAATCGATTCGCGCACAGCAAACGCGTCATTTCATCACAAAAGTGAAATAAATAAGATTGTCCCGACTTTCGCACGCGAAATCTTAATCCGTTGACTGATCGTCATCGCAATATGAAACGCACACTTATGCTTCTGATTAACGGAACGGTTTGTAGTTACGAGCCTTCGGCGTAGATCCTATCGTTTTTAATAGCCCTCTGGATTATTTCACAATGGTGATTAATTTTCAATTGACGTCATCCCTTTTTTTCTCGCCTCTGCGGTAACTGTCAACGCGCGACGATCGTCAAATCAATCGACTATTATCCGCCATCGCTCACCGTTTTTCTATCTTGTTCCTCGGGTAGATCGAATACTACCCCACCGCCTCTGCCATTTCGTCGTATTGTTACCGGATAAAGAGACGGACGTGCGCCGTTCATGGGTACATGTTTCTCTCTTGTGCTAACGTGTCCCTGGTGACACCCGCTCTTTTACTGAGCTGTTCAGATTTCGGAACAGCCAACGAAACGGTAACGATCCATGATCAGCCACGACAGCTGTTAATGCGCCACGATGAATTCGATTTGACGATCGGAGGGTAACGGAGCGAGAGTGAAAGAGAGATAGAGAATTAAGGCCGGGTCTCCCAGGAGTAGATCCCTGGGTAGAAACTACTGCTTGATTGCCTACGAATGTGACGCGATTTCATGGGTTTCGTCGTGAAAGAAGAGAGAGAAAGGGGAGAGGAAAGCAGCAGAAGACCGAGAGCATTGGCAATCGTCGACGTGTCGAGGAGGTACGACGAGGGTGCCAGAATAGGAAGCTCGGGTGCTCACTCGCTCGCTCCTGCCTTATGGCAAGATCGACAGGTTCAAAGGGATTCTAGAAGGGCCGGATTTTCTCGTTTGAGTAGCGTGCGACGTGAGCTTTCAGACAATTTTTCAAGCGTGTGCGGGTCACGTCGGCATAACGCGAGCGAATACGTCAGCACACGACCGCGCTGATTTTACCCTTCGACATCCGTAGGACAGTCATGGTATATGATAGATCCTACAATAAAGGGCAGGTTTTAATGGATATGATGTCCGAGTGACAGTTCCGAATTTTTTAGGATCGTTATACATATAAAGTTGGGCGAAGGGGCAAAGATATTTTTTTGAGAATAACCGAACAGTTACTTTAAAAAAAAAAATCACATTCTTTATTAGCATAGTAATATCTACACGATATATTTGCAAATTTGTATATTAAATAATATTTACGGGAATATAATAATCGAATATATAAATCGTGGATAAATCGGAAATATGAATTATTACATCTCATTTTTTTAATTTCTTGTATCTTTAGTTCACAATAATCACAACTATTACAAAACGATCATACATCAAGCAAAACGATGTTTTCTGTTTTAAATTTAGTTATGATAGAATCGCTATTTTTTTTTACTGAAGTACTTTTATATTCCTAAACATTTATTGTTCAAGTATTTTTCCATTCAAACAACCGGATGAATATAATCACGATGACCTTTTTTATTTTGCACATTTATTTGTGATTTAAATAAGGTTATTGCCATTAATGATGACTTTTATTTATAATCAAGAATGAAATATAATCACGATAACGTGGTTTAATTACTTCTGATTTAAATAAACTTATTATATATATTTATATTCGATTCTGATATAGTAGTTATATTATATTATCTCTGGTGTATGTGACAGAAAATTTGAAATTATTATATGTCACATGTTTTCTTGTCTTGAAAGCCGATATCATTATGTATATCGACTGCTGTTTTTTTCTTGACGAATATAAAATAAGTAAAATAAGCTATTTGGATGTTTCTACATTCAGTTAATCTATACACAAGTGTACATATACGCATTTATATCATTTATGTCAGTGTTCTTTGGAACTGACTTTGGAAATTTATAGCAATCGTGAACACAAATAAAATTGGTTTTCTAATTTTGTAAGCTATTACAAGACATCGTTCTATTTTTTGCTGAAAAATACGATTATGATGCTAAACTTACACCTGTGTATGTTTTATGGTCATATTTTTACATAAAAATAACCGCAAAATATGAAATATGAGATTGAATGAGTTATGATCTTTTTTATGCAAATCTATTTACAGTTTATAGATATGTTCACCAGTACATTAATTTATTATACATCATATTAGCAAGAATAGAAATTTAGGTAAAGCATTAGATGATAAATCTCTTTTTTCTCGAAAATTGATTCATCTTGAAAACATCTTTCGAAAATTTATTTTAAATCTATTTGGCTGCACTTTAATTATTTATGACTATTATCATTTTTATTATTACTGTTTGACATTGTAATTATTTTCCTTTCTTTACACAAGATCCCAATAACTTTTTGTTACGATTATTGTTTTTATTCCGCAATTGAAGATTTACATTAACTTGTAAAAATATATTACGAGCTGTATAATATATATGAAAATAGTTTTATGACAGTTTGCTTTTCCTGTTAACGTATTGCTATTTTGGGCGTTTTTCGACAAGGACAGTGCGTAACACAAGTGAATAATTTCATTCTTGTTTGACGTTGGTAAACAACAAAGATGTTACGAGTCACTGTGTTATATTGTGTTCTTGCTGATAAATATCCTCTGGATGCAGTCTCTTACTACCCTAGTATTTTGGGGACGCAGCTGATCCGCTGATCCTTTCGTTGTTGACGACAATGGGACACGTGCCACAGGAACAAAGACGCCTTCTGAAATTAACATAATCGATGTGTAAACTCCTCAACTTTTGTGAGCATTTTAAAAGTTTATAAAATAACAGCGTTTGAAAATGAAAAACAATGATAAAAAACAAGAAACGAAGATCATTTTTTTTCGAGAGATATCTTCATATAAGAACAAAAAATAATAGTATCTTTTTTAAAGCAAAAAGAAGTGAAGATAATTTTCTACGAAGTGATATCTGTTTACACATTTATGTGCGTGTCATTAAAAAAATTAATGAACAATTTTAATTTATGACAGCAAAATGTGCGTATATACGTGTATATTTTCGTTTTCCCAATGAAGACCTTTTATCACTTTGATCGCGCGCCGTTGAATAATTCCGATTGAGACCCTCGCTCTCTCGCATTTGATATTACTTAATTAAATTCTGCATTTGATTTGATGTACATCTCTAATGTACATTAACGTTCATCGAACACCGTTCCATTTCGCTGCTATTCGTCCTGGTAATCTCCTTAACGAAGAATCCACCCCTCCGCGTCATCATGCGGCGAAGGGAAATACTACTTTCTTCTTGCTAAATCCAATAAGCGGCTATCGGATACGCTTGTCTACTCTCTCGAGAGATGAAATTCGTGACCGATGCGCGTCGCGAGGTGAGGGGAATAGGCGAAATAAGAGTACGAGAGAAACAATCCCATTTCGTCCAGTGTTCAGGAGCCAAAAGAGTCCGGATTGAGGATGGACGAGTGGCAGGTGTGCGCCTGTTTCTCCAGTATCCAGAGTATTGGGACCCTTAATGTGGTATTTCATCAGTCATAATCCTCCCTTCATGGAACGTCCCTTTGTCCTCGAGGAATGAAAGTGTGTGATATCGATGGCTATATCTCTCCTCTGTCACAATCGCGCCTCCCTTGCCTTCTGGTAACTTGGACGCAGGAAGAAGAAGTCTACGCATTTCTCAAAGTCGTACGAATCACAAGTTATTCGAAAATTACTTATTTTTCATTATTTAATTGTTATGTTTTGTGAACGAAGTAAAACATACGTTACGTGTGTTCGATAAACCTTAATTAAAATTTACTTTCATAAAAATTCGAAATATAAAGTTTAGAATATTATAAATGTAAAATTTCAATTCAGAATTGGCAGCAAGATGTAATTGTAATTTTCTAATTGCTTTTCTAGCTATTTTACCTATTCCTATATAATAGGTAATTTATTGAATAGATTCGTTGCGTGAAATGTTACGTTATTTATTTTTAAAGTACGTATTTTTTTTAAGTTAAAGTATACTATATTTTTAGACACTAATCTCATTTTTGTACAATCTATCGCGACGAGTGATAAAATGGGAGCTAGATAGAAGAGAGAGAAGCACATCGGACGAGTATTCGATTAATAGCAAAGTTTTCTCGAGAGTTGTACCAAGACGAGTGGACTCGCATCGACGACGGGAACGACGAGGATCCGAAACCGATCAGAGACACGATTGAAAGAGAACTCTAGCTTCTCTCCATTCACTTTGGGAACTGCGAAACTTCCCCGACGGTCGTCATCCTTTCTCTAACTCCGTTATCCGCGCCGTGCTCTTTGTTCTCCAAATGCTTCTGTTATTTCGCCAGCTTGGAGTCTTGAGAAACAAAGCTATTTCGGTGAAATGTCACTGATTATTTCAATTGTGTGTACAGTCGAGACCATCAGGTCATCTTACTTTGAGCAGAATTTTAGTGGAAACTTATTATCGATGATTTATATTGATGATTATGATATTGCAAAAGAAAATGTGTTAAATATGTATAAAGCTATTTTATTTCTTACATTGTATTATGAGATAATGTGCAGATAATGTAAATTCCGGCTGTTGTTATCTATAATGTAAATTATGATTATTATCATTATTGATTGAAGTTCTTGTAAATGTTTATAATTATAGTACGCTTGGGTTAGTAATGATAAGATAACGAAATAAAATTAATAATTTGATGAAATAATATATACGAAGATATTTTTAACTGATAATGATAAATCATTCTTTCTTTGTTTTTTTTTATAGCATTTTTCATTGGCAGAGCTGGTGCGCACTCAGCTGTTGTACACAAATCGACGTAAAGATGTACGTTTAATAAAAATATAGAAACGAAATCGCGGAATCCTCAATACATTTTATTGTGGTATTTGATAAAATATACATTGGGTATTTTATTAAGATATCTCATTTTTTCATTGAAATTAGGTTAGCTGTACAACAGCTTTAATTTGCACTGAGTACGCACCAGTTCTGCCAGTGAAAAACGTTATTATTAATAATGTAACGTATCGTTTATAAAAAGTTTTTTTTCTGAACTGTATCTAGCAAGGTTGGTATACATAATATCTTATTATTATTAATATTATATGGATAGAGAAAAGTACTCCTCGTTTTTGACATGAGAATTATCTAGTGATTCTCGATACACGAATTTAAACGCGTGATTTTAAATTATATGAAAATCCACGCGATAATATTCCGTTTTTTAAATCAGTCATTGCTTTTTCTGAATTCTTATGACGAAAAAATGGGCTATGCAAATTTCGAAAAGGAGCGAATATCCTCAATTTCTTTCCTTCGATCCTAGACCCTCCGAATGTCGCCTTTCTTCCTTCTTTCGAAAAGTAATTCGAAACGAGTTCCTGGTGGGACTCGGAAAATGCTTTTCCTGTACGTTGAACGAGTCCCTTCGTTTCGTGAAATTGGAAAGGCACAGGGAAAGCAACGTGGTCCCTGGACGATCGAAGGATCGCTAATGTATCTCGTGGCACGCGAGAATGGAAACTCGAGAGTCAACACGAAGTGATCGAACAGAAAAGATAAGGGGAGACAACATAGATGGAAACAAAAATGGGGAGCAAGGTTAGCAGAACGAGGAAACAGATTTGCTAATGCATGTATACAATTATACGATGGAAAAATGAAAATGAAGCTGATTTTACTATTGCATTTTTTCAAGTTATGAAAATATGGATATCTTTTTATTGTCTACAGAAATTTGAGAAAGAGCTATTATTTTAGAAGATATTTATATAATAGATTATTTATTTCACTTATGTAATTTGAATAATTTTATAAGGCTGGAAAAAATAGTGCAAATAAGTAGATGAATTTTTAATTTATTTAGACTATACGTATATGTCTAGAAAAATAAATCTAGAAAAAAGGATAGAAATGTTTAGAGAAAATTTGTGCACGCACACGCTCTTCCATTCTTTCTTTCATGCTTGAGAGCCAAACTCGCGAAATACTCCCGACAGCTGTCGTCTCACGAGGGATCTTCGTTTTCTTCTCTTCCGTCATTCTTGTCTCCCTTCTTTTATGCCGTCCCTCTCCATTTCCGCACCTCGAGGCGTTTCTGTCGAAAATCTGCGCTCGATACTTCCGGCATCCTGGCTGCATTCGCTCTAAGGCACAGAACAAAGGAAAAAAATATTCGATCGACCGGAAACGAAATCCCTTGCTTCGCTTCCGCGCCTCTTTGACGGATTCCGTGAGGATGATTTTCCGTGTCGCTTCTGGCTTTCCTAATTTCCCACCGTTTCTTGTACGACGAAGATTGTTAAAACATTTTAAAACGGATCTAATGGCTTTTTCTATTTGCCTTTGGATATTCAATATTCGTTCGTCCCCTTTGAAGTGAGAAAAATGTATCCATCAAAATATTCTATCGGATATTTAAACATCAGGGAATTGCAGTGTTGAAACATTTTTCTGTTTTATTACTGTATAGAGACTAAAATAAAATTTTATTAATACTCAACTATGAATGTAGATCCAGGCTAGTTTTTACAAAGCAATATTAAAGAACAGAAAGAGGGCCAAGGCAAGTAATTAAAAGATGTAAAATAAGCATAAATTCTATTTTACTTTATATTTTGATTGTTATCTTGACATTTTTTTTAATATACTCAACAATTTCATAATAATACTATTAAACAATATTTTTAACTTTATTATTTTATTGACGATAGAAAGAAGCGAGAAGTGTAAATAATAATTTTATATAACGATATTTTTTTTAATTTATTATGAATGAATATTAAATGCAAATTTAAAAAACAGAAAAGAAATAGAATTTAATAATTTCTTGACGTTGGTAAAACAACAAAATTACATTTAAATTATTTAAAATTATCAAAAATTTAATTAGCTGCTTTGAGAAATTTTAATGAAGTCGATTGTAAGAATTTATAATACAAAATGCTATATAAATAATTTCTTCTTAAATTATCGTAGATAATTTAAAATAACTATAATATTAATAAAAAATAATCTAGTTAATTAGCGCTGTGATATAATCGAGCCTGTTTGTAAGAAGTTTATGGAAAAAAAACTGATTCAATATCCTATGTTATGATCGGAGCATAGTAATTAAAAGTAATTAAAAGTCTTCGAAAATAGGTCGAAAATAGGTCGAATAGGTCGAAAAATGAGCAGCTGCATGGGTCAGTGACAGCCTTTTCTTTTGAAAGAAGGGCAAATCCCTAATGGAAGGGACAGGTGTTATAAAAGATAACAGGATCGTTCTACCTGGTACAGAGTTCGACAAAAGGGGGAAATTTAAATGACCGATCGACCAATACGCTCGAATACTCTTTGACAATTCGTGAAAGCGACTTAGTACCTTTCAATTCAGAGTTTTTTAAACTTTAGATTTATGCCTGTCGGGAGATTTTACTAGTTCAAATAGATCGATTCGCAGGGATTATTCTTACAAAAGTTTTTTTTATTTTAGGAGTACTTGTGAGTTAAAAAAATTTTTTTATAGATCCGAGTAACACGGCAAATTTTTCTAAGAACACTTTTCATATTTATAATATTTTATACGTTCCGAAAAAAATATTCTACTTTTTGATTTTATAAAAGATATATTTTACCTCTGTCACGTATTATACTGAAAATATTTTATTATTATAAAAGCAAATAAATTGCAGTCCCTTTATATTATTTTGTTTACTTTAAAGCGCAATTATTCGCAATAAATCGAAGGACATTTCTTTACCTTCTTTTTGTTGCTCGCTATGATCGATCATACAAGCTTTTTGTTCCGATAAATGAAACATACCAACGGCTACTACGCGATTTTATTTTTAGATTCTGCAATGTTCATTCAGCTGTGAAAAGCAAATCAACTGCAACATTCGAATTGAACTTAATACCACTCAGCTTTGTTACATTCATATCGTGCACGCTGTTTTGACGTGTTCACTTTAGAAGCAATATTCACAAATTTCGCGACACTTGTTTTCAGAGATAAATTTGTCAGAAAGAAAAAAGTAATTATTTGAATTTAATTATCCAAAATATTATATATTTATAATTATATGAATTTGATTATCCAAAATATTATATAATTATTATATAATTATATTAATATAGCGATAATATAATTATAGAGCAAATTCAAAAATGTATACATATATATATTTATTGTAACGCATGTTGTGAATCTATATATTAAATTATATAGTGACCACATATACCGATCACATAATATTCAATTTATCTGATAAATTATTTTGCTTTTTCCGTTACTTTATCATTAATATTTCTTTTCTCTTATTTGCAGGTAAGGAAACGTGCTTATGTAACTAGCAGAAAATTATATGAGCAGTGCTACAGCGGAATGTAAGTACATATGCTAAGTTCTTTAGTAAGTTCCTTGACATTTTCTCATCTCGGTTGTTTACACTCATATCCATTAAAGTAATAAACTGCGAGCCAAATGAACTACAGCAATTTTCTTACAGCAATATCATAACAATTTAAGATTTTAATTCCCATTCAAATACCGGTTCAATAGATCCGACGAATATATAGTAATATCGATTAACATCAGAATGTCGATCGAAATTTTAATATCAAGATTTTGATATATTGAATAAGTTCGATTCGTTTCTATTGACATTTAAAAACGTGTTGATTGTACGTGTGCAAAAAATTATATTTCTGAATGCATGATGGCGAGGGGGAGGGGAGAGAGAGAGAGAGAGAGAGAGAGAGAGCAGACCGGTTGTCGAAAAAAATTGATATTTTATCAAACTGAAATTACTTCCAGTTAATAATTCCAGTTTCTTAATTTATACTCGTGTAACGCAAACGTCGTGTGGTGATTGGCAGTCGCGAGTTGCAAACCTTCGACTTATACGTCGATGTTGTTGCGGGAGTCAGCGGCAACGACCGACTTCAAGGTAGCTGAACGAGGCGGCTTATGTAAGTTGTTTAGAAGTCGCATATGTTTGCTAGAAACTGGAGAACGAGAGAAATTCGAGAGAAGTCTGAAGATTTAATATGCTCTTTTTTTTTCTAGAGATCTCATTAACACGTACGCACGATTATATTTAATTGTAATCCTCGACTGGAGTTTCGTGACTGTTGATGCCGCGGATAATCGAGCACGCAAAGTTTCTAAAGTTTCGGCTTGAGGTAACGCGATAATCGATTCTGACTGGATGCCTCGGCATTTCGTATGGGATTTTTACTCGCCATAAGTGAACGTAGTTATTTATAATCGATATTTTGCGCTATTTTCACCAGCGGTAATTCGTAGGTTGAATTCACGCCGCGCAAATACCTTCGTAAATTTCCGTTTATCGACGGGATTCGGAATAAGTGCCGGCCGCTAATTTGCCAGACTAATTACTTGCTGTCAAGCGTAACAATTTAAGCGAGGTCGAGGTCTTCTAGGTTACGACTTGGGTACTTTGTATTGTGGCCGAGTACGGATCGAGTTGCATTTGCAACTAATTGAAACGTTATCGCGCTTCTCGTGCCGGCAGACTACTTTATATCTTACAACTTGCGGTTAAACGTTTCTCGTCTTACAGCTTCTCGATTCGTGCAACTGCATAGCATCGTGGTGGTTACCGACCTGTTCTCTTCTTTCCTCATATGGCTGGACGCGATGGTAGTAGCTCGCAGGGAAATCCGCTTTCAAGAACTTGCCGACCGACTTCGCGGTTAGCACCAACACGTGCTAGTTCTGTTTGCAACCTGCCGCGACTGATCATAGTTTCTCTCGAAATTTGGAGCGTAAATATCTATAGTTGAATTTTAAATTAGATTTAGATTAAACGTACGAGCGAATGTGTGAATTAATATAAATAAACAAAATTAATTGAATAGCTAAAATAAAATAAAAAATAATATAGATAATGAAGACAGACAGAGTGAATAATTTGCTTCATTAAGTGCGGATAGTATTATTATACTAGCAATATTATTCATCGAAATTATTTATTTGTTTATTTATCATGCTCGCTTGTTTTGATCTGAATCTAGATTATATATCCAGTAGCAATCTATTCAACCAGCAATTACGATTTTTTTTTATAAGGATTCTTTTCCATGAAAATATATGATCTTTTAAACTTAGACAGGATATAAACAGGATGAGGATATTTATGAAAACATCCGAATAATAAAATGATATTTATTTCTCCTTCACGATATTGGTATTTACTTCGATGAAAAGTAATTATTTCGAAGAACCGATAGAGTCATTCGCCTTTATTAAACCTTTATTAAACCTCGTGTGTCATTATCATGCGGGGTCTATCCGTCGTTAACTTTCGATCGAGAGTACGATGCCGAAGTTGGCGAGAGCGGGAGTACCACGGCCCCAGGTCGCACATTTAAATGCAAATGCACTTTTTACTTATATTTATATGCAAATGAGCTTTTCTCACGGTGAGAGAGGAGGACCCGGGACTCTCCGATGACACAGCGTGCTCGAGAGATATCCTCTCCGGTTCGTTCGTTCGGTAAAAAGCAGCTTGGCACGCAATGCCGGAAGACAATTATTGCATCGTCTGCGCGAAATGCGTCGCGCGAAATTATGCGTCGCAATTTCAAGAACTTTAATCATTGACAACAATTACGATTGTCGCATTCGCGAAGGCCAACCTCGATGACAATTAGATCGCGACATATGACTTATTATTTTCTTATCGTTGATATCATTAAAACTTATTAATAACTGGCGACTTAATGCAGAATAATTTTAATGTTGTATTCTGAGTAAAGTTTATCTAAATGATAGATATGACGATTTATGATAACGCGTGTTCTTTAAAAAGTAGATTCGCTTGTCTTTAGATGCTTCAAAAGCACTAAGTAAGCAG
>Ga0157364_1002476_pt1 | contig 17215 bp, 9 predicted proteins | sample AttsexASBM2_FD_111476 | JGI IMG/M metagenome (GOLD analysis project Ga0157364, IMG submission 111476) | Fungus gardens microbial communities from leaf cutter ant in Ribeirão Preto, State of São Paulo, Brazil - Atta sexdens ASBM2 | ecosystem: Host-associated > Fungi > Mycelium > Unclassified ... | reverse complement strand
ATTATTAATTTTTAATTCTTGAATTTATTATTGTAGCAATTTTCACTTTGATACAAAAACTGTCGAGTTTCTATATGTTACATCTGAAAATTTGGAAATTATTCTCATTCAAATAAACTTAGCATTCATTTTCTTTTGCATATATAAATTATGTTATGTTGATTCCTAATTAATTAGTGCTTTTTAACTATATTATAGATTTCAGCATCAGCTCTGCAGAATTAAATGTATATCATTTTGAGAATGTATATCATTTTGTCTTTTAATTAACGATAAAAATGCATATCAGAAGTGTCGCATTATATATAGAATCAATTGGATTGGTTTCTCTTATTTACACGAATAGATGTTACATATATGTTCCTAGTAATGAACATTGATTATACATAGCGAGCAGCCATGCAGAAAATAAACATACCCATATGAAGGGGCGTGAATGAATGCCATTCATAATACGAATGCTGAAAGTGCATCGCGTTGCAGACTAAGCGCCATGCCCTTTCGTTGCACTTTCACTGATATCTAATTGTAAGTCAAGTCAAGGGCGCTCGTGATCACGACTTGTGATAGGTTTAAATCTCACTGGTAAGTTATCACTGACGCTATCTGCAGCCGTAAAACAGTCGGCGCCATGGGAACGGTTACTCCGCTCTCGAAATCATTTTAATATAAATACGATGCACAGAAAAGCTGCGGCGCACAGTAATTGCGGCACGCTAATTAACAGTCCGAACGTCCAATAGATTACGAGAAAGATGTAGCACTGTCATCTTCTTTTATATTCCTGCTTAGGCTTATCATTTGTGTCTTGTTATATGTAATAAATTACTGTCTATTCGCAACTGATAATCTTATATTGCACGGTTCTCAAACTAACCTATCGAACGATCCGGTGCAATCAAGAATTTATAATCATGAATTTATAAATAAAACACGCATAACCTCGCAAACCCGCATATATATAATAACCAGTCACAGAATACAATTGACGAGATTATATTACGCTTTGAAATGATATACCAGTGTCAACTGCCAACTAAAATAATCTAGTTAATGAATTAATCACATGCACATACAACAGAATGCTATAAATATAATGTTATACATTAAATTTTATAATATTTCACAGCTTATGTATATATGTATATGAATACGCTTGCGTATTATACGTATATTGATTAGATGTGTTATTATAAATGCACACCGATTACGCGGGGACGAGAAATTATCCGTCTCTCTGAAGCCAGTGTGATATCGAGACTCAACGATTGAGAAGTAACTGGCTGAAATAAGTATCCATCACTCTCAGCACGTATCCGATTACCTGTATCTAAGTAAAATTATGGACGTAAATCGTTGCCTATTAATATACTTCATTGATCTACGAACTTATCGTTAATTCCTAAGTTCGGAGTTTCGCATAACGCCTCAAAATTCAAAACATTCTTGTCGTATCTTTATGTCGCCACAATCAATGCGTATGACAGAGCACATTAGTAATTGCCGTTTATGATTACAGCTTAGTTATAGCATATCATATTACATTATTTTGCGATTTACAATAATTTACATTGATTTTTATTTTTGCTCTCAAAAAATGATGGCAGTAATTTATTGCCATGTCGTTCACTCGTTGTACTTCTTGGAGAAATAAAAATCGGAATCGATAAGTCGAATGTAAGAAAAGAATGATAAAAGCATAAACGAAAATCTAGAAAGCGTGAACGTTTCGTTGCCTCAATTTCCACCTCCTAGAAATTTTGTTTATGCTTCTGTTACTCTCTCCTTACATTCGATTTTGTTCCAATCTTTATTTTTGCTCGGAATTTATGTCGTTCTGCAATTGACAATTGCATTTATATACAAGATTTTCGAAGATAGAAAAGCAAAACAGAAAGTAATGAGTGATTATTAACAATAAGTGAGAGCTTGAGCATTGTTCGCCTTTTTGCAATGACATACTTGTTTGTTAGCTGACAAATATTGACATTTTATAGAATATGAAGCTGGACGAAAGATACATTATAACGGCAGTTATCACTTGTAAGGAGGTTGCGTTTATCTTTTGAATTGTGACCTAAATGACTGCCAATAAAAACGACATAACATGTGATATTTTCTCAATCTGCATGTACAAAACATACATTCTGCAGAATGTTATATCGTCGCGTCGGCGTCGTTTGAAAACAGTCTATGAAAGTGACTATTGTAAACATGCTCACCTTTGATATCTCGCTAATTCAATAATAGTGTTAAAAATCAAATAATCAATCGTGTACTGCGAAAATACGATCGTTTTCTGCACAAACCTATCTTTACACACGAGCAATAAAATTTGATGTAATTGCGAATAAATATATGACCGATATTAAAGTCATGAATAAAGCAATTGATCAAATTTTCGTTATTATATTTAAGTGCATTTCGTGTGTGCACGATCTCCTTAAATTATTCACGTTGCGTGCAACTAAATGAACCTCATATTTCATGAATAATATTTACGTACGTGCGCGCGTTTTAGCTATAGAAACAGATCTCTGTAGAAATGCACGTTGCAACGAGAGAGCATTTTTTCGTAATTATCCCAATATTAATCTCAGTAAAAGAGCTAGCGTAGACGCACTGGGATGAGAGCGTTCTTTCAACAAACTATCAAGACAACCTGTTCCCCCCACATGTTTGGCCAAGTAAAGCAAGGCGTTACCTTAATAAAGAAGTTTACTGCGCGAAATATGTCGATTCGAGATAAAAACTATGTGATCACGACGTGGTTCAGGCAATCAATGTGTTCGAAATAACTTATAGGAATCATGAGCATTAGCATGCGATGATCGTAAGAGACAGATCCACGGAGTGGCACCATGACAACATATTACAAAAATCATTTCTGCTAAATGGACCTTAATGAAGCACATCCAAAGCGGGAATTATATCCCACGGCAATCGCCAGAAAAGTATGTACGTGGCACCAAGTCGCATTTTCGCATACAAACACGTGCACAAGCGATAATTACTTTATCCCCGTTCCTCTATCCTCGTCAGGTATTTTTCACGCGGAAAATCGTCGAAATGGAATGGTCGCGACGTGTTCTCTCGGTGTCTCTCCTAACATGGTAAACCTCAGCCGCGGGTGATCGATGTTCCTTGGACCGCCGCCATATCTCACCGTATGTCACATTCCGCGAAATCCGTCGAACGGTGTGCGCAGAATATAATATGTAACCCCGCGATCGGATTGGCCGGGAGTGTTTCAGGGAGCAGCGGTAACGCGGCCGCAAGAAATTGCACGGCGTTGCCATTCCTGAATCAGGGCGCACGGTAGCCGCACGTCTCGACAGCTTGATTAATAGCCTTAATTAAGATATTTAATTGCTTTTATTTTTATTTCCTGTCACGTTGTATAATGGCAACGTCGCGACAGCACCGACGAGGAGGGGAGAGGAGACTCGGCAAAGGGGGCGGTGACGACGAGGACATCGGCTCTTCTCTGCTCGCAAAGGCGGGAGGAAACGGCGTGCTCTCGAGAAACACATCATAAGCCTTGCGTATTACGACCGTATGTTCGCGTTATGATCGTCGTCGCTGCTACAATTAGCTAAGGGAGGCGGGAGAAACTACATTACTTTATTTATCTATATAACAGCGAACGCGCGCAGTGAATTTTGCACACTTGCTACACTTTAATCTCTCTCGGTTAAGTAAGAATGTTTCTACTTTATTAGATGTCATCAATTATATTTTTATATAGAAATAGTATTTCAGTTAATATTATCGTACATAATATTTATTTTTATTAATTTATTGCTACGTTTGTCACGCGACTGATAAATCTCGGGATAAATCTGTAGGGTGTAGATAATAGGTACTCGATAACATGATCCTTGATCCGTTGTCTGATGATAACTTGGAACAATACGGGTAATCACGTATGAGAGAAGGAATCAATGATTGTTTCATTTTCCATGTGTGCGAAGAGAGGGTAGGCTTGTCCAAACCTGGAGAGAGAAACGAGACGCTAACTGTAACTCCCAGACGTGTGCACAGACACCAGTGTCTTTATCTATCCCTCTCATTTATCTCGGGCGGTCACCTTCGTGTTTTGCCCGCACACGTACGACGATACGCGAGGATGAAACGGACGAATGGATGTATATAGGTGGATGGAGATGGACGGACGGATGGATAGACGAACGTGCCAACTCTCGTGGCTCACCGACTGCTTTAGGGGTGGCTTCGTAGGAGTTGTGGGTGGGCGACGTGAGGCGCGCGAGTCAGACATACGTGTGTGTTTCTGGGGTGCAGAGGAAACGTGTGTGGGAGTGAGATGTGGTGGTTGGAGCAGCTCTCAGAATGGAACAATCAGCCGAGAATCAAGCGACCACTTGTTCTATATGCAGGGACGACGGACGCCGGTCGCTTCTCGAAGTACTCTGCTCGGCGCCAGTCTGAACAATGGAGACCGTGACAATTATTGCAATTACCGCCGAAACTCCCGGAGAGCGCGAGAGCGGCAAGGATACACCCGGCGTTAAGCCGTACCATTTCGATGCAAATCTAAGCTGGTCGTTACTCGCGCGCCGAGTAGCGCCTCTTGCGTGACCGATCCTATTCGCGAGCAAATTTTCATACAACAATAAATAAATATACAGCCGCAAGAAAAATTGTAATTGCTTTACACAGTTAGTAGAAATCTTTTTACAATTTTTTTTCAAATGACAAACTTAATTACCAATAAACCAGTTTAACAACTTTGAAAACGGATGTACTGCGTTAAATTTGGATCACGATATCAAAAAAATGTAATTTATTAATAGAGTAAAAGAAATAATGGCAAATGGAGACAAGCAACTGGTTCCATAGATAGCATATTGTAAATAAGTCATATATATATACTCCGATTTAATTGTGCACATTGGGCAGATCGTTTTAATTTATTGTATCAATATAGATAATGTTATATGACTAATCTCTGATATTAACTATTAGAAATTGCTACATTACTGCTAATTTTTTTATATTGCAGCCATGTCTCAATTTTTAAGATTATATTGCATTAACTATATTTCCTACGTTGATTTTAATTAGCCACATTTATCAGTATTTCGTCTAACCAATTGCTAATCACACTATATTTTAAAAAGTTGTTTCTTTTTATGATATAGATTATATCGATATATGTCATTATGTGATAATAGAACACATATAAACCAAATTTTTGTAATGCAATGATTCAGGTTATTCAAAAAACTAGAAAAAATTATTAATATAAATTTTCCTTTTTCATGCCATATATTAATCACTGTTGATCAAAAATTGTAACAATGAAAATATCATTGATAACAACAACTATGCCAAAATTATAAAAGAAAAAGTACTAGAGAAAAGTTACATCTCTACAGAGACAAAGGAAAAAATTTCTAAAGAACACGACAGTACATGTAGCATGTCGTCGTACGTGTGATCGCGACTAATGATAGTTAGGGAAAGCCTGGAAAAAAAAGGAATGAAGAGACCGACAAAAAAGAAAGAGAACGGAATGAGAGATCAGTAGGCAACGTATATAAACTCTGTGTACAAACGACAATGCTACCGGTGGTGCTGATAAAGTGTCGCGTCGTTGGGAGAGAGGAGGACGATCTCGCCCTCACATCTTCGCACGAAGGGCGCCAGCCACCCTCCACGACGGTTATTGTTGCGGTTAGCGGCAACCCTCCGATGACGAAGTTAATTGGGCAACGATTGTGCACCGGATACGCTGTTTTCCTTTCTCCCCGCGAGACACGTTTATCCACGAACGAAAGTCTCATTACGAGAACAAAGGTCATGCCCTTTTTTCTTCAAAATTTCAAACGCCGAGAGTTTCCATAGTTAATACTAGAATCTAAATCGTCTATAGATTCTTGCATAATTCAGTAACGTTTTTAAATTAATTCAGATTTTTTTCATGTATATTTATGATTAAAAATATGTATATACTATCATATCAATATAAATTGTATTATTAATATATTAATAATTGCTGTAACAAATAAAGTTACTTATAACATATACAATAAGTATGTTTCAATTTATATTTTTCTAACAATTAATACTTATTATTTTTTAAATAAAGCTCTTCAATACACAAAAGTAGAAGTAACATATCTAATAAAGCAATTCTCTGCTGATTTCTTAGTGTGTTGTATCTCAGATGTGACTATCACGAGTGACTATCACGAATGTTCATATCTGAGCGATCAATACTAAACTCGCCCTGCCATTGATTTGTATGTAATTGCATTTACTTGGGCGTTTTCACACAGAAACCCAGTGACATTGACGTTAGCCCCCTGGCTGCTCGACCAATCCCCTATAATCCACTAACACTAACCCTTCTCAGCAAGAATGAAAACTGACCTTCCTTGTGCATATTACTGATGTATTGTACGCTAAATCCAACGATAAATCAAGTCGCTTGGTAATATAAGATAAAATATGTACTGACAAATTTATTAATTAATGGAAATTAATTCGCATAATACATAAATCACTATACTGCCACATTTCGTATTGTATGTCTGAATTATGGGAATATATAACTTTCACTTTAATGTCCTATTCTTCGCTAAGCAGTTAATATTGTTAGATTTATTGAACTTATTAAGAGAAACTTTCTCAATTTATTTAGAGTTTATACAAGATATTTAATCCTTTTTGTGAAAGTTGATGTGTTTTTTTGTGAAAAAATTTTATCTCATAAAAATTCTAATTAAAAATGGACAGAAGATTCTGATCATATCATCTCTAATCTCAGCTAGAATTATATAATAATAGATTCAATCAAAAAATTGTCTATTTTCAATCCAAAATTTCAATATTAATTAGATTATTTTTTTTCAGTGTAGGTCAATTAATTTCGTCGTTCACAATTTATAATTTTATCTTCATTAGATAATATACATATATAATCAATACGTAATTGTACACATAAACATAGATAAATATTTAATACAATACGTATATATAAAAAAGTAGATGATATTAAAATATTTAAAATATTAAATTTTCTGAATGACTGTTAAATATATATGTTGATCGTAGCTACCAATTCTAATCATGTTTGCCGTACAATTTCGTCATCGTACAGAAAGCAATTTCCACGAGGAAACGAGTGGCTTAATTTTATCGGAAAAATAATAATATAAAACAAGCCGTCGAACGACGCTGCTGTAAGAAGCTATCCCATCTCGCTCTTCCCAGCCATAATGAGATTTTATACTTGCTTATAATGAAATAAATATTCTTTTATTTCTCGTTATATTGACCAATATCTTTCGTTCCGTCTCTTCGAACGCATTGCCATGAAAGGACGTAGCGTTTAAACGACAAAGCCGCACTTCCGGCGTTCAGACAGGCACAACGATGCACCCATCGTGTTTTGGCGAGGCGAATTACAACGATAGGAAGGGTGCATAACGACTAAACAGACAATCGTCGACGCATCCGGACGGATCGCGAGTATGATGCGCCGGGATATGTGGAAAGACAGAGAGGCGACGAGCCATCCAGAGGAGGACGAGGAAGGCAAACGTGTCCCTCTCAGCAGGCAGCAGCTCGTTACTCGCGACCCGCGGCTCACCGTCTCGTGGAATCGCGTCTGCGGCTACCAGACACGATTGTACTACACGAATGCATACGCTGGAATCATAGACTCTTATATTATCGCGTATCAAATATCCACTATCTTTCTCTTTTTCTTTCTTTTTGTCTCTCTCCTTCTCTCTTGGCGAATCAGCCGAGAAATCAGCGTCGGCGCATCAATGTGCTACATCGCTGATTACAGCATTACATCGTGTGGACGATTGTTTCTGATATCTATACATTTCCTACAGTTCCTTTTAAGGATGAAACTTGTCGTTTTAAGCAACAATAAGATCAATTTTTTATTAGAATTATTTAAAATTGTTCGCGGATGGTAAATTCCAAGACTTGCTAATATAGATATTATGTATTAATACTTCAATTAAGTTTAAATCTCGTCGGTCGATATCTCTAATAATTCTTGCAATTAAAATTATGGGTTATGAATGTTTGTTTCGATGCCACTAACCGTTTTCATATTCATCGATATATCAAAAGAGATACTTTATTTTTCTTGTAATATCTTCTACCATATACCTAATCATCAGATGTCAATTTATGCCACGCGGTGCTCCCGTAACGACCTCGAGCCGCGGGGATAAAACGAAATATCGAAGCATCTCCCGTGTTGATGGCGAAAGAAACCCTGTAGCGCAACGCCTAACGTATCAGCCTGGAACACGCGTCCCGTGCATGGAATCGTATACGAGCGTGCGCATAAAATCCACGGTGGTAATACTACAGTGGCACGCAAGCGTACGGGCGCCGTCCAACGACTCCACATTGTTCTCCAGGAGGGGGGGGAGGCTCGCCGCCACTAATTGCACATTGTATACTATTGTTGCTCTCAGCCGGTTAACTCCTATCGATCTGCTATCTTCATATAAAGTAACGCAAAACAACGTAATTAATTGCCAGTCTCCCGAGCATTGTTAGACGATAAATAACGCGATGGGGCCTACGTCCAATTAAAATATTCAGTAAGACAAACAACAATGGGACGACCCTCCTCCACGACTTTGCCGTGCGTGGTTCTCGACCACTTCTTCCTATCCGGTCGCAGTCGGCCGGTCGGACGATCTTACCGTCTTTTCTTCTCTTCCTTGGAAGATTCTCGCATGTGTTCTCCGGCGGTTAACCTGCGCGCAGGTGGAAGAGATACGAGCCTGTACCTGCGACTTGCACAAAAACGAAATGTGATATTCTCCGTGCGGTGTAATCACTGCTATTCCCGGATTGTCGGTAGAATAAGGATCTCCCTTCCATTTGAGCGTACAATACATAGCGCACAATACCGTTTGACATGCTACGAGAATCGACAATTCGTATAGAATACAAGATAAGATATGATCTTTTATCGGACTTTGTATGTGTCATAAAAACTAATTGATTTTATTTATTATAATTACTTCGAACTTGGACTGATTTTAATTAATATAGTTTAATTATAAGGATCTCATTTTGTTGTAAAAAAGAAATAAATATATAATCTCTCCTTAATAATTTCAAGAGAATTTTACTGTAGGCTCACATTCTAATTACGCATCATGATTATCATCGCGTTAACACTACAACCATTCATGATATTTCGCTCACTCTAAAAAAATATTCAATGTAGGTTTAACATCATATGATGTTTACTTACATAATTCTCACTGTGTTGGTGTTAACACCAACATGATGTGAATTTAATATCATGGATTTTAAATCTACACCATAATGTTGTGGATTGTGTTAATATAAATACCAGGTTATAAATCCACATGTTGGTGTTCACATTAATAAAATTATATGAACATCGCATAAATTCGAGATTTTTTTGAATATTAAAATTGTTAAAGGTGCCAATTTAGTAATTTCCTATCCTGCATTTTCGGTTAATGAAAAATTATTTCAGTATTATTCATATACTATTAAAATTATTTTAGTTATTCGTACTGTTAGAATTATATGCTCACAGACATATATCAATATTATATTTTAAATTCTGTACTATAATTTAATACAAAAAAGAAAAGAAAAAAGTTTAAAATAATTAGCGGGGCATCGGCGATTCTAATGATAAATGTTACTTGGTTTCTTTCTGAGTATATTACAAAATGCATTAATGATATATTGTATTATAGAAAAACAAATTTTAAAAGAAATTTTTAGATAGAGAAACCAGAAGATTCTTTCTACCCAATATCATATCTATAAATCATATGTGGTGAAATGCAAGCATGTCAATATATTCATGATATTCCTGTTACAAGAAATTCTCTTTTCTGTCCGTCTTCAACTATGCAATTACGTAATTATATAAACACGCTTAACTTTTATCTCGCTACATTTACAAGAAACTACCATTAATCTTAACCTCACTCATCGCGGTGCATATGATTAGAGAAATTGAAGGAGGAAATCTTAAATGACGTTAGTGTCGGTGCGATCCGCATTTAGCAATAATTAATTTTCTCGCTTGCCTGGTAGGGCAAAATGCAAAAGACTCGAGTAGCGAATAGACTTTTCCACACATTCTCGCGTTCATTGCGCGATGTTTAAACGTCTTGATTACAGGTTATCCATCGGTATCTGCTTTCTAACACAACGTATCTATAGCCTTTTTTTTCAATTTAGCCCCGAGTGAAACTGGAATCATAGTCCGATAAGTACGCGGCGATACGCACCGCTCGTCGCGGTTGCGTAAGGCATCTACTCTTGTTCTGACGCCCGATATGTCGGCGAGACACATTTTTCCGAATACCAAATCTCTTTCGTATCTTTTAACTAAACTGCCGTGACGAGATCGAGATTAGTCTCATTCACTTTTGCCATCGCCTCAGGTAATATTACGCTTTATTCTTTTCCGACAACAATATTCAATAGTCATCTGGATTACATATATATCCTGTACGAAAGAAAAACAGTTTCGATAAGTTAATCATAAAACTCAGATTTGCGGTCCGACATAAAGGTGGTATACTTTGGTATACTTCAATCTTCGCGGCATAGCACTGCTCTCATGGCTCGGCAGCTTCCAGAGGAGCACTGGTCTCAAGCGCGATACGCATGCCGGCAACTTATATCAGCAAGAAATTGCCTTCAGGAAACAAGGCATTCTGCATTCTCGCACGCTCTAACGATGTGGGCATCTTTCGAGACGAGAGATCGGGCACCTTCACCGTGATTCGTCCATCTCATCCAGATTCACGAAGTAACCGCGCGCTGGCGAATGCGCGTACGTCTATTATCACACATTAGTAGAAGCTGAAATGTTGGCGGTCAGCTGCGAATAATGTAAAATACACTCGCTCTCAGAAACATTGTATCGCGCACGAATAAGACTGCGTCGCGCACTTCTTTCTCTCCTTTGAATACAGATGAGAGAGCAGTGTGTACCACAAATTCTATCTCTACTACATAAAATATAAATCTCTTTTTTACTTTTCACTACAGTAACGAATTTAATAAATATAAAGCCATATACGGAAAGAACGATTTTGCTAAAATATCTAAAAATTTAAGTAGATATAAATCTAAAAATAATTTTGCTGGACAATTATATAGAAAACTCAAGTACAACGAGCAAAATTTTAATACTTTAATGTCAGCTTGAGCGTTCCATGTAATTATTTTAATGGTCCAGAAATTATTTTTTAGATCTATATTTAACTAAATTTTTAGATACTTCAGCAAAATTATTCTTTTCATATAAACACAAGAGAAGTCATTAAGCAAAGAAGATCTTTTAAATCTTGATTATTATATATAAATGCAAAAGATAATTTTATCGATAACATTTTTAGAATTAAACTATATAAAAGATTAACACATGTAATATGTTCCAAATTAAAAAATATAAAGAAAAAATGAAATATATATATGTATATTTTATGTGTTTATTAAAAAATGCGTTACTGGTTCACTTTACTGTCCTTTATCAAACTATACAAATCTCACCCGCAGTTTCATTCTTCCTCTCCGTCTGTTCATGCCATCTCTTCTTCTCTTCGTCTTTTCTTTTCGCTTTCTTCGTTCTTTCTTCCACCAATCTGCTTTCCGCTTCTCCATCTTATCTGTACGTTTCACTCTCTTTGTCGAGCGTCTTTCCTCTTTCACTGACCGGCTGAGCGCGTTATTTATTACCCCGCAGAAACGACCGCACAAAACTTAAAGCCCGTACGCGTGTACATTTTCTGTGTGCGGCTTTTTATACCGTACATTACAATGCACGCGCATGCAAGCATTATACTGTCCGTGTGATTCATTACCAGCTGATCCTCCGGGCTCTTGAGAAAATACGGAAACTATAATTGCGCGAGACTTATGATGCACATGGCGCCTCATACGCGAGACCATTTCATGAATAACGTGCGCGCGACGTTCGAGAACGCAAAGCATTATGATCGCTGCGAGATTGTATCGCTCGATCTCTTCATTCGGCTATTCTGCCTTCGAACGTTCTCGTTGAACGCTACACGATTTGTAATCGTTATGTCATACAAGCCTCTATGGAAAATTGCATTTCAAATACGCAAAATAGACGTTGATAAATGTACGCGTATAATTACATTATGTATTTATGAACATTTAAAAATATTGTAAAAACTCGAAAGGAAATAATTATGTGTCAGAAATTTGAGAAAAAAATAGTATTTTATATTTTTAAAAATTTTTCTTTATAAAAAAAGATTTTTGTCCGAATTTATTACTCATCACAGAAATCACGTTATGAAGTCGAGTTATAAAAAAATATCGAATATCTAATGCTTAGATATATTTAAAAGCCACTCCTTGAAGTCTTAAGTCTTCACGCTGTTAACAGAATTAAATCAGCTTCCTCTTGTAGAAAGATTCAATATCTAGCTTCTAATACACATAAGCAATTCTTGGAATTTTTTCTGACGTAAGAGCTTTGTGTTTACCACTGATCCGACAGAGATTGGCGGCTCTATCGGTCTGTAAAAAAAATGGATCGTTCCCGTACGTCAATTTTAATCTCGATCACGCCTGTTACGCGTGAATTATGATGGAACAAAGATGACCTAGTAATGATACGACGCAATCAAAAAATGGTTAGATGAAAATTATTTTAATATATTATTATTTAAAATTATTTTGGTATGTTGTATACGTTTCTCACAATTTTATTGAAATAATTACACTGAGAGAAAAATGGTCTGGATTGGATTAAATAGTAATTCTGATGACAAATAGACGAATCAGAATTTTCTGATTAAATCTACTAGAATTCTAGCCAGAGATAACTAGAATTCTGATTGATATAATTATTTTGAAATAAAAATTTTTAGTAGATTTTATCAGAAATATATTACATCAACTAAAATTTTAATAAATTTAACCAGAAAATTCTAATTCGTTCATTTCAAGAAACTTTTTTTCAGTATACAAATATATGCACATAGTATATACATAAATTTCATTGTTTTATTTCATTGTTTTATTAAATGAATTATTTAAATTCAAACCTTTAAAAAAAAAATAAAAAAGCTGCCAAGTGTGCGTGATCCTCAGAAAAATCGTTATACAAATATTATACGCGCTTGTATGTGTGCTCCTCAAAGAAAAAAATGACTTCCTATTCCAAATCTATTTTTCCCGAACTATCAAAAAATAATAATTTTTTTCAAAAAGTGTGTGAAATTTTTGCCAAACAGAAAATATATTTAGTTGAAGCTAATGTATAATTATTTTTAAACGGAAATGGAAATGAAAACGGATACAGAAACGGAATCGCAAATGGAAAATGGAAACGGAAACGGAAACGGAAATGAAAAAGTCGAACTAAAGTCGACTACAAGATATATTTCCGTATTGCCGAAAATACAATATGAAAAAGATATCTTTCCATTATTTTGGTATATTTTATCATTCATTCGCGAGCAGTACACGAGGTCACCACCAGACGGTCGATTCAGTTTCTCGTATTTGAAAATCATACAGGATAGAATAAAAGTGCAACATTATGAGAAATTTTATTCGTGTTTTAATGAATACTAATAAAATCATTTTTTGTAATCGAGTACGCAAAGGAGACTACTATGAAAGATAATGGTTCTTGCGCATAGGTCAAATATTGCAGGACCCAGAAATAGAATGTATATTATCAGTCATGCAATTTCATTTCGTTTTGTGTAAAAATTAATTTAGGAATTCGATATTATTAAACGTTATATGTGCCGAAATATGAAAACTAAAAAAAGTCTTAAAAACGACTAAAAGATATCCAAAGAAGTTTTCGCATTCGCGTTGCGCCTCCACTTGGCGCGAAACACTACCGTATCTTTTAATTTTATTTCTTTAATTGTAACATGAAAAATGAAAAAACACACTTTTCATCATCTCTGAATGACATGAATGAATTGTTGATGTCTACGCACGTCTATATTTGGAACTTATGGCTACCATTATTAATATATAAGGAATGTGTAAGGAATAGGATGTGTTGGAAGGATTAATAATAGAATCGATTACGTAATAAAGGTCGACGTGATATAATAATTTTATAATAGATTTCCCATTTCTTCTCTATCCGTCTATCTTTCCCTCTTTTTCCTTTTTCTGCTTTCCATAATTTAATTCTTCTCTCCAGACTCTTTCTTTAAAATATCGAAAATTGTTATAGTAACAATTTAATAGTGTTAACAATAAATGGCGATCCAATATCCATCGATCGATTCCAACCAGATCGTTATTACAATAATTTCACTGGTATCCTTTCATTCCGTGTTTTGCATGAATAGATAGCATACATTCACAATTTATTTACGAGCTCGAATTCCCGCTTATTGAGTGCGGATATGATAGACCGTTTCTCCATTTTCCCTTCTCTATCTGTCTCATCAAATGATTTCTGTTGTTTGTTTTTTTACGCATTGCGTATATCTATGACCACTCATCTACTTTTGGTTCCTTTTTTCTTGAAGTCACACGTACAAAAATTTTTAGTCACAGTTGACCAATCACAATCGAGCACATTCTAACGTATCACATTCTAAAACGTAAGATCGCAATTTTAATTGTAATTAGTTGATTTGTTTACGGTTCTTCATCATGCGATGGCCTTTACTTTCTTCCTCATCCGACCACTCCTCGCCTCTTTTTTCTCTCCCTATCACGCTTTTCCTCCATGGAATCATCAACATTGCAGTCAGGTGCCGCTACTTACACAACCTGGTGAATTCCATCTCCGAGTTCCCGTGCACAGAGAAGAACCGAACCGAACCGAGCACGCACTCGGACGAGGATAGAGGATACAGCAGGAGCGGTTTCTATTTTCTGCCGTTCTGGTGTTCGTGAGCGCGACCGTTCGAGTGGCCGATTTCATCGAGGCGGACGCTGCCGCTGCTGCTGCCGCGTGTATGTCGATTTATAGCATCGCGGTCCATTAGAGATAATTGTTGTTGGTCGATATCCGATGTGTGTACCGAACGCGATACAAAGTCGTTTTTCCCTCTTACATGGTGTGTATCCGCGCGCGCGGTTCGGACACGCGGCCGCCATCCGGTACGGTTGTTTTATTACGTGCGAAATTTTTCTACAGGCTATCCGTGCGCGCGCGACCATAGACGTACACTATCCACACATGTATAAATGTATATTGAACATACCATTATTGGCGTCCGCTTGAACGAACTAGTTTTATAGTGGTCGTTGTAAACGCCGACCGCCAGAGGAACCCGGTTAATTGGAATGTTGCTCCTTCGATTAAACTATTAAAATAAAATCTCGATGTGTCGGCTTGGAAAAGCTTCTTTTTCTTCCCTTTTCTTCTTTCGTCGTGGCATTCGTACGGAATCGTAATTTACACTTTTTGATAAAGAAAGAGAGGAAGAGAGAGAGAGAGAGAGAGAGAGATAAATATCGCTATTTATTAAGCACTTTAGACATCTCTCTCTCTCTCTCTCTCTCTCTCTCTCTCACTGATATTATATGCATAATTTACAACTTGAATTATTACATTTAGAAATAATCAAATAAAATAACAATTAAAAATAAAGATACAAGAGAACAAATAAATAAAAGGAAAAAATAAATAAGAAGATACAGAAGAAACTGAACAATAAATTAAAGAATTAAAGAAAAATAAATGCTACATGCACAATTGATTGAAAAAACTTGATACGCAGGTATATAAAAGTGTGTTAGTGTGTGTAAGTGTAACTGTGAATGAGAGTGTGTGAAAGAAAGAAATAATGAGAGAAAAAAAGAAACACAAGTTTCTTAGAAAAATCTCTTATTTTTGAATCACGATGTCTAACGATACAAGAAATATCTACTAGGTTTATAAAGAAGACACAAAAAAATTGATGACATTTTTAGTCTTACGAATCATAAATATCGCATAAATTTGTGATATTTATTTAAAACTACATATTACATATATAAAATTTAAGTATTGTATATCGCATTTAGATTAAATGCGATATACAATAATTAAACTTGTAATATTGAATATTAGCAATTTTAATCTAATATTAAAAATATTTAGTACAATATATTTAAAATGCAGGAAATTTGAGAAATTCATAGTTGTTTCCAATTATTATCTCTTGAAATTATCTCTTGAAAAAAGATCAGTTTCGATTCATAGAATTTATCATTAAAATATTGAAATTATCGTTTCCAGGATATTTTGTATCATTTAAGTTTTTTGACTTGTTTGTATAGCCGAGGCTGTTCCACGATATAAACGGGAAAATGCAAATCGCCGTATCTCGATCGATTTCCTTCTTACTGTTATGTTTTTTTTTTATAAGCTAGTAGCTTTTCGCTTGCGCGAGCACAGCTACCGAGGTAGCGCCCGACCAGATCAGTAATCTCTCTTGTGCCGGTTATGGTGCAGGTATTAATCTTACGCAATTCATCTCGTTGAGCTTGTCTGGCTTATTAATCCTAATAACGACAGTGCGATTCACTTTTCGAGATTCCGCGTATGGCGAACAAGCTATTACCGTAGAAGGCGAATGAAAAATCGTACGCGTTTCTCTCGATTTTGTTATTTTTGATAATACCGTAATGCGAGCAATTCGCATGATCAGTATCTCTCCGTAAACTTGCAAAAGCGTAACGAATTGGCGGCACGCATGTAGCGAGATAAACATTCTTCCTCTTCAGCTTGATATAAAAACAAAAGGAGAGGAAATAGTTATAATTAAAAATATAAAGATGCAAAGATAAATAATAATTTTACATAGCAAGTACATACCATCTTACATCACGAGAATCAACAGAATCTTCTATTCCATTACGACGAGCTTTCATTAAAAGGCCGAACTAATAAACGTTAACGAAACAACGTATGAATTATGACTTCCTGCGATTCCCTTCTAAAATTTCGCGCGATCGTCAACTTCGGTAAGTGCACATAGATGAAAGAGAAATCACGCAATGCAAATAAATACAGGGCAGTGTACGGGTATATTTTTACTTAAATACTTAATCTCACGGCACGTTTCTTACGCATTTATTTTCGTTATTTAATTCTCCGGTACTACGTAAAGTAGTACTGGAGAATTAAATAACGAAACTACTACGTAGTCCCACGAATCATTGCTATATAAGATTATAATCTAGCAAATCAGCCCATTAT
>Ga0157364_1002475_pt1 | contig 17215 bp, 6 predicted proteins | sample AttsexASBM2_FD_111476 | JGI IMG/M metagenome (GOLD analysis project Ga0157364, IMG submission 111476) | Fungus gardens microbial communities from leaf cutter ant in Ribeirão Preto, State of São Paulo, Brazil - Atta sexdens ASBM2 | ecosystem: Host-associated > Fungi > Mycelium > Unclassified ... | reverse complement strand
TTAAAAAAGTATAAGTGAGAAATATAAAAAAAAATATATTTTATATATAAAAAAAAAAATATTTTATATATATATATATATATATATATATATATATATATATATAAAATAGAATTTACAATAGTTTATATATAAACATATATATAAAATACCTTTAAGTTTCTTTCTTCTAATAAAAATAATATAATCCAAAATCTTCTGAAACCAGCTCTGAGGCCAGTGTTTCTTAGTTATTCTCGCATCTTTATTTTAATATATAAAATTAATGTAATTAGTAAAAAATATTGATGTCTGACATAACTCGATATAGCTTGTACCTGAAAGAAGGAGAAGTGAAGAAAGATCACGAAGAAGAAAAAACCTAATGACAGAGAGGGCTATTTTAAGACCTCGCGACCGGTTTGTGCGAGTCGTAAAGAAACTTGCCTACATCTCTGTTCCGCGAGTAATCCGTCTTAATGACCCAAAATTTTTCGGAACACGATACATTTGAGTTTCATTCGTACGAGAAATTGTGCGAAGAGAAATACGTTGAATAATTGCGCCGAGATTAATGTTTCTTTATTTTCAGCCACAACAGTGACAGAAATACTTAATCCTTCATACAACATATACATATACAAATGAAATATTTTAAATAACTTTTTAGCTAATTTTTGACACTCAATTATATTATCTAATAAAATTTGACTTTTTTTTCTTTTTTCTTGTGTATAAAATCATTTCCGATATATTCTTGCCTGTTGAATCCGGTACTTGGCTATCAGGACAGAATTTTAAGAAAAATGAACGTTAGAAAGACAAAAATGATGATTTTAAAAGTTTTCATAATGTTATAGCAACAAATGTTTTTATTCGTTTCGATTTGACTTTATATTTTATAATTACATTATGCTAAATAAAAAAAGCGATATGAAATTGACAAAAACAGGCTATTTCTAAATTACTATATTTTAAAAACGAAAAAACAGAAGAAGTTTGAAGTGACGAAAAATTATGTAGAAACAAAACAATACATTTTAAGGCTGATACTTTAAACTTTAAAAGTTGATATTTTAGCTGAATATTAATGATAATTAAAAACAAAAAATTGCCTCTGATATAAGAAGATACAAATAAAAATTATTAAAATCATTTTTTTTTACCTCTTTAATATCATTTTTTTCAAAATTCTTCCTAATAGCTAAATTTGGATAACAGATTCAGCATACAAAAATACATTAGAAATCATTATTCATATACAAAAAAAGACTGGATAATATTGGATTAATGTATTTAATAGAATAATTCTGGAAGATTAAAAAAAAATTGTGTACATATATTATTGGAAATAAAAATAAATTTTTCATGTATAAAGTGATAATTATTACTTATCATAATTCTATGAATTGTTATAAATTGTAAATTGTTATTCTCTTATTACAAAACAGTTTGATAGTAATGAAGAGACCAACCATACTTTTCAGAATTCAAACCCATCTTGTAATGTTTAACAACGATAACGTTGACAGCAAGATTCTTAATGAATCGCACGAAATGACATATAACAAAAATTATCAGTAAGTTACGTTGATCAGTAAGTTAAATAATGTAAACATTGGTATCAGACGATGTTAATACATAGACTCATAATGTTGACAGTCTAAAGCATAAGATGATAAAAGATTCAAACCTGAGTAATGTTTCGGTTCTGACTTCAATTTTTATTTAAAAAACCTAAAAGCATAATATTTAGTCTTTTCGGAAATTATATAATTTCCGAAAAGAGTAAAATGTTCCGTTTTTAAGTTTTAGCTTTTTCAAGCAAGAGTTTAAAAACACTTTATAGCACGAGTTTAAAGATAATAAGTAAAAAATTTTAAAAATTTGTACTATAAAATACTATTTATAAATACTATAAAATACATGATGTATAATATATTTATAAACAATAAATTAATTTTTTTAATTAATCACGTCATTATATTATAATTAAAAAAAGGATACATAATTTTAGCTTAGCAATTAAATAGCAATTAAATTTGTTTTTATAAGCAGAAAGATAATCGTATAAAATTTAAATTGTAAGAAAAATTAATTCAGATTAATAGTCTCTTTAAAAATAGTGGATGATTTACACCACTTCTTTGCACTTGAAAGAAACTCTGCAATTAGCTCAACGAATAAAACGACTATCTTTTCAGATAATATCTATTTTTCGAGATTTGCGATAACTCAGGAAATCAATCACGTGAATTACATAACGCAATTAAGATTGAAACTTTCTACATTACTCTAAGCACGTTCATCGGAATGATCGTCCGGTTCCGCCAGCTTGGATAGATTTTATGGCGAATTGTGAAGGGGACAAGCCAATGCTGATTTTTCGTGATGACTTCCGCGAATAAGTCTTTCGTAGAGAAATCGCGAGATTGCAATGCAACGAGAGACTTTCATAAAATGTTCCCGAAGACATTGTTCGGGGAAATATCGAAAATTCCATTTCCTTCAAAATAAAAATGTCGCATTACTTCCAGCTGGAATACTGTGAAAACAAGATGATGCCAGAATTTAATCTTAAATCGCGCGCGAACTCTCGATAATCTTATTTATTTTTATTCCACATTTAATTTCCCTGTCATGTTTGCTACTCGTGCTGTTTTCACCAACAATATTTTTCATTCTGAAACAAGTTCTTTGTCCAATCTCTTCTGTCAAAAAGACTGTGTATTATGGAACTGTATATTTGGAAAAACAAACCATGATTAAATATTTTTACTTAAATATCAAATAAAGTTTTGATAAAAAACAAGATTTAATTGTTTGAGCTAAAAAACTTTATAGCTTTGTTAATATTATTTTTATTGATGCTTTCAGAATCTCATTTATACATATGCGTCATATCTATAAGGAATCGTTATTTTTGCAAAATAATTTTTTGTGATTATAAAGAACCGTTATCTAAAATGATAATGCTTTTCGTGAACGACAAAAGATTTCCGCGAACCCAGATTATGATTTCAATGCCATTGACATCTCAAAATATTTACCTAAACGGCACGTGTTTATTCGAGATTTTTCACTTAAAATCGAATTCACGTGTCGGGTGCTTATATAACACAATAACAGACTGATAACGATATGATCTAAGACGAACAGTATCATCACGATTATTTATATTCATGTAATGATAATTTAAAATCATTCATTGCAATATATTATTATTATTATTATAACTGCGTATTATGGCGGCTAAAATCATTTGGCGATACAAATTAATTATGATGTCATAAAAGTTTAACATTACGCGACATGACAGGTAAAATGTTCAGTTGAAAGCATCGAAACATTGGAAGGTGTAATTTTTATCGAATTGAACATTATCGAGAATTAATAAAATATTCAGATTGCACTTCTCTCTCTCTCTCTCTCTCTCTCTCTCTCTCTCTCTCTTTTTCTCTCATTATTTTAATCGGAATTTTTGTCCATATTGGAGGCCAACCAGAAACATGAATACATATATCATTACGAAAATTACTGTAAAATGGATATTAATATTTGGAATTATTGCATGTACCGGTCATTATAGCGTTAAGGTATCGTTTATTTATATTTCATCGCACAAATTTTCTCAAGCAGTGTGAGACATGTTTTTACGACTCTGCGACGATCGTTTAATGATTATTAACTGCAATCGATGTATGAATAAGTCATTCAAAATGATTATCAGTGAAATTTATTTGTCAAATAATTAAGAGACATAAATATGAAACGAATTATGACGAAATTTATGTTCCCAAATTATGTTCGCGTCGCAAATTCTTTCTCTCTTTTATTTGATGTATGATGTTACTGAGAGCATGATGCGTTATAATGAAAATATTATTATATATTTATGACGCTAAATTCATTCAGTTGTACATTTTGATAAGATTTCTCTGAAAATTTATGTGTCTCACTTTCGCTTGTCTCTATTAGCCTTTCAAAAATTAAATTCTCAGAATATTCACTTAGAGATTGCTACAATGAGTACGTGATCATTCGTAAAACAACGAGTACTCACGTTCGCGCGCAACAATCGAATTATCAAACAATCGCGATAAGTACCTGGACTCCGGTATGAAAATATTCCACCAGGATGGCCTCTTCTGTCGCGGATAATTTGGCGAAAAAAGTCCTTCTGTGCTGCCAATCTCCGAGGGTACACCAGAGGGAACACCAGACACCACGCCCTTCCTTCTTTTCCGATCTAGCTTGGGCGGCTTCACGAGTGGATGCCAGGATTTCCGGCGTGCCTTTTTGGCCTCCTGAGCCAAGCGGTCACGATCTTCGTTCTCCAATACTTCCTGATTCTCCTCCAACAGATCCTCAGACACGTAGAACACCGAGCCTCTTCTGCCACTTTCGCTCCCTCTCCTTTTATCCTTTGTCTTCTCCTTCGCATTGTTATCCTTGACGTCGATCTTGATGTCCTTAGCAGTATCCTTGGCGCTATTCTCCTTCTCCTCAAACATGCTGACTCTACGAGCCCTTTGGATCAAGCTATCTCGTCGAGCTTTCAGATCCTCCAGAACGCTGTGCCGGCGAGTCTTTGTGTCCCGCAGGATCGCTGCGTTCTCGCGATGTCTTCCGACGGCGCCGAGGATCCTCGCCAGCGACGACTCCTGCTCCATCATCGCCGGGATGGAATTGGTCGAGGCGTATTTGGTGGTCGTGTGACCGTTCTGCGGTTCGCTGATGTACATCTTGGCTGTTTCCATACTAACTGGAATAGCCACGTCCATATGACGAGTGGTTTATAGTCGCGTAATGCGCATCACAGAAAGCGTCGGAAATGTCGAGTAGTATCTTATATCGAGATCACCGAGGGTCAGCTCGCGTCTAAATTAAATATTTACTGACTATGTATCGAGAAGACCGTTGTGAAAGACCGTTGACTTTCTGTTGATACCGCTAACGTCGGGTTAACGCCTTACAGCAGCAAGGCCGTTGAAGATAGCCGAACGAGGATAAAATAATCACATCGGATGGATCGCTCTCTTCTGCGAAGTCGTTAATATCTCACGCCGGAGACATTCTTGAAGGTCAAATAACGCATAAAATATATTCGCTAATTCTACCGAATAGTCTCAATGGCGTTGACCGATAATTTAATAATTAATAATTTATAATAATGGCAGAGAGAGATCAACACACAAATGATCAAAAAAAATAATTAAGTCAAAATTTAAAAAACTCGATCATTTAAATATCAAAAGAGAGTAAAATTTTTAACTGATCTTTCACTAATATACAGAATATAGATCGACTTTTTACTTTATCGTCATCTTGCGCCAGGAAATTACAAACGATAGACAATTATAAGATTAAAAACGTAATAATTTATAGCAAACAAGCCGTCGAAAAGTATGACATTCACGATTAAATATTTATGAATTGAGTATCCACCATATTCACCAGATTCTATAGATTCCAAGTATTCACGAGCAAAGACGTGCTACGAGAGTCAGCTACGATCTTTCATCATTTAATATTATACATTGGCGAGGCCGTCGAAGGTTACGCTGCGGTATTCACAAATTCCAAAGCATCGCAGAGGGAATAGATTCTCTCGTGAAGTTTGTCGATTTGACTTGTGTATATCGGGTATATCCAGGTTTATGCGATAAGATTTGCACAATTTCTCGCCAGTTGCACCAAATTGGACAAGCTTATCGTCTTTAATCAAACGAAGACGATTTGCAGTGAAGAAATATTATCCGGTGACAGTTATCGATGACTTATGGCTGTCATTCTCACAGAGATAAGACGAAGGAACGGCAACACGGAGCGTTAAAGCGCGATCAACGGCATTATTTCACCGGCGCGGCGCGGCGCGGTTCGCGTCAGGTGAAAGCAGCTGAACGGTCGACCGCCTTTTCACTCCCGACGCCGACGATGCCGTCGATGCGGTCACTCTCGTGAAACGCGTGCTACCTACGTAGGAGTACGCCAATGCGTATGTGCGTACGTGCTCTTGATCTGCGGATACGCCCGTGGAGAGGAGAACGTGTTGGGATCTGCGTCGATCGTTGACCCACCTGGAGAGATCCGTATTTATTTATTTATTATTTATTTAGTCCTCTGTCCTATCTGGCGCGAAATGCTTCGTTTTTAGACATCTAGCGATCCGATTGACGAATTTCACTTAGATTTTCGAAAATAGAGGGATTTTTCTATATAAGCGAATTCTCGTTTCGGCCGATTCTCGAGACTTTGTTCATTCCGTTCTTCACCTCGACCAGCCCTTGCCTGCCGAGGGCGGCAGGGACGAGATTTCGTTGTTTCGCATCACGCTCGATGACGAAAAAATGCAAGGATGAGCTTCTCGGGGACAGACATAAGACCTTTTTTTCAAATCCCCTTTTCCTTTCTTCTTCCTTTATATCCTGTCGATTAAATGATAATATTCTCTTCTCCGTGCGTTTCTCTCTGAATACACGCGTGATTAAGACACTGGATCGGAATCGGGCGAAAAAGAGCCGCTCTTTCTCACGCCCTCTTTATTTTCCCTTTGACTCGCTCTCGTTATCAAACTGCACGCACGCAGGTATGTCACGCACACGTACGCAATACACGTCGAAAGCGTATACTGAATACACGGGAGAACGTCGGACGAGACTTGCTAGCATGAATCGAGAACGAGCTCGATCAACGGCCGCCACGTGAATCGAGTATCGTAGCAACTAAGCGCGAGCGAACGCGACCGCTTGTATTTATACGCGTGCCGCATTGCCCGCCTCGCACGACTGTCTCTCTCTTTCGCGGCGCATCCCCCACCGCGTCGCGACGAACGCGTGTACGAGAGGATACGCACGAAATCTGGCCGATCCTGATTCTCGTTTCGGGAAGAAGAAATCTGTATATGATCATGGCCGTCCGTTTATAGGATTCTTTGATCCAGCTCGGGTAGCAGTTACTTTTTCATAAAAAGATTTCATAAAAATGTCAGAAAGTGGCGTTTAAATTTTATAAACGTTTCTTAAATGATCTCTTATAGATCCAGGGTAAGTCTTTTGAAGCGTAGGAGTATTAATGAATTTTTAATGATATAGTTGCTTATTTTAAGATTTATCTGTTCTTCACGGAGGTCACAAGCAACTTTAATTTAGATTTAGATATGTACAGTATATATAACGCAAAGTGTGATATAAACACAAATTGTTAAATATTTATTGCGTTTCTAAAAAGACTTCAGCAAAAAAAATTCAATTGCATTGTAGATTTGTCTGTTTTCTGCATTAAAAATGAGATGTTATATAAAATTCAATAATTTCGTCGAGCAAACACTTGAGTAAATTAAATTTAAAGTTAATTATTTGGTAAATTGAGTTTAAACCTAATTGATATTCGCGGGTCCAGTGTAATGTAAATTATTGTATCTTTGCTTAAAATTATAATGTATTCTAAGTTTGAATAATTTTTTCATTTTGAAGATCAAATTCGAAAACTAAGATTATGTAATTTAAATTTATGTCAGGCTGTGAAAAGAATTTGTTATAAACAATTTTTCACAATGTATATAGTTGAAAGTTAAGAAAATTTCGGACCGATTACAGTTAAGATAAGCTATGGCTGATACGAAACTATACATATTATATAATTCATTGTTGGAAAATATGTGATTAATTTCTGCATCATCTATATATAAATTATAGAACAAAGTTAAAGAGATACTAAGAAATCTATCTTTTTAGAAGAATGTAAAAAAATTATAACTGTAAAACACAATTAGATAAAAAATTTAGATAACCAAACATTTTAAAATATTATTTTTATTTTTATGAATGAGTATAAGATAACCAATTAATAATAGGAAATTAAATTTTGATTGTATTTGCAGATAGATTTCAAAATTTTTTTATGTTCCTAGTCGCATTTGATGTATTTCCTGTTGTATTTTTTGTATAATTCTTTTTTAGACATTCTTAAACTTATATATGAAGGGCTTTTAAAATCACATTGTATAAATCCAAGATAATCAAGTTAATCAATTTGATAGTAGTCCATCCAAGATTGATAAAGTAGTAAGACAGATAATAACAGTTTTAATACTAGTAAGAGATATATCGATCATTTCGTTGAAATTATTATTGCAAGAAATATCACAGATTGATTTATAGAAGGAAAAGCGTTTGCTTGCATTATTTATGATTTTATAAGTTCATCTTTGCAAATTTAAAGAGATAAATTTTCTCTCTTTTTGATTTCAGTTTGAAAAGTATGGCAATAATACATAAATAAACTCACTGAAATAAATATATTCGTTGTAATATTTATACAATAAATATTATGACACGTGCTTTCATCAAAAATTTGTTAATATAAAATGTTATTATCTTCAGGGATGATAAGATTATGATTGATAATAATGATAACGGTCGTAAAACTCATGGAGTATATAGAAGTAAAAGCAGATGTAACCAGATAAACAATAAGTTATAACTTATTCGAAAGATAAACAATTAAAATGAAAAAAGTTGTATAAATGATAAGTCAATTAATTGCAACATATTTTGCCACTTAAGGATAAAAAATCGAGAAAAAAAAAATAGAAAAATATATTCCAAGAATCTCGATCGTATCCAAGTATCAACATACGAATGTTCCGATATTCCTAGATATCGCTTTGTTCAAACAGCCACTTAAAATTGATTACACAATTCGCGATATCAGACTGCCATTTAATTCACGGTCGGCCGCGAGATATTTTTTCCGGCAATCGCCATACATCTTGGCGCTCCGCTCTTGACCCGGTTTTAGACCATCAAGAGATTGACCACACCTGCTTGTTTATTCGACATTTACTCAGATTTACTTATAGGAGCTGTTGCATGTCCTGCGACGCATGTCATGCTAATAGTTTTCATGAGCGTAAATAAATAAGCATGCACTTAAACAGATTCTGTATTTAAATAAACTTTTCTCTTTCATCTTTACATACATTTTATCGAAATATAATGATTTCATTATTTAATGAATTTGACTAGAATTTTTTTATATTGCAATCACATCAGTAATTATTTTATGTTGTATTATTTGTATAACATATTTTGTTGTTATATCAATATTGTATTAATTAAAAAGTCAATGTAAATAAATATTTTAATATGTAAATAAATAATCTTCTAAGAAATTAATGATTGCTATATATATCAATGTTGATAAGTTTAGCCAACTTTTTTATACTCTAGTTACGTTCGTCAAGGTGTAGCATCCCCTTTTACTTTTTGTTTTGTAAGAATTAAATTAAATAGAGCAAGAAAGAGAAATGACGTAAAAGTACGATGAAATTTACAGTTCTGTAAATTAACTGCTTTCCATTGCATTAATTAAAAAAAACTTTGACGTAACATATTCGTTAGATATCATGAGAAATAAACTTTAGGTAAACAGCTTTTTATTTACTAGATTAAACTGTCAACTGTAAAGTAAAGAAACAATTTCCGAAGATCCTTTCGTAAAGTGTCCGTTATCCCGTATTTTTTATTCAAGTTTTAATTACAATTCAAATCTGTTTTCGTAAAAGAATCCGAAAAAAGAAAAACTTTATTAATCGACTTTCGGAGGTAACAATTTACATATATAATGCTTCGAAAATGCTTGTCGGGCGCAAGAGGGACACTATCTTGGACAGAACAAAGAGCGCGACGTTGTTTGTTACAGAAATTTTCTCAACGAGCGAGAGGCAAGAAGCGTATTCAACCTCCACGGATGGACAACGGGAGGGCTCTAATTGGCTGAATCAAATTAAGAGTCCGGTCCGAGTTTTCATCGTTGCCAATTTCGTAATTGGATACGCGGCCGAATTGACCAATTGTTTGCACCGTTCTGAACATTCATTCGTCTGTCTCGTTAATCGTAGCCTTCGTTAGGAAAATGCGCGGATGTGTCACGGAAACTTCGTCTCGGTGAACGACAGGGCGGAAATGTCGTGGAAACGGGTGTAAGTGTCTCCTCGTGGCGGCCTTGTAGTTAGACAGCTGATCGCGCAGTGACATTCCCACGCCTGACGATCGATCGCCGTGCGAAAGCGCGGAATAAACTCGTGACGACTCGAAAATTATTTCCAAACAAATCCGTCATAGCAAAGCTTAATTCATAAGTAATCTTATTTAATTTGTCCAGTTTCAGAAAATATTATAATTTACTTATAATTAATATTTTATATATAATAAATTATATATAATAAAATTCGCATAGCGAACATATAAATATTTTAAACGATATGATAACAAATAATGATGTAATCAAACTAAGTTTATAATTTTAAAATTTACAAAAGAAATAAATAAAAAAAAAATACTATCTGAGTATACCTAATCTCGTACATTGTCAGATCGTATTTTTATTTATCTCTCTTGTAAATTTTAAAATCATAAACTGAAGATTTTTAAATATTTCTTTATATTATTCAAATATAGAAACTTTTAGTTTATATATCTACTGAAAATAATTAAAATCGTATGTGTAAATACATCGCATTTAATCGGTGAAATTGACAATTTCTTCGAAGTTCGGTCGTCACTCTAGCATCTCTTTAAGTAATTCGAAAGTTATTCTTAAGTCTATTAAAAATAAAAAATAAAAATAAGTAAATACGAATTAAAATTTCAATATAAATTAAAATACAATTTTCTTTTAATTAAGTAAATTACACTTATTAGATTCTTAATTCTGTTATTAAAATATTTCATGAGTATAATAGCTATACTATTATTAAAAGATTATAATAGGCTTTAGAAATTCTTTGATATTGTAGATCTAATCAGGTCTATAAATAAAATACACAATGATGTTATCTTTGCTAAATGTATTCATTGAAACTATTTGTGGAAAAATATTTCACAGTGTTGGAATAATTTCGCGTGTTAGAGAGCCTTAATTAATTAAATATACTTTATCAGATATGTATTTGTCGTCGGATTTACGCGTCGTAAAACAGGTTTACGACATGACTACCGAAATTATAAATGGGATTAAATTCTTTCCTTTTGAATCACGAGAACAGATCTGTTTCCTTTTCGTTTAAACAAAGAGATTGTTATTGATATGAAATCATTTACAATAAGTGTGATCCTTAACAATTGCACTCAAAAGTTTTCAAAAAGAAGCAATTATTGATCTAATAAATAATATATTTTGATAACACAAAGTACTGTAATATTTGAGAATAAATTATCATATTCTACATGATGCAAATAAAATGTTCATAAATTACTCATTTTTCAAATAATAAATCGAATAAAATTTATTTTTCTTTATTTTTTAAATCTCTTCTTGTTTAACTGTGAGTCGGTGCAATCATTAATCAATCAAGAAATATAAACAACATGTATGTTCTTGATGAAAATTGATATCTGACCGAATTAAAAAGCAATATATATAAATTATGTCAGATTTCTTGATAACAGCAACAGCGCATAGCAATTTCAACCGATTAGTCATAAGAATAATAATTTGGACCGCGTGATAAATTTTTTTTTTCATCCTAACACTTGTGCTTGTGTTATTCGTTCTACAAATTGGTGCAGCGACTCAAAATTGTGTTTTTCTACATGAACATCTGCGCAAACGAAAATACCATGTTCGAATACGAAGAATAAATCATCAAAATCGTAGAAAACAACGAAGATAAATTGACTATTTCGTTTAAATCCTTTAAATCGTGTGAAATACAAACTTATGGAAACGGATTTAATTTAATTTCTTATACAATAATTTCTTATACGTTGAATTAAACATTCATTTAAATTTTCTAAGATTAAATATTAAATCTGCCAAAAGGTCGAATTTAACATAAAATTTTAGTACTCAGAAATTATTTCGGTAATAAAAAAAATAAGCTATAATACTTCTAAACAGAGAAAAAATTTATTAAATTTTAATAAATATTTCTTTAAGTATATACTCCAAACGGAATATTTACTAAATGTAAATACATTTATTAGATACAAGAATCATTAATTCGATTCAACTATCATTTTTTTTTCACTTCACTATCTAAATATTTATTTTACGTAAACATCTAAATATTCCACTAAAATTATTCAAAGAAATATTTATTAAAATTTAATAAATTAATTTTTTTTCTCAGTGTAAGTAAGATTACTATTTTTAAAAATCAATCTTTCAAATCATTCAATCTTTTAAAAATAGATAATATATAAATTCTTTTTTGGATAATCACATAGGAAATTAATATTTTTGTATTATCTGTCGAGTTATATCAAGAGATTAAAGGAGCGCATTCCAAAAATGACGGAAAATGGAGAAAAAATCGTGTCCTCCGTTACGATTATACGTATTAAATGTCAGCCTGATGATATTATTGAATAGATCCAACCTTCGTGAACTCAGACGGGATAAAAAAGATCGGCGAAACTCGTAGCGTATCTGTCTGGTATATCTCGTCGTAAAACGGCGATTTACGATCCAATGGAATTATAAACTTCCATCTCGAAAATTCGTGCAAGCGTATGCAATCGGATAAAGAGATGCTTTTTCAATGGTTTATGTGATTCTGTGAATTCTAGTGTGTTCGATCAGAGTTCGAATTTAATTATAATACTGTGATATAATTTTTAGATTACATTATTTTACAGGTATCCTTTTTCATCAGTGCAAATTCAGTGGAATGTTTTCGGAGACCACATAGATCGCGCGTAACCAATTTAATTTAATACTTTAATTTAACTCTCGCAATATGAAAATCTAAAACTGGAAATCGAATTTAACATCGAATTTAATCATTAGTGTTGATATAGCGATAGAAAAAACAATGATGCGATAGATCAATATATATTCAATAAAGCAATTATATTGATTGCAATCAATTAGAATTGATTAAAAATCGTCTCTATAGGCTAGAAAATCGTCGACCAATAAAGCTATTTGAAATTATTTCGTCGAACAATCACTAAATTATTCGGGTTATGATGTCGAAAACAGTGTTCCAATAATTCGGGAAGGGGGGGGGGGATAATTGAATCGAACATATTCATTTTCAATGCAGTCATAGCTGTTTAATAAAAATCATTTACTCTTCATTATATCGTTGATTAAGTATATTAATTACTATTATATTCAAAATTCTCAAAGAATAAAATTAAAAATATATTAAACAATATTATTTTATTACGAAATTCTTTGTTTAATAATACAAGTATCATTTTATTCTTCAAGCTCTCACTCTTCCATATTTAACAATAAGAATCTTTATTGTTTCTAAAAGAACTATACGATTCGTAGGGGCCTACTAAAGCTTTAGTTTTATTTAAAAAATTTTCATTCATTTAATTTTATTTAAAAAAAAATTTTTCAAGTTTAGAATTTTGAAAATAAGATTAAAAAATATAAAATTATTCTAAATCAATTACTATTTATAAATTAAGAAAAATCTTCGGATTATCGGGATTCATATGATAATTTCAGTTACAAGTTATTGAATATCATTACATCTTTTTTGCTTAAAGCTTATTGTACGCCAAAAGAGTACTTCAGAAAATGGACTTGTTATACAATATACATGTAAACTCAATTATTTGTAAGATAAAAAATATGGCAAAAACAACGCGCTGACACGAGTTACACACGACATTCATCTGTAATAGAGCAAAATATTTACTTAAATTCATCATGCAACGTGATGCGTCATCCTATATGATATCATTTCGAATAATGAAAAACCACTTGTATCGAGCGAATCTTCCCACCAATTAAAAGATGCGAGTGATGCTCGTTGTATGCACGAACGACGAAATCCCCGGCGTACTTACGTGATTGCTTATTCACCTTCGCGGTGAACATGATTTATCGAATACTTCCTCGAGTTTTCGACTCTTCATACGGATTATCAAGAGTCCTTGCATAGTCGATAGCGAGATGAAGACAAAGAAACGAACGCGTTATAAACAGCAGTAGCTTGAGAAAGTCTGCATCGAACAACGTCGCTTTTCATTTGACATTCCATACGTGCGACATCTGCTGAGGAATATTAATGGCAACCGGCGTCACAAAAGTACGAAAAGGTGTACATTAATGTTGCATAATAAAAACATCGAACAGACCTTGTCGTCGTTCTCCGTATCAATATAATGTGCGATAATGAACCCCCCCGTGCCGTCAAATAAGGTAAATTAGAAAAGTTTTTAATTATGAAAATTTTCGAAGTCACTTATTGCATTAGTCATTAGGAATATTATTAAGTTTAATTTTAATAAAATCGATTCCCTTTAGATAGAGAGATAATATATATCGATTTTTAACTGTATTTTAACAACGAATATACAAATAATGAATGTTAATCTATATTTTTAATCATTTCCTATCAGTGATATTTGCAATTATATTTTTCCGTAATTTCACTGTACATTATATATATTTAGCGAGAATAATTACATTACAAAAATAGTTTCTTATCATTGATAAATTATGATATGATTACGTTCTTAAAAGCAATAACTAAATGCATTTTATAATTCTTAATAAATCGTCTTCTTAGAACTTAAAACAGTTATCTAAATATAGAATCTAGATGTTATCTACATTTTAATGATAATTATTTTAATTTTTATCGTGCAGATTATTGACAATTAATCTAAACGTGAATGCAAGTGTTCTCTAGTATGTTATGCTTAGAGCAATATTTGGAAACATTATTTTATTTTGATTTATTATGCGCATTAATTGTAGAAAGTTATTAAAAAGTTAATAAATTATTTTTTCTCACGTACGTTTCATGTCTCCGATTTATCTTACTTATATAATGAACTGACAATTCATTAGAGTAGTATATTCAGAATTATTACAACTGATTTTTTTTTTATTATGTTCATCACGCAAAGAAGATTGACGTTAAAGAAAATTGATGTTTTAGAATATAAATTTATCAAAATTATATTTAAAATTATAAAAATTTTTTTTTTATAAATCTCGTATGTCAAAAATTTTTTATTTCAAAAACGTTTTCTTATACAACAATAATGAACAAATCTTTAAAAATATTACAAACCTTATCACTCAACATTTTGCCAAATGGAATTATAAAAAGATGAAATTTTCTAATGAAAGATATTTTTGAGAAAAAGTCTTTTAAATAACATTTCCGAACATTTTTTAAAATATACTTGTGTTACAAATTACTTCACAAATTCTACGAGGAAATATTTTTTTATTTCTTTCTTCGTGAGAGAAAGCACTATTTGACATACATGTACTTGTCTAGGATTTTCAATTTATGTCATCACCTCTTCCAATTCTCATCGGTAATATTGTACATCGGTAATACTCTGATCACAGAGTATTTCATAAAGCATTTTAACCACAGCTTATATCAGACTTGGCATTTGCATTTTGCGTATAACCACACAATTTTATCTGCACATTATTTATTATACTTTGCAAAATTGATGAACCGATCCATTGTCTCATGTGATTTTAATACTAACGTGATTTATTTCGTGATTGTAAATATCTCACTCATTTCGCTCTCCACTAATTTTAATTACCAACGCAAATCATGCCGATCAGCGACGTATTTCATCACAAAATCGTAATTGCGATATTATATGCGCAATATCTTACTTTCTAAGTCACGATAAAATTATCGTTAGATAAATTCAAAACACGTCATAATAAAGTAGCCAGTAAAATCGCTTTATATAAAGAGACAGAAGTAGATAAGAAATAAATCTTTTTTTTTTAACTTTTTAGCTTTTTAGACATATAAAATATACTTTCAGTAAAAGAGTATATTAAAAAAAAATAATATTATATTTGTCAAAATTGAAATAATTCCTCTTTCAAAAATGCTGATAATAATAATCAATAAAAAAATAAATATAAATATAAGTATTTTTTTTAATTCTTTTTTAAATTCTTGTATTTTGTCGTTTTTCAATTAATTTATCATTAAAATTACATAAATATATCGTTAAAAAAAAGTTCGAAAGTAACATAATATGCAAATGTTTTTAATTTTTAGGAAAGTTAACAGCATTTGGCATAGACAGAGCAGACACTATATATAGGAAAACGTAATAAGTGTACAGCATATTGTACCACCGCACGAAGTACAAACTAACTTGATTTGAGTTAATTATCGTGCTACGAACTAATTAAAACATAATTCAAATTGACCGTTATAATTATTTGTACTGCGTAAACTTTCGCCAACACCTTTCCACATAGGAAGACAGCCACGAAAAATATTCGTAATTTTGGTCCTAATTAATGATACGCTGATGGGAATTTAATACGTAATTAAATGTAATTTGCAACAATTATAAGCGCTGGGTTTCAGGAAGGGATCACATTTGTCACATTTTTTTTCTCAACTAATCTGTGAATTAATTAAACACAAATATCAAACATTAATTATTAATTTAATTATTTTAAATTATAACTTTACTATATCTTTAATATATGAATCGAATAAAATTAAATAAATTAAATATGTGAACTCAACAAATATTACGTAATAATCAACATTAATAATATCTCTAATGTCAATATCGCTAAGCCATGACAGAATTATTTTAAAATCCTTATATATTTATAAACTTTCATAACTTTCGATCAGTACATGATAAAATTAATCTGTATAAAAATATTAGAATTTTGAAATTTAGTAAAAATTTAGTATTTATTACAAATTCTCTTATAAGTTCTCTATTTATTAATTTATACTAATTTTCTCAACAATGGATAAAAAGAAGAAATCGATTTCTTAGTTATTATGTTCACCAGATTTGAGATCATTAATTCAATTTCTTTCTACAAAACATGTTAAGATGTCTGAAAACATGTTAAGATTATCTATTTTGTTTAATAAAAAATTTGCTCAAAATTTACGACAAATTCTTCAAAGAATTTATAGATTAGGATAATTAATCAAAATACAAAATCAAAATTCGTAGAATGTATTCGTAGAACTTTAAAATCATATCTCGATTTGTATATATAACGACGATATTGAGAAGAAACGTTCTTAAGAAAAAATGTTTATAAAATAAATCCTTTAACTTATCCTTTTTACAGAACTTTATATATAGAACGGAAATTACAAAAGTTTAAAGCTGTACAAAGATTTTATAATTATCCATTATAATATAATGTAAAAAATGATCGCGAGAACAATATACTTTCTTTTAAATTAATAATATAATAAAAATTATAATTCTATAATAATAAATTA
>Ga0157364_1002474_pt1 | contig 17219 bp, 5 predicted proteins | sample AttsexASBM2_FD_111476 | JGI IMG/M metagenome (GOLD analysis project Ga0157364, IMG submission 111476) | Fungus gardens microbial communities from leaf cutter ant in Ribeirão Preto, State of São Paulo, Brazil - Atta sexdens ASBM2 | ecosystem: Host-associated > Fungi > Mycelium > Unclassified ... | reverse complement strand
TTAAAAATCATCGTACCATAATTAAGTAAGTAAATTCTTAAAGCTAAAACTTTTTTAGCTCTATCGAGTATAATTTCTAAATTTTTTTAAAAACATGTAGACATATTACAAATGAAATAGCGCTGCAAACTTTTGCTCCAATCCAATATATCAGATAAAAACCTCTAACATGCCTTATAAAACATTCTAGCGAATTACATAAGTTGGCAAATCAATCTCAATTTTTATGAAATAAATTGATTTCGTCGCATAAAATCAAGTAGATAAAAGACGCGAACGTGATCCTGATTACAATCTCTTCTTTGCTTCCTGTACTTTCCTACTTTCATCGCCGTGACGATGACTTCTTGGCAGCCGTGCGACTTGTTGAGCCACCTCTTGATGGAAAGGAAACAAAGCGTGCGCCGAATTCACACGAGGTGGGACAGAAATTCTGCTTGACGAAAGTGGATTGATTTTCTTCTTCGGACGAACATATCAGCATTTTCACAATCAAGTTGAGTGGACGCGAATGTCGCGCGACGTAACGTTTGCTACGGTATCTACCCACGTGCTCTTAAGAAATACGATACGGATCAATGTTATTTCCAATAGGTCTAGAAACACTTAGAATATTGAATTAATACATATGTATATTTGTATGCAATATGACATAACGCATCTTCATGAATCTATCACACTCGATCACTAATATTATCTTTTACATGATGGAAAGTAGATATCATTTCCATTCAAATATAAGAAATATAAATTTGAATTCTTGTTATAAGCATTTACTATAAAAAGTATTAGAAAATGAAATATATAAACTATAAAAACAGAATTTATATTAATAATAAATTAGATGTTCAATAAAAGAACGATTTTGCTAAAGTATCTAAAAATTTTGTTACAGAGATCTAAAAATAATGTTGTTAGACCATCAAAATAATTATATAGGACGTTTAAACTAGTTGTTAGAACATCAAAGTTTTTTGCAACAGTTATATTTATATTTAAACGTTATTTTGATGATCCAACAAAACTACTTTCATCCATATTTAATTAAATCTTTAGAATTTTAGAATTTCAAAATCTTCAGAGAAATATTAATTTCATTTATTTTATGAATAATATTTAGAGAATATCTCTAAAACTTTTCATTCAAATATAATTTTTAACTTAAGAGATCATCTGAGATGTTTTTATCGCCCAATGGCGAAAAAATATGAATTGTAAAATTGTATGGATGTTGTTTAATAAATTTTCTTCCTTTTTTAATAACTATTCTTTGCGATTTTTTTGAATATGCAATTTTATTGAAAATCCGCAACAAAAAAGCGTTGTAATAATCAAATTTTAATTAAAAAATGTTAAATCATGATAAACTTACTTAACGTGTTTATTCTGTTTAATTTTTATTTGGTTTCTATTTATTTTTTTCAGAAAATTTTAATTAAAATGTTCTCAAATACTAATAAATAAAAAAAAACAATCAATAAATTGTTGATAATAATGATTTTAATTAGAGTGTAAAAACCTCAAGTGATTATTTACGTGAAAAGAATTAGATCACTGCTCCCAGGTTAAATTTGTTGATTCTACAGAGAAAATCTATAGATCTGTAAATAAGTTTAGACTGCGATAACTGTGATCGAAATTATCTAGCTTGGCGTCGAAGAAAAATGCAATTAATAAAAAAGTGAGCGAGTAATACTCACGTTCGCGTTTCATTTTCGGAGTAAAATCGACGAAATGGAGAGGAAAAGAGAGTGTGTCCGTTCTTTTACGCGCTCTCGAAGAAGACACGTTTTCGCTTTTAATGTTTTCTCATTCGCGGCGGGTAGACATTTACTCATCTCTCATTTCTAGCGCGCTTCAAAGTATTCAAGGTTTTTTTTGCAAAACACACATAACACAAATGACGTTCGCCCGGGTGTCCATTTTATGGCGCATTGCACGCGCAAAGACGGATACTGCAATCGAAACAAAATGTGAAAAAAAAGAGCCGCCGTTAACCCAGTTTCTTCGCTATCAATCATCACACGGTATTCTGTGGCACACGAGGCGCTGATAGAATTTCTGATGGAGATTGTAGAAAGATAGCTGCCTTTCGCGTTAAAATTATACGAAACGCTTTCAAAAAATTCTACCGAGCGTCTACCGAGTTCTTCGAAAAACTCCGCTTTTTATGAATTCTGTGATAATATTCCAAATAATATATTTTTAATACGAATTCGATCTGAGATTTTTCTGTTTTCTTTTAACATTAAATAAATTCATATTTGGAACTAAAATTTCTATAATTAATTTTTATAGCAAAGTTTACTTAAATATCTCACTACGGAAATAACATATTAGTGTATGATACTCAATCTAATTTGATTGTTTATAATTCTAATAAAAATGAACATATAAACAAATTTTTTTTTAAATTGAAACATTAAAGAACATAACGATATCAAGTTTATTAAAAAAAAAATAGGAAAAAGCATTAAAAAAACGATTAAGAAAAGATATACCGATCAGATATACCGAAAAGGCGTTTAAAGGTTAAAATTATCATAGGGTGTTTTTTTTCACATTTTATGATTACTTTTAAAATTTTTCTATTCTTTTTAGATCACTATTTATAATAAATATTACTTTTTTCCGTAATTTATGCGTATAGTAACGAGTATAAAATATATAAAACGAGCATGTTAAATAAAACAAGGTTATCAGAAAAACTGGTATCGTTTATAATGAATTAAACATTGTTGCAGTATACGCAGAATCATCTCGATGTCCCGATTCTTTTATTTTTTTATGAAGCCGACAATAGCTTTTGTTATCTCAATTTTAATTTTACTTTGCAATAAAAAAGTTACTCTTGTTTTCCCTCATAACATACTTTTACATTAAAACTACGCTATCATTATACAAACTCGAAAATTCGTGTTATTTCACGAGCATGATATTTAAAAAAAAACGAATTCGCTGGATACTTGACGTGACAAACGAAACACCGTAGAAAAACGCTGTGCACCGTATAGGAAATAAAAATAGTTCGCACGAAGTTGGAAAAATTGAAGAGGTAGTAGGAACATTAAAATCGTAAAGCTGCGCGAAACGATAATGATATTTATGAAATCCATTTTGAAGTTTGTGAGTTTCGAATCGAGTGAGTTTGCATCATGAAAAGGGATATGGCAATCCAGCGAATCGATGTAAGATTTGTAAAAAAATGTCGCGATTGATCCTCTTAATTCGCTCCAATGCTACGTTACCGTGTTGGATCACGTTTTCTACATAAGCGCGTTACAAATCGCGCGAACGTTTTTCTCTCTCTCTCTTAAAAGTGTGGAATTATTCAAAAGCTGTGGTATATGTATACGGATTTCCTCGTGAAACGTCGTTCGATGAACCGCGCAAGTTCGCCAAAGAAGGACAAACTCGAGATACACACACACACACACACACACACACACACACACACACACACACACACACATCAATGAAATGCGATATGCGCTCGCGCTCGCGCCCGGTATGCTTTCGCAATCAGCGCGCGCGAGCGGAATAAAAGGGTTGAAGCCGCTGTAAAACGTTCGCTTAAAAAAAAAAAAAAAGAAAAATGTAGGTGACCTGCTTTCTTCGTTATCAATCATCGGCCGAGCATTTGGGGAAGAATGGGCAAAGCACAGGTAACTACCGATAGAAAATTCCACAAATCGCGCATGCGTCACATATTTCGCGGCTCGTCGAGATACGTCCCGAAAAGCGCGACGATGATTACCTAGTTTTTTCCTCCTTTTTCCAAAAGAAAAAAAGTCGAAAGTGCATTTTTCGCTCGTCTGTCCTGTCCGTCTCTGGAAAAGTTACGCTCGTGATCCATTACAATCGAATCACTTCGCGTGTGTATGTGTCTCCCTCGCGAAATATTACGTTACGTTGCATGCGACGTAGGAGAGGTCGGGAATAAAAAAAATAGTAATTTACGTGAGAGCTCGTAAAAGGGCGATGCGTGTGTTCCGTCTGGTCGCGCAGAGGCAAAGCCGATTACGTGGATCTGCGTGTCTGTACGCGTGCATGCGTGGAGATTCGGGATAATATTCGTACCAAGATAATACTTGCATCCCCGGAAGTTCTATGCCCTGATAGGAAATCGCATCACGTTTATCGGAGCGCGTCATTCGTCGTATACTAAATCGTACCATCCACCGGGCATGGTCTATGTTGCTTGCGGCCAGCAATTTGTCGATTCTCTATATAAACGGAGATTGACGCGCCGATCAATAATGGAAATAACAGTTCAAACGGAATTTTTTTTTTTTTTTTTTTAGTTACGTCTAACAGATTCCTATGAATTTGTTATACGAATTTGTTCCCGTAACGTCAAAGAATGAAGTAATGATCAGAATTTATACATATGATATAAACGTTTGCAAAATTTCTAATAACATATATAATATAAATATCACAGAATATTTATTTAAAGGTACTATGTTTTTTTTTAGATCAACATCAGATTCGTAAAATATCGAGAAAAAAAGAATTTTAAATTAGTCTCTTAGAGTTGTGTTTTTAGATCAACCACATGAACTAATAATATTTTCATCTGTATTCTTTTATCAGATTAATTTCTTGTAATTATAATTTCACTCTTAAATGATTATTTTTATATAATAAATTTATTCATGAAATAAAAAAACATGTAGAACATGCGATACACAAAATAAAGCGGTACCACTTTTTGCTTGGGATTTGATAAAGCCTCGATAATGTGCGTTAATATTCATCACCTAGTCGAAAAAATCCATCGACATTCGTGACACGTTCGACAGAGGCAGGCAGCAGGGAGGTCTGCGAATTGCGAGATTTCCGGGAGGCTGGCGCGACATCGATGGTTTTCTGATTGACGAGCAGGTGCGGAACGCATATCAAAAACAGTATTAATTAGCCGTCGAATCGCCGTTGATTTTCGACAAAGCGCCATGCCGACGTGGTTATAACGCGGCTATTCGAACGGCTGTGTTTATCAATTAGCCGCAGTGCACACGCTCTAGCGTCCAGCTTATTCGCATACATACGGACAAAAAGTCATCGAACGGGCCAATCGCGTTAATATCGCGATTATCGATCGCAGCACAACTACCATTCCAGATCTTGCTCACCGAATTATGATTCCAGCTAGATTCTCTTTGTTCATATTGTAATTCTGTACATAGACTATTACATATTATTGAAAAATATATATATATACAATATATAATTGATTATATACAATATATAATTATATACTGGCCAATGGCAGTGGATTACAATGATAACTAAGGAAAATAGTAGTAGAATGAGATCGTCGCATTTAATTGCCGTGGAGTGGTGCACTTTGCGGCTTAAGGCAATTGTATTTAATGATCGGGTTTCTTTATCGAGAGAGGGTTCCTCAAGATTCGTATTTCGTTCTTTCGCGATGAAAAAGTCAAAAAAAGAGGAAGAGAAAGAAACAGGAAGATCTTCTCTTGAAGGAATGACGATCAGCTATTTCCACCCGAGGATCCACTGAATATGCATGAAACAATCGCGTATCTCATGCAATTAGCCGAGGGAAATCTTTTTCCTTTTCTTTTTCTCTTTATCTGTCTGTTATTTCTTTTTTCTCCTGTCTCTCTTTCCTGATATCTTGTGCCCGTTTTAAAACTTTCTCTCTCTCTCTCTCTCTCTCTTTCTCTTCCCCTTTCCCTCTCCCCTCCCTTTCCTCTTTTGTTTCTATCTTTCACTAACGAATGGTAGAAAACTTGCTCTAATCAGAGTGCATTTGTGATTTCCGCAGGCAAGCGCCACCGATGCAAATTGCATTTTGAATAACGCTGACACCGTGAACGCAGCCCAGTTCGTCGACCGATAAATGCGAACTTCTGCATCCTTTACACCACCCTTGTATCATCTCTACGAACTCTCTATCATCTGTCCTTTCATTCTTCTATCTCTCTCTTTCCATTTTTATCTCTCTCTCTCTCTCTCTCTCTCTCTCTCTCTCTCTCTCGCTTTCTCTCTCATCGTTTTCCCGCTGTAACCAGAGCGATATACGACACTTTTTTCCACCACACGGGCGGCTTTTGTAACGCTTTTAGTTACACCGCCGGATTTACTCGCAGTTGACGGGATTATCTTTTTAATTCTCTACACGTGCACCGCAAAACCGACGCGCGCTGATAAATCGCTATTAGAGAAGAATTGCCGATGTGCGGCTTTTACCATTTTCGCGAGTTTTTCCGTTACATCACGCGATTAAGAATTTACATCGATTACCTTTGCTATTTATCTAAAAAAAGATATTGAATTGGAGTTATTTTTGCGAGATATATATTGGAAATATATACTGTTCGCGATCTCATGAATGTGTTACAGATACATTATTGCGAGTACTACGAGTGTAATATAAAATTTGTGGATTATATTAATACAAAGAGTCGCGGATAGAATTGTTCTACAGTTAATTTCCGAAATTTTAGTAATGTCTGAAATTACAGTAAATGTCAAGTCGCTCTTATCTTGTAAGTTCTCTTACGTGATATCCATATTGTAATAAACTTGGTCTATGTCTAGCTCAGTCTAGCTGAGATCTGTCAGCTCGACTAATGTCATATCCGACGAGATATCTCCTTCAGACAAATCATTTCTAATGAGGTGCATTGAAAATTAATTCGGCAGAATTATTTGCATTTGCTAATCTCCAATTATTATTACCTTTACTTTAAATCCTCCAACACCATACTCTAAAATTTTCGATTTTAGTTTACATTCTGGATTGTTGAGGTAAACATCATATATTTTTATGATTTCGAACTATATAAAAATCTGAAAAAATTCTTATGAAATCTTTAACAACAAATTTTTACTAGGTATAATAAAAACTTGCTGTATTTTATTTATTTTTTATATATTGAAATCTGAATAAAAATAAACGTCGACGAATATCGACTGTGCTTTAAAAGGTACAAAATGTTGGAGGATTAAAAATTACTTTTACTTTAAATTAAATTAAAAAGTAATATTAATTGCCAGTGAAAATTAAAGAGTAGATCTTCCAATCTCTCTCTCTCTCTCTCTCTCTCTCTCAGAACTTTAAAGTTTTATCTTTCATTCGTCTTTGTAACTGTTTCTATCTCTAGTAGAGTGCAATTGTCAAAGATAATAATGCTTAGTAATAATAATCCGTTTCAACTTATTCAATTTTATTCATAATTCCGTGCTCTGCCGCAACAGTACATAATATTCCTCTTACTTACAATACCGTCGTAGAAGTGCCAATAGTTGACAAAGAAATATTTGAACATCTGCACGAATCCTTCTCAGAAGTCCCGTAATTGTGCGCTTTGAAGTTGTCGACAAACACCTTTGCGAAATGTGCGGTCTCCAAATCGTGTTTTAAACATAGTAGCGAGCTAGAAACTTCGTCCAGGTGTAACACGTCCGAGCTTTCAACCCGGGAGGATAGAAGAGTGAGAAGCACACGGGGCGATCGCGAAAGTACATTTCGTTGACTTCGCAAACATTTTCCCTCGCGCGCGGACGTGTTTTTGTATTTTTCCGACGACTACCCTTCCTTTTTCGTCGAGAAAAGAGCACTCTGCGACCCATCGCTATTCCTGTGTTCTCAGGAAACATTCATCCGCGACCGTCTTGTGTCTTCAATTAGTTACCTTTGCTTTCGAATATCGCGACTTATCAGTCATTGTTGCTTGGAAAAACAGTTCGCGTTGTCAAGAGATTCAAGAAAAATTGTGACGACTGATACTAATAATGAAATTGAAATGCTGTATTATTTGACAGTCAATAGCAGATATTCCGGCTTTCAATATTCTCTAACAATCTACAGTATTGGTAATATCATTAATAACATGATGGAAAAAAATGTGTGTGTGTGTGTGTGTGTGTGTGTGTGTGTGTGTGTGTGTGTGTGTGTGTGTGTGTTTTATGCCCTATGGATGTGCACTCATCTATAATAATGACAATTCATTGAGTAATTAGAAATTGGTCGCAAATGCTAAAAAACAGTGTACCTATTAATAGTTGATGAGTCAGCTGTTAATTGCTGTCAATCGAAGGTTAAACAACTATTATACGCAATGACATACCTTGTTTTCTTCCATCATATGATTAATAAAAATAGAATGCATTAATTTTTTATTCTTTACGCTTCTTTATTAGTAAATTCGATGAAAACAAAAATTCATTTTTCTAACTAAAAAGACAAATATTAATTTTTGTAAATCTCTGGAAAACTAATTAAATTATTATATTTGTAATTTTGTTTAATAAAATATTTGTTATTTGTTCTAAGAGCAAATTATGCTCAAAAATAGCGGAGTTTTGAAAAATGATTCGTATCACTAAGACATAGAATCATTGAAATCGTAAGTTTTCCAAGATATTGAGGCATGGGGAATTGGTTCGGATACTAACGCAGTGGTAAACGGCTCACTTTCAATTGGAATACTATGTCGTCGATTTGTCGACAACAGATATTCCAGCTTCCAACATTACCCGAGCCATTTGTTGGAAATAATGTCCACTTTGGTACGCGCGAACACAAAACGCATTAACTTTTACGGTCTGAGGGGTTTAGTTTGAAATTAATTGAATTATATTCTTTCTTTTAGAAGAGAAAATTGCATACCTAACTACAGCGAAATTATTCTAGATTATTAGAATGGTATTTCAGTGAAAGTAGTCTAGAACGGAATGTGTCTGATACTTTTTATTTTATACTGTTTATTGTGGAAGATTCCTTTGTCTCCGCGCACGCTAATATTAATTTTCAGTGCTACATGTATTTCATATATGCGCATAAGAATGTCATATTACAGCTAAAAAGGGTATCTAGCGGAGAATAATTTTGCTGCGTTTCTATCATCATAGCCTGAAAATATCAAAATATTTTACTATTAATTTGCGGACATTTTTGTTTTATAAAAGATTAAAGAATTCAATATCGAAAGCATGTTACGATTCGTATACATTAGAATTCCACGTGATAACATTTACGTGGAATAATTAAATTATTCTCTTATTTAGATTAGTTCCATTAATTCCGTAGCCTTTTTCGGGCATTTCACGTTTCAATTGACATTTACAGAACTCAACATGCGTGCTGCACTTAGCGTAACACACGCTGGACGCGTTACAGGGCAAAGCGTTCCGTTTGTACGTGACCGAGCTCTCGTTAACGAACATTACCCGACCTCGGGTGCGAGATATAGGCTAAAATTGACCTACACTGTGGTCCGTGGGTGCGAAAGGGTGGAGTCCGAGTTTAGGGTTGCGACTCGGCATAGCGTGGTGCGAGTCCACTGCGGCGACGCAAGGTTCAATGCACCCCTTCCAACTATTTTAAACAAATTAGCGCTAGAGAACTTTTGATGGACGTAGAGAAACACGCGCGAGGGCAGTGATTATCGTGATTAAATATTTCCGTATATACTATGGGACATACGTGACTACGTGTATATCGTTTTGCGTCTACAGGTTGCATACGTGATAGCCATGTATTTGTCGGCACGAACGGATCTCCGGGAACTTTGATTTTACGCTCTGAGTCACGCGACTGTTAAACAAATTCCGTTGATGCGAAACTTGCTTTCTTTCCCTTCTCTCTTTTGCGATCATTTGTTGGTACTTTCGCCGAGAAATTATTAGATTCATTATTCGATCGATCGAACTTGATATATGTCTTAGATTAGAATGCAATCTCACATGAAAATACCTTTATCTCAATAGTAGGCATAATTCATTATTCATGCAATGAAAAAAACATTTTTAATATTTGTGACTGTGTATTAAATGTGAGACTATAATTATGTTACTATAAAATTATGGTTATTATTGTTACTATTGTTAATGTTATAGTTACTAATTATAATTCTATCAATAAATATACATATATAGTTGGCAGACAAAAATGACTATAATTACCATAATTATGTTATATCTGTAATTATAGTAACAGATTTTTCTAAAACAAAAAAATTTTCTTCCCCTGTATGAAAAAATCTTATAGACTTCTGTCGAAATCTATTTAGCTCGTTCTTGAGTAACTTTTGTCTTGTTTTAATTTGAGAAAAGCTAGATTTGTAAATTGTAGTTTTAATCACAACCAGTGTAATTGGGCTGTAAAAGATAAAAACCACCTCTCAAAGTTAAATCCATGTTTTTATCTTTGCGACAGCGACTCGTAAACCTTGCAAAATAGGAAGATAGCTACGGACAATAGTCGTATTCCAAGAAACAGGATGTCAAGTTGTAACAATCAGATTGCATTAAATGAAAGATACAATGGTGTAAGTGTTGCATTCGGTTTATGTGTTGAAAGTATTGAAAGCTTTACTTTTAGTTAATTTAAATTTCATGAAAAATTAAAACAAATAGCCCATTAGGTCTTACAAAAAATTTTACACTATTTCATATACATTCAAAAAAATAAATTATTTTATATTATACTTTTATTTTTTTAGGGAAATAATGTAAATAGATTTAATAAACATATGGAAAAGCACATTTATTCAAAGGTTTATCTATTAAGAATTCTGTTACAGATAGCGATTTTATTTTTTTATTTTTTATTTTTATACGAAAGAAAAGATTGTCATTGAATACAAAAGTGTTCTCTAATTGTGAATATTACTCTCTGACTACTCTCTACCACTATTGAAAAAGAATGAAAAATTTACACTGTTGAATAAGACTAGTAGATTTTCATTCTTTTTTTGGAGTGAATTTTTATTCGAAAAGTGTGAAATCTTATTCTAAAAAACAGTGTGAAAATCTGCCAAATGTAAATTTTTCGCTCTTTTTCAATGTGACTGTATTTTAATTCTTTTGGAGTGAGAGTTCCAAGAAATTTAGAAATAAACATTTTCCTTGCAATGAATTCCGACGAAATGACGAGAGTCTATCGTTAATCAGCGATCTATTATCAATTCAGACGAGATGCCGCTTCCTAGTTGAAACGCATAAACATTCTGATGTAGCAACGTGAAAGAGGAAACCGAAGAGCGACTCGTCGCACGACGTGTCAGACGAAAGACTCCCGGCGGATTCGAAACGGGATTCAATTTCCCGAAAGGCGATCCTCGTTCCGCCGAGTCTCGCAACTCTCGCGCTATCGGCTTGACGGGCAAGGAGGAAACTGAGAATGTAGCTCTAAGAGAATGCAGGGTGTGGGATGTTGAGTAGGTGGGCGACAGAAAGAATAGGAGGGACGTGAGAGATAGAGCGCAAGGTAGAACCGGAAGTTCGTCCTGAATCCACGAATCGCAATGCGGGACCGCGTCTCAGGGCTGGCGCCGGAAGTCTTTTAGAAGTTTGATTAAACTTCGACCGCGCGCGGAACGCGTGCTCGTGAAACATTGGTCGTTCCAGATTGCAGAGAACTGACGACAGATAAAAGACTGCGCGCAACGAGATAGGACATGAATTTTGAATTTCGAATGGAAAGTCCAGCGAAATGCGACGGCATTTGTCGTTGAGGATTGAAAGCTTCTATCAGGAAAAGGAATACGAGAAAATTGTAATAAATTGAAACACAGAGAAAGAAATATTCGAGAAAGAAATAGTTCCAGTATATATTTGATATAATAAGGTAATTGGATCCTATTGGACTCTATCTAAGCTTTGTGATTTTTTTCTAATTTTTTGATCTCGTTCAAAATTGAAAATTAGGTAGCTTACAGATTAAAAAGAGGAAACGTTTCTGAACATTAAAAAAATATCAAATATTTTTAAATATTTAACTATATTCCAATAATTCATTAAAGAATAAATAAAAAAAAAGGAACTTAAAATAAAATTATGAAATACAGAGGATGATTGATAAATATTTTAAAAGATTTTAAGGGATACTTCTTCACTACTAAATTAAGTTGTAAACTTTATATGATTATGAACTTTATATGATATATTCGAAGAAATCATCTTTTCAAGTCTTCAAGTTTTAAAGCATACTTAACTACCACCCTGCATGTTTCCTTTCTCAAAGAAGTCAAATCTTAAGTTTAAATCGAAATTCTTTCGGTCATCAATGAGAGAAAAAGAGAGAGAGAGAGAGAGAGAGAGAGAGAGAGAGAGAGAGAGAGAGAGACTTATCGGAGATAAGATTGAATGACGACGTAAATGTAGGACCAGATTTCGAAGATACAAGAATAGAGACGCCGAGAATGTAGGAATGGAATTCTAATAAGTTGCGAGACAGTTCGGGTGCAATGTTAACCGAGTTTAATGGGAAAACACGAAAGAAAAGGATAATCTGTAGTTTCTCAACTATTTCTCTGTTCAAGTTTCCCGTGAGAACATTCGCGCGATATTGGATGTTATCCCAGATGCGCTAACTCTAGAATCAAATACGACAAATGAGAAAAGTTAAGATTAACGAGCCGAATGTGAATGTTTCTCATTTAAAATAATACATTCATATGCGTATAGGTGAACAAAGGACGTGAGAACTTGAAAGTGTGACAAAAATCGCTGCGCGATCTTTTTCATATTTCCCTTGTCTTGCTATTTATAATAGACATGATAATAATTCAATTATACAATTCAATCTTAACTTTATTTTAGTTCTGCATAACGTAATTTAAAATATTATAGTTTAATATTTTATATTATTTATTCTATATTCTAATCAGAAATGACAGAAAAAATAAAACTTTCTGCATATCATTAATATTAAAGCGCGAAAAATTATACGCGAATTTTATACGCGTTAAATTATTTTAATCTTTTGAAAATCTATTAAGAAATTTTTTTCTTTAAAAGTATATACATAACTCATCTATTTTTGCACTTTATTTTAATAAGATATCCTTATTTCTTTAAAATTATTCAAATAACGATATTATCTTTGTAATTCTCGTTTCATCACGCGATTTTTGTCACGGACGATACGACGTTTCTCTATGTAGTAGGGAAAGAGTTGAAGATATGAATTTTCGAGGTTGACTTTGAGAGTACAGCATGCCTGTGAATGTATCTAAAAATCTAGGAAACGAGATTGCGCGAGGGGAGAAAGAGTCGAGGAAGTATCTAGAATTTAAATGCGAGATATAAAGCGAAATGAGTTTTACATGAGGCGATGAAGTCGCTGCTGATGAAATGGACACTCTTTCGCCGCAAGTAGCGAAACATCCTGCTTAAGGCGAAATATTATACATACAGGGTGTTCCATTTTAATTTACCCCAAAAAAGTTTTATTAAAAAAAATGTTTTAGACAATAGTGGGATGGTTCGAGAGGGACGTATAATATTTTGGTCACGTTTTTCTTTTAGGTAGGTGTCAAAAAAATATAAAGGTCACTTCTACTTTTTTTATTTAAATGAAACTATATTTAAAGGTCACCTCTACTTTTTTTATTTAAATGGAACTATATTTAAATGGAACTGATTTTTTTTTACATTAATTATATGATTTTTCTAATTATTCTACATATAAGAGTTCTAAGAAATATATAAAAATCAATAGCTTACGAAATATTTTATATTTTATTCTAATTTAGCACATATTAATATAAAATATTAATATAAAATATCCCGTAAATTATTAATTTTTGTATAGTCGTATCTTAATACTTTTATGAACAGAATAATGAGATGAATTAATTAGTTTAAAAAAAAACACATAATTACTTTAAAAATATATGGATACAATGGATAATTTTTTTAAATAAACAAAAATTAATAGTTTACGAGATATTTCATGTTAATATACTAGAATAAACATAAAATATCTTGTAAATTGTTAATGATTTGATATTTCTATCTTAATACTTTTACATGCAGAATAAGTAAGGGAATTATATAAAAAAAAAAATCATATATAATAAAGTAAAGGACTTTTATATCTTTTTGGCACTTAAGAAAAAAACAATGAAACCAAAATACATTTCACTCGAATTTGTTTCACTTTCACATCTAAAACATTTTTTTCTAAAATAAATTCGTCTAAAACATTTTTTTCTAAAATAAGATATAAAAAAGTTTTTAGAAAGGGAATAAATAAAAATTACAGGGACACTCTGTATATATCAAAAGTAGGAAGATAAATCATGTCAGATAAACAAATATAAAAAAGATAGCGCGATAATGTATTATTTATATTATTATATTACAAATTATATTCTTACTTTATTTTATTTCTTTACGTTTTATATCATGTTTTTATAACATGGTCTTTTTCTGTTTGCTACACATCTTGAAGAGTTTTAATAACGCGAAAAGAAGATAAACTCTTATTGCTTGTTCAAAGAAAAATCTGGAAATCCAGAATTATCAACTGCTCGAAAAGTCGCCTTAGTGCCAACGCCGCTCCGGTGATTTAAAAGTCAAACATAAAGCCGAATGAGTTCTGTGCGAGTCAGCGAAGTCGTTCCTGATGTAATGGACACTTTCTGACAGTACTAAACGGGAATAGTAGCTACACTCGTTCCCGCGGAAACGAGAAATTTAAAGCACGAGGATACTCGTCTACCTGCGTCGCCGGTATGAACAATACGACGGTGTTTGATGAAATAACCGTCGCAATCTATCCTTTAATGAATCTTTCTAGGAAGAGATAAATTATTTTGCAACTATTACCAACGGATGAACGAAATGCAAGCAATGTCGTAAAAAATAATTGAAATTTGTATTTTTATTATGACGTAGAAAATTTATGATATGAGTTTTCAAGTTTACAAGTTTGCACAATGAAAACATTTAAAGGGATCTTTTTTGAAAAATAACATAAATATATCTGTGTATATGCGTACTGTTTTAATCGAGATAATAGAGGACGCAAATGTACATAAATATGCACGCATGGCAATTTATCTTCCTTTTCTAATGCTTGTTTATTCGGCAACAACCAACGAAACTTCGAGGCAACACAATCTATGAAGAGTGGACGGAAACTGCAGTGAACGATTTGAAAGTCCGACGTAAGACGGAGCGACTTTTATGTGGAGAAAAGTCTAGCATGGTTCTGCTCTCTGCTAGCACCTGTTGGCATACAAATCCCATAAACTAGATTTTCCGTTCGCAAACAAGTGGGAGCACTTAAGTAATTGCTACATTCTTCTCCAGCGAGTTTCTGCGGAACAACCGCATCTTTTATTTTCAGTCCTCGTTTGTCCTGAATTCGTTAAGATTTCTCACTCGTAAAAATTTACTGCCATGAGGTTGCTCTCTTACTCAGGGTATTGAGTTGAGAAAGAACATAGAGACAGACTGCGTTTGATAGCATCGTTCTGTAATGTAGACCGAAATATTTAAAGTTTATTCTTGATGTTCTTTCTTGCTCGCATTTATCATTCCTTCATCGACTTTTAAAAGAAAAATTCATGAAAAATATACTGTATATGCGGAAATAAAACAAATAGGAAATGCACTTCTAGCAAATATAGAACAACGAACATTAAAGAAATTAAAATCTTAGATTTATCATAAAAAATATGGTGGAAATATATATATATATGATAAAATTCATGACAAGAGAATACTGCATTTTTTTAAAGACATACAAAAATAAGTGTAGTAATAAATTTTGAGAATTATGAACATGTAATATTAGTCTTGAAAATCATGTTTAAAAGAATAATAAAAATATATTTATTCAGATTTTATCGAGTTTACAATTTTAAATATTTATTTTATTTTTATTACAATAAAAATAATAATGATAAAAATAAAAAAGTAATAAAAATATAATTTATTAAAGTGTATTAGGCAAATACATTTTATTGCGTGCAATTAATTTGTACATATAAACCTAGCGGTGCGAAGTCCATTCCGTAGGTGCTTTAATGATTTGAATTAGAGATCGCACGTAATTGATATTCCTTTCCACAAATGATTTGTGCGGCGCATTTGATCCCGTGACTGAGGTGGAAAATATTGACGAAACTATACGGGGTTTTCATGTTAATTGAATCGCCGAGTTAAATGATTTGCGGACAGTTTATCAGTGTGTTTGTGAATGTGTTTTTACGTGTATGCATACATCTAACGAATTATTTCCTTTGGTTTCTGAGGTTAGTTTTGTGTGTACGTCGCGAATCGTGAAAGCGAAAATATTGCATCCTGTAACAGCCACGAGTCAAGCTCAAGGGCGAAATTTATTGTGAAACTCTTGTAAACGTCGGCCCTGTGACATACTATTGCAATACCCGATGACTCTCAGCAATATAAAGCTACTTGATATATTTTGGCGTTTTGCTTCGTGCGAATGCGATTGCAGGATTAAATGCGACGCGTTGTTTGCTTTCAATATTTACCCACGTATCCCTGTGAATGCTTTGTTGCATCGCGTATGACACAAATTAAATAAAAAAAATTCTGTCGCACATTTTATTGCTTTTATATATTCTCTCTGTGACAAATATATTTCATTTATTTGTTTCAGAAAAACCTTAATGTATCATTGCATTGTCGCGTTTCAACTTTTTAAAGACTGTTGTTGTTTAGAAATTCAAAATGCATAATATGTCAATGTTAATATTTTTCAGATTGTTTTTTTTTTTGGATTTTTTAAATAAAATTTATATAAAATAAAACTTATTAAAACTTGATATTTTGAGCGATTTACAACATAACGATCTCCGAAATCAATATTCAATGAGAATTAACTTTCGGTTTGTTCACGAGATGTGGGAAACTTTTTATTAGTTTGGAATATACTATTTAAATATAATAATAATGATAATGATAATAGAGTAACTAATGGAAAAAAGGGAATTATTTCGATCGGAAAATTTTTCGTTAGCAATTGTTGAAATTCGACATTCATCGATTGAAAACTCGTGATTCTAATCGGAATTGTTAATTGTTATATATCCTGTATGAATTTTGTAACAACTATTGCATATTTCCTATTTCAACACAATGAGACTATGCGAATAATACTACTTAGTTATTCGAATTCTATGTCGCGAAATTCGATCTTAACATACAGATACGTGACTTATTGTAAGTGAACGAACGTCGCGAGGAATGAATGTCCGTGAAGTGAATAAATTTAAATCAAATGGATCCATCCCATAAAAGTTTCCCGTTTCTTTCTTTTTTTTTATGTTCGCCGGTGATTTTACGACGCACTCATATAGCTCTTGATGTAAAAAGTGCATAGTAATGACGCGAATCATCGGCGCGATGTCGGCTCGAACGTTGATCGTAACTCCTGCTTTCTCAAATTACGTTTAACGTTTCGCGTCTGTCCTTATCACGTT
>Ga0157364_1002473_pt1 | contig 17222 bp, 10 predicted proteins | sample AttsexASBM2_FD_111476 | JGI IMG/M metagenome (GOLD analysis project Ga0157364, IMG submission 111476) | Fungus gardens microbial communities from leaf cutter ant in Ribeirão Preto, State of São Paulo, Brazil - Atta sexdens ASBM2 | ecosystem: Host-associated > Fungi > Mycelium > Unclassified ... | reverse complement strand
GATGCCGCTAAGCTCTGACATATGCTTTTGGCACTCTCGATGATTAAATATACAATCGTCGTAATTGACATATCGTGAGTTTTTATGACACGCACAGTGATTTGGATAACAAATAACTAATTAGTCATGGTTATTACAATTCTCAACGCTTCATTACGTTTGAATTTAATCACGATTTTTGCTTTTCACGATTTTTGTATTTTTGCTTTCTGGAGAAATTATGGCTTATAATAAGTTTGCTTATTATAAACTTAAGATGCAGTATACGCAACGCAACAAAATTCCGAAAGAGGCATTGACATGGTATCGTTCGCGATCTTATTAGACGATGGACAAAATTTTAGCCGCTTGTAGAAATCGCGTACGTGTATAATACTTAGTAAGTATATGTTAGCCTTTATCTCTTGTGAGGATCCTCAGAACCTTACCACAGGCATGAGCGGTGCTCTCTTTCGACTACAATATTTGTTGAGTAGGCAGTCGTTCGACTGCCAGGTCGCAGACAATAGTAATCGACTTCGTCGGCAGTGTTAGCGGCCAAATAAAAAAATCGCGATCGAGAATGTGAACGACGAGCAAATAACTCATCGAGGAAATCTTATCAAAACAAAAATACCAAGTAAATTCCACGCGATTGCAGAACGTGAAATATTCAAATCTCTAAAATTTGATCAACCAGGTCGAGTCACTCCGAACTTCCCTGGAGGCCGCGCTAAATCCGTCTGCTAAATCCATCCGCGCGATGCATTTCACGAGCAAAGTAAGCACCATGAAAAAAAAATCTTGGCCAAGAAAATCCCTTCTGCTCCCTCTTCCGACCCCGCCGTATCCCCGCCGGTCGCTCCTCCTGAGTTAACAATGGGGCGAGGCTCACGTGCGCGAGGAATCAAGTGTTCTCGCACACCAGCGCAGTCCACTAGACCGAGGGCGCATGCATAATACAATGACCCTGCTAAGTACTATTTTAAAACAATGCTGAAATTGCTTTAGGGGATAAAAATGAACGAGGTAGCTAGGTGTATTTTTCTCCCCTCCGTCACCCCGCCTCTTTGACGAGGGTGCACGGTGCACGTACATGTGGCCATACACGGTGTAGTAACCACCACCATCCCCTCGCGCGTACCATACCCTTCGCGCCGCGATGGCCGCACATAGGCACAGCTACGTACAAAGCTCTAAGCCTTTGAGTCGCAGTCTCACCGGCGCACAATAAGGCGCTCCATTTTTTTGTTTTTGCATCCACTTTAAGAGCGCGGCGCACAGGAGGAAGAAGGAATGCGACGAGCTGTCGTTTTTTGTGAATGACATTGTCGCTGGTATCTCGTTCGATATCTCATGACTATCTTTCTTGAACTCTCGAAGCTCTTTATGTGTAACGTTGAACTTTCGACTTGTCAACAAATTCTCCGAACTAATGTAAAGGAAATATTATTTTATCTTAAAATTTCTCGAGAGAGATATCTAGAAGACTAGGTCATTTAAAAATTAATCATCAATAGATTATTTAAAATATAAGTATTTATAATATAAATGATATAACGTGATTAGTTTGGAAGAGGTAAGTAATGTTATGTAAGATTCAATGTTGCTTAAATATTATTTGGCTTTTAAACGTCATTGTACACTGAGAGAAATGTTTGATACGTACAATCATTTATTTTGTTGATATGTAACTAAAAAAACTGTCTTACTTTTTTATTAAAAAAATTGTGTTGTTCTAATCAAATTTGTTATTTAAGTTACAATAACCAAATTTTGATTAGAACAACACAATTTTTAAATGAAAAAATAAGAAAGTTTTTGTTAGCCAAATATCAACAAAATAAATAATGGTTAAACCAAAATATTTCTCTCAATGTAGAGCTAATCATAATTGGGCAATCATACTAGGGCAACTTAATCAGAGCATGGCTTATCGATCACGAAGGTATTTTGTCTGGAAATTAGGACCGACGGGTACATGCGCGAATAAGGTACTCGGAGATGACGATTCTGCAATTCTTAGGCAGCCTCTCCTCGTTACTTTGACATTTTTAATTACGGGCTCTCGGTGTCGACGAGCTTCGTCTACGCTTTGTGTGCTGGTGAGTCTCGACGACTTGACCGGCATTGAAAAGCACGGTCGGAACGAGCGAGTAGTGGAACTTGAAATTAGTAATTGTTTAAAACTATCTTGACGACGTTTTACTTCTTTGAAGATTATGTCTTTTATGAACCGTTAATTATTTATTGTTGACTTATTACACAGCAGTACTGTATAGGGAAATCAAAAAGAATATCTGATAATTAAATATTTTCTTTATACTGTAAATATATTTTCTAACTTTCCTTTTATATAAAACATGATGACTTATACTGCATAAAGATGGATTTTTTTATATTATCTTTTTATTTATCTCTAACACTCTAACGTTACTTTTTGTAAGATTCTTTAATAATTAGTTTATAATTCTTTAAGGATAAAATTATAAATCTACCAGAATTTTAGCTTTAGATAAATGGAATACAAAATAGAAATCATGATATAAAAAGACTAAACTAATAGCATATAAGATTTTCTGGCAACAGTTATAAGAGTCATCATAGTAAGATAAAACGATTGAAATGGAGTAGCTAGATGAGTTTTGAATTGAAAGTTCGATCCGTGCGCGCGATAGCATTTTTATTTTAAATGGAAGGAAAAGCAAGAGCCGTCGACTCTGGCGAACACGAACTCTATCCCGCACTCCCTTTCATCGTCTCTAATGTAATTTTTCAATGTCATTACCCGGGAACGTTTGAGGGAAAGTGAAGGCTTTTAAGGTAAACTAAAATTTTGGTATATTTTCCATGAACGACGATGGAATCATGGTAAGCGAATTATCTTCGTTAGACGCCGCTTATTACTGGTCATTTGGTTAACCGTGTATACATTACACACGTTCGTATCCGATAATATCTTAATTGCATAATAATTGGAGGATAACGTATTGTCACATATGTATTGTTATTACATATTTTAAGATATCGACAAGTAAGAAAAGTGTATTTTAATTTTATAAATATATATTCGATTATTTATTTAAGCTTTATAATACTGGAAAGCCACTAGAATCGTGCTAAAACGCGGTATCATATTTTCCGATAAGAAATAAATACAATGAAATAATGAATTATAATAAATCTTAATCAAGAAAAGCTTTTAAAGATTTTAAAAATAGATTCCCCGTCCTCTAAAAGTTAATAATTTAATTGCTCACTTTCATGATGATGATGATGATGATGATATAGCGGTCACAATGGAGAGAACACGATGAAACGAAGACAATAAAAGGAAGGATTAAATTAGACAGATCTGAAATTCGAGAAACCGTTGTATCATTGATGTCTAATCATTAATAAAGATATAGGGTTCTGTACGCGTCAACATTTGCCCCGAGAATCTGTTAATAAAGAGACCGGCGAATCCGCAGATTAGAAACACGGTCGTATCCGAAATTAGCATCAGCCCGTAGGCATAATGTAGCTACCCGTCCTCGCGTGAAACCAATAATCGCGTGGCGCGAGGTCGGGTATAGATTAGAAGGGTGAGTCGGCATAGCTAATACGCGCGTTAATAAGAGCCCCTGTTCCATGCTCCGTACGCTGTATATAAGCGCCCGGCATGTAATTTCTAACCACATTTCCCCGTATTCGCTTCAAATGTACGTACACGTACGAAGGAAGCTGACTGGAAGTTACGAGCCCGTATACCGTGTGTCTCGATATACAAACGAAGCAACCTGCTGTGTTCCCACGAAACCTTCGTTAATTCAAGTAGTATTCGTACTTTCTACTCCAAGAATATATATCTTAAAGATGCATTTCTTCAACTACATCGCATTTCTATCGGACGACAATTGTTAATAAAAATCTCTCCCTCTTTTTTACTTGTTCTCCTTTTCATGAATGAAAATTTCACATTGAGATTATTCTCTACTTAATACTTTGATAATATTGATGTTTCTTTAAATACAATGACTTTGCTTGGAACTTCTGCCTGAAAATATAACACTGTTTCAGCGTCACTTTAATAATTTTCTTTTCCTGTAAAGGTTAAATAAACAATCAAATGTTTAAAAAAATGTTTAAAATACACTTTTATTATTTGACGATATCTTGAAGTGTGTAAGTAATGATATAGCATAGGATTTAACGAGCAGAAAGAGAAGAGAGAAAGAATTAAAGGGTTGCAGTCAACATAGAATTTCCAAAGCCCAAAGAATATTCTGCATTACGACATGCGTCACGAGCGGCTGGTTTTCCGGTCGGGTTCTGTGAAATGTTCCGGTCTTTAACCAGTACTGGTATCACCCGTTACAATTCGACTAGACGAGTACTTATACGGCCGCAGAACGCCACGGTAGCCAGGCACATTCGCAGGAGGTCGAGGGTGGCGGCTGCCCGTAGCCCGCAGCCTGTAGTCACGTAATTAGGTGATTAAAATTAGATCTCGCATCAGCCAGAAACTCAATTAGCAATTAAACGTGGCATTTTCTCTAATTACGATACGTTCTCACTAATTACCGTAGCTAACCTTCCCCGCATCGTCTCTCGCGAGTGTTCTCCACGGCTACCTCGTCGTCCCCATCCCCGCCATATACTCTCTTCCTCACACCCTCTCTTTCTCTTCTTCCCTCTTCCTGCGCTGAACTGTAGCATCGTCGAAGTATTCGGAGAAACGAACGGGATCAGGGTGCCGTACATGCACCGACCTATCGAAAGTATCGATGCCAATTGCCTGCCTTCCGACCATCCCAGCCAACTATCAACACACTCGTTTATCGAATTACGTCGATAGAAACACGCCTCCTCTTTCGGATCTCTTAACTCGTGTAGTTGCGTGCCCCTTCTTTCTGCATAATGAGTGAAAAACAAAGATAAAAATCTCAACCGGAGTATAAATCAAGAGATTATATTTTGGAGAAGTCTCGAGACGCTTGTATATAGATAAATCACAATGCTCATGTAGTAGTGCATGCGACGAAGTTTACGAATTTATTTTCAAACTTGGCAACTGCTGAATTTCCATCAATAATTGATGCGCTCTGCGGGCGGGTTTCGGAGCGTGGAAAAAAAATATGGCCAAGCTTTTAGTATTCGTTAAATTACAGAAGGCTGTAGTATTTATGTATGGATAGAGAAGAGTTCAGTCGCGCGCGTGAGAGACATTTTTTTAGATTACTTATATTGAGTTATGCATTGCAACGCGAGAAAAATATTGCCTGTATACTAATACTAGTCAGTATAGATGTGCAGAATTATTGCCAGTTTGTTATTATTAAGTTAATAAATATACAGGTTATAGACTGCATTGCGAAATTTTAATGCTATGATATTTAGACAAATCTTCATGTTCGCAACTAAGTGAATAACCGACTAATTTCGAATGAATAACTAGAAAATTCTAATAAATCATTTTTCTTGTCATGCGGACGCAATTGTAATTTTTTGAAATTTGTAATTTTTTGAAATTTGCAAAAATGTAATAACACTTAATGTTACGACTTTGAAGCTCGCACTGAGAGAAAAAATGGGTGTAAAAAAATTATCATAATTTAATTTTAATAATTTTCGGTGCCAGTTATATTTTTTGATAGAACTGTAATCATTACTACTAATATTATAGTAGTAATTCTATGAAAATGGAACTCCTAATCATAATTATTCTACTATGCACTTATAGTCACAAACTTTTCTTTCAGCGCGGACATTTTAGAGATTGTTTTATTAGATTTCTTTTTTTACGAGTTTACGATCATTTCTCCTGATTGTAAAACTGGAGAAACTTTACAAAAACGAACATGAATGTTGAGATTTCCGATAAGAGTCGACCGGATGAATGCAGTCATTAACATAATATCGTCAATGACTGGGTTGGTTTATGACTGGCTGTTACGAATAATAATTCTCGGACTGGGATGTTTTATGAAACATCCCGAGGACGCGGAAGTGTTTTCCTCGAAAATCCTGATGTGGAAGTGTTTATTATTACTCGGTTGTAACGGAGATTCGATGCCGTGCGGTCACGGCTCCCAATTATTTTAATCACCGGTGGAGTTACCGTCGCATTCACCTGCCGCAATGAATAATCATATCGAATTACACACGAGCGGCCCTCAATCGTAGACGCGATTATTATAGCATAGCTACGTTACGTAATGCCGGTCGACTTAATTATTGAACGCATATCAGGCGCGACTATTGGGTTTAGTAATTTGCCACTTACACCGATTGTCGTATATGCATCGAGAAACGCGGACATACATATATGTGTATTGAGATTGTTATTTTGTCATTATATTGAATAGTCAATGACAAACGCAAATCGGATTTGAGTTCACATGTTGTTAATATTATCTATGCATCACACGCGCATTACATTATTTATTAACGTTTTAACGATAAACTTTTTTGAAGCGCTGTTTCGTGAGTGACTTATTGTTAATATGTGAGGAGTCGAGGAAAAGTATTGCAATTTTAGCTGGGAAAATATTGTTCAAATGCGCGACGTATATCATACGGCAAATCGGAAGAATCAATTAACGAACGTTGATTCTCTCGAATAAATTGTATACAATTTATTAGCTGGGTATCTGCCTTTATTTTTATCAGGCCAATGCGAGCAGTCGTCAAAATAGTTTAATAATTAAAAATGCAACGTCAAAACGAGTTGCAGAATATCCGTAACAGCGTATCACGAACAATTGCAGGTGCAATTAAAAATTGTGGAGTCTGCTTCTGAATATACGGTGCAAACAAATGAGCGAATCAGGACGAATATTTCGAAGCGCGTAGGGATAAGCGTATCCCGCTAATTAATAAATTACGGTAATAGGATGGGTCGTTAAAGAGATGAGAAAATTTCTTGGATAGCGCATTACGAAGAATACTAATGACGCCATCAATGCTTACAAAGTTGGTATGATGAGGAACCCGAAAACATTGTACACGGTAACATGTGTAATTAAAGCAATATTTGGGCTTACGTAATTATAGTTCATTATCTGGGGGGGGGGCTACCCGAAAACGGTAGATTCAATAAGATACGCGTGCTTGGTTAATATTATGTCACATCGCCGAATTACGTCCCCTGGTTCCATTAGCTGAGTTGGAATAAAGTTACCGATCGATAGGCATCAGCGTGCACGTTGTACAAACTGATCGCACCAAGTTTCCACCACTAAAACCAGACGATCGTGAATAATAAAGTGCGTGTTGTGATATTAACCTTCTTGTATTTAGAAACAAATTTTATTACACAGGTATAAAAAGCGGACAAACAATTTATTCTCCGTCATCGATAATCGACCGCGCCACGAACGAAAAAGATTTCCGACCTAAATTGCAGTTATACATAGATATTCTTAGTATAGGATGCTGGTGCGCGGTGCTTATGCACGAAAAGCATTAAAACGTAAATTGATAGACTAGCGCATCGCACACTGGCGAATAATCTGGAAAGTTATGAACCTCGTAATTTACCTCGGCCTTACTTAAATTCATAATGAGACGCATTTAAAGCAGCTGCTGGTAATCACAGCGATTAAAACGTCTTTAAGCGCATATACTGAAACAAGTTACGGTGCCCTGTCGACATAAAAAATAATTTCTACACGAACATTTCAATACAACGTATATTGAAAAAATTAGTATGCAGAAATGCATATAGTGGAAGCGTGAGAATAATACGATTATACTTTTTAATTTTTAATTTTTCGAAACTACACGTACATTCTCATTGTCGTGAAAGTCACCGTTTGTCAAAGAATCACGAAGAATCTATGATGACGGTAATTTTCGACCACGTATTTTTTCCTCATTTTCAAATGGCGTTCCCGCGGCCAATAATTCTTGCAGAAGTCATTAATCACGTTATATGCGAACGAATCGGTCGATCACACGTCACTAGGCCATCCATACATAACGGAAACCGATTGACATTAACGCGATAAATTCTAAAAATATATATGTGTATATCCAAAAAACACACTGCAGCCGATTCTATTTTTTACGTAACTCGGAGAATATCGTAGCGCTTTTCGATCTTCATGCGCACTGATAAATTATTTTCACGCTAAGAAAATTTATTAAGTGTTTTATATATACATAGACGTATAATTATATAATTGACAGTTAATTTTATAAATTATTTTAGGGTATTGAATTATAATTTCATAAATTAATTTTCTTAAATTTGAAAAAATTAATATATTAAAATTTAATATATTAATGTGTGATTGCATTTAAGTTATGCATTTTTACTACGACACGATACAAAATAGCATTGAATTATACATGCATGAGCATCATTCAATTATTTGTGCATGAGACATACATATATAACACAGAACGTTATTGCAAAAAGGCTTAACGCAGTAAGGGATGGAGAAAACATTTTTCGAGAGTATCGGAAGCCTCGCGAACGTGGGTGTTTTTTTAAAGAGACGCGCCTGAAAATTGATTATCGCGTTCGATCGATCCGGTATCAAATTCTACAAGTATAATTGCAATCAAAACGAAGCTGCACTGATATAACACGCTGGCCGCGTTTCCGACAATTATTTCTCTATCCATTTCCTATCGCCAAAACCACGATATTCTCGAGGAATCCGATATATTCAATTAACACTGCGCCGCACTTCCACTTGCAAATCTACCGCGTTCTACGTGGCGAATCGGTAATTCTTTCCCAGGCTCCCATGTTTTCCATACTGCAACCCAAAGGTTGCAATGCCGTCAACATCGAATTGCTGTTGTTCGCACTGTGCACGACGATCAAATTATTCGTTTCGGTATTTCAAGTTATTCCATACAACCTAATCGAAAGAGCGCAAAAAGAATTAGTTCCGTTAATATCATAATATACGCGAATGACAATTCGTTCCGTAATGATGAAAGCTTAATTAAGTAAAGCTTATTTTTAAGCTTTACTTTAAGAAAGTAATTATTCATCTGGATGATGAGCGGATTTACGCGATGTTTTCCAGTATCGCATCGGTTTAATATTTACGCAGACCCATGGAACACAAGCGACAGCCTAAAAAGCGGATTCTTCGACAGTCCGTGGGGGGCGCGGCCGCTTCGAAAAAGCATTTTTTTCGCCGGACGAAAATTCCTTACCCCGATAAATCACGATTATTTGACCGAGGCTTCCCCGGGCGGGCAGTATATTTTACTTACAAAGTCACACGTTGGATCACGCGCGCACTTTTTTTTGCTCGGCTGCCGGGTATTACATTTTTAAATGGTTTTTACGTTTTGAATAGCAATGGGGCGCGCTTTGCTCGCATGCCTTTACGTACCCACGCGCCCCGTGCCACCCCTCCGGCCGGCACGTTACGTACTATCTCTGTCTCGCACCCTCTCATCCCCCTCAGCACACTTCTGCCACCTTCCTTCGCCACCCCTTCCCTCCCCTCTCCCACGACGCCTCCGCGCTCAGTGTCAGCCGGCAGGTTTTTCGCGGTGGGCACGATATCGTTGTGTCAGACGGGCGCCGGCCTCATTTGCGAGGCTTTCGCCGGAACTTCGCGGCCAAGAATTATAATTAAGATCCCGCACTGACGCCCTCCCCCTTTCTCCCGGCCTCCCCTGCTCGCCGCTGCTTCGCGGCGCTCACCTTCCGTGATATTACATTCCATTCCGAGTTGGATCAATCCTTTAATGGCCGGAAGTTTAATTTGTGCGCCGCTACAAAATAATCGCGAATTGCGCCGGCGAGCGCGCGGCGTGGAAGCGTGACCCGTCGAGAAGTTTATTATTCATAAGGTCTTATTATTGAACCGATTCCTCCAGTATCGGGCGTTATCGCCGACGCTTGAGAAAAATGAATATTAAACTACCCTCTTTGATGCCGCGCTATATTTGATGGATATAGTGTTTCTTCGCGGACAAGAATGCACTGACGCTTTTTGAACTTATTGAAAAGAAATGCTTGAGCTAAAATTCACTTCACATTGATATACGAGTATGTACGTGTATGTATGTAGATACTTATTATTATCTATTTTATCATCTGTTTTTAATATCAATAATATTATCGCGGAATATATAACGCATTTTACATTTCCTGTTAATTAAATAGAATTTCATTCTGGAACGTAACAGCTAATCGAATTTCTAAATTTTATTTCGCTGTTCATAAACTGTTGGAGTTTTCCGACTATTATGCGATTTCGTTATTAGGAATTGAAACTGAAATACGGAGCGTAAATAAATTTTGCCGTGAGGGAATAAAGAAATAAAAACCGGCTCACGTCTGCTCACTGACAACGCGCGTTAAAAATATCGAAACACACTTTAAATAATGAACAACGCCTCTCGCAAATGCTGCGTGATTTTCGAAGGAAACTTGTATAGTATGTTTTCCACGAAGTCGCGGTAATTTCGCGGGACGATTCGCGCATCGAAAGTTATTCGTTTGATTCGTTACCAGCGAAACGAGCGTTCGCCATCGTGCTCGCTGAAATGCAAAACGTTTTCGTATCACTACGCCCGGAGTCGAGATACATTTTTTTCAAAGCAAGTCCCGCACCGTATCAGTGAGGGCCGCTTGCGGGAGAGGGACGAGGAGAGAAAACGACGAGAGGAAGTGAGAGACGAAGAGAGAAAGGGAGAGCCCACATATGAAACTGTTATCTGCACCGATTCAGCAATATTTTTACATTTACTACCCCCTTCCCCCCCCCCCTCTCCCCCATCTCCGTTACCCCTCTACGGTCATACCCCTTAATCTGAAACCCGCAACCTAACGAATGTACGAGTGCGACGCGGCTTACATCGACTGCAGCAGTTTCTGCTGTACGTTTCCCGTACATGCAAACATACTCCGAACACTTTAGACACCGTTTGTCATTATTACGAATTTAGTCGCATATAGCATGGGGTGTTTTTCGCTTGTTTGATTTCTGGGCTGGTTAAAATGGTACCCAAGCTTACGGATCAACTGCGGAGTCTACGAGCGAAATTTAACGGACACATAAACGAATTGACGCGCGCAAATGAGCCTGTAGTCGTTTATATCTCGGGAGTAGCGCGAATTAATTTTATATTTGAATACTTGGCGTAAAAATAAAGTTTATTATTCTCATTAATAAGTAATTTGACACGAGAGCAAGCATTTAATCGGAAATAAATTTTGCCATCAACTTTGTGCAATTGGATTGCTTCTTCATTAGATTTTGCTTTACTTTATTATATTATAATGAAATATATCAATTATATGCGCGACATATTACGCGTATATTACCTTGCCTCTTGAATATTACAAGTTCGAGAACAGTTACCAAATTAATCATATCGAGCATCGATTTATTCATAGACCCAGTTTAGGATACTGGAACTGATTTTCGCGGTACACGTAACGAGCACGGCTGAGTTGTCGAATCGAGGGTTCACGCGCAGTTGAACCGTTGAGTGGTTGTGAGTCACCTTAGAACGCACCAGTGGTGCTTCGTACAAATGATGATCCTATCTTTCGATTATGGCTACATCCCAACAGATCCTCTTCGAGGAGAATTTTATTCGAAATATATAATACACGTAACGTATATCAATGTACCATAAAATTATCCTCGGAGGATGTTTTGAAGTTATCTTATTCTAAGATTGAAAATGAAGCTATATGTGTTATTTTAATTATACATATATCTCAAAAGTTTGTATATCTCAAAACGTTTAAATGCCTCTTTAATATTTTACAATCCAAAGTCTTATTTGGAGACAGTGTTTCTAGTTTCATGAGTACAATAGTGAGTACACGAGGGTCTTTAGCAAGCGGCCAAGTATATTTAAAATGCAAATTATAATTCTCTTTAACATTAGCATTTGTTCGTTTATCACAAAGTCTCATTCGTCATCGTTTCAAAGTTAGTGTGAGAGCCGCTGTGACAACGGAGGGAACCCCACCGGCGCAGCCCTCGTATAATTCCACCCTTACAATTATCCCCAGCATTAAAAACACGATGTTAATTTCTATGCGCAGCGCTCCGGGAACCCCTTCGATTCAATCGATTTGTAATTCCGCGTCTAAGCCTCCTCGTCTTGTTCGAGAAGCGTCTACTATAAACGATGAATTCGCAATATTTCTGCCGGAATCATTATACTTATATATCGAGGATTCTGCGCGCTCATTCGAAACATTCTCACGCATCGAGTGTATTCGAGATGTGTATGACGTGGTATAATAAAAAAAATTTTTTTTATCATTTTCTATTTTTTTAGTCCACAGTCGTAAATAGTGAATTAATTAAACGCACGTGTTCGACAAATTATTTAGTAAAATTCATTTTTTGCATGGATGCCTCTTTAACCAATAGCTATGGCAGAAATTGTTGGCAACAGCGTCGCATTAAAAAATATAAAAATGTGAAATCAATACTAGAGTGTGCATTTCCGGGCTTTGAAAAAAAAAAAAAACGCGTCTATATTAGTCAGCATTTCTCCAATTTTCGATAGGTCGTCGCGAATGTCGGTGGTGTCTCGAGAACGTCTCAACTTTGCTTGCCGACCCTTTTTTCCTTTTCCTGCCCCTTCAGTCTGGGATTGCAGATGTCACGGGAAAAAGTTTACGCTCGCGTCTTGACCGTTGTTCACTGTCGTTTTACAAGGGCATCTCCCCTTTACCCCGTGCGTGCCCAAGTGGTCCGGACGCATAATACAGCCGTACGCGATGGCGGTTCGGGAGTAAGGGGGTGGTATAATTAGGGGCTTGAAGGGGCGGCTACCAAGGGAGAGGAAGTAGAAGAGGCTGACAGATGTGGGAGCATTGTTTTATGGGGAGACCCCTCTACCTCGCTTCCTTCGCTTTCCTCTCTGTCTCTCTGTTCTGTCTACACCCCATAGCGCGCGTGGCGTGCTGTGATTTAAAATGGGTGCCGCGAATTCGTGAATCCGACAGCGAGAGACTGGCGATTCGTAGAGCATGCTCGCTCAACTATGACTGACTGCCGTGTGAAACTTTTTCGTGGCTTTGCCAAAAGTGAACGAGTCGAGCAGCGCGACAACGCGTTCATGATATCTTTCGCAATATGCTTCCTGTACTTGACAGAGAAAGATCGGACAGGTGTTACATTTGTGCACAAAATAGTTTAACTTGGGAGAAGCATGCAATTTTCTTATATTACGGAATTATATTATGGAAATGATGAAAATAAGGAAAATATGTACAAATATAAAAATTTTTTATTCATTAATTCTTTCTTAATTAGTATTATTGAGAAGAATAAAACAAAGGCTAAAATATAATTGAAAGCTGAAATATATCGACAATTTACGGTACTTATATTTAGCATTCGTAATAACTATGACATACGACACGTTTGAAGAGTTCGCCAATAGCTCACAGAGCTTCGTTTCCCCTTTACATATAAAAATGTCAAGAATAGATATATATTGTCTGTTGTGTGTATTGCCTATTCTGGTAGAATATAATTCAAAATACGTATAGTCCATGACAATTTATTTTACCGACTGATAGCTAAGAATGAATGTTCAGCACACCAAATCCTGATATTGTGTGTTAATATAAAACAAATCCGTGGTATATGCAGAACTTCACTGAACCGAATCTTATTCAGGTGGACGCAGACTTTCAATAAAAATGTCTATATACGTAAAAAAGTGTATTCCGTATATTTGCTTTATTTAATTCTTTTAATATATATTGACCGTCTAATCTCTCGTTCAGGTGAGAGAAAGTCGTGGATAGAATATTGTCAATAAATTATATTGGCATATTGGTCAGTAAATTGCTAATTTATGTATGTTGGTAATGTTTTGATCCAACAAGAAGTTTCTTTAAAAGATTTATATAACATACAATTATATAATTCTTTGTAGTAAATTGTATTTAACAATGTTTAACTTTTTTATATTTTCATTTTCTTCTTGTATATTATTGCGAGCTTGCTCTTTTTATCCAAGATATTATATAAACTTTTTCTATATATATAAACTTCACGGTTGAGAAAGCACTTTGCCACCGCTAAGCTCTTTTTCCATTTGTGCGTACAGTGAATCACATCTTTGAATTTTAATTTCGTTCAAAAATCTGAGTAATCCCGAGAGAGACTTGCGAACATGTGCAGTCACACCTCTCATTAGGTTTTTGACAGCCCTTCATACGAGGATCAACCCACCCTGTGCATCCACCCGAGTTCCCAAACCATCGACTACCCCTATTCGCGCTTTTGTTCTTTGTCTCACTGAATGCTAGCAACCCCTCGGCTGTACGGCTTAAATCAGTCGAACGCCGAATATGAGCACGAAATTCACGAGTCGAGCGGCAATTAAATATTCTTTGCCGACGGTCGCGAGCTGTCCGTTTATTCCCTCGGTCATCAAAAACAATCGTACATCGCGATATACATTTGCGATTAACCACTTTTTACGAATGGCTTCGATTTTTTTAATTATTTTTATATATTTTTGATAGATCGAGATTTATAAAGATATTCTTGATGTAACCTAATAATATAGACGTTAAATTTTGAAATAATTTTTAGTGCAAGAAAAAGAAATAATTTTCTTTAATATTTTGACTCATCAATTTGAATCTGCCACTATAAAAATCCCATTAGGTCGAATTAGGATATAATATGTTAATTTTAAGATACATATAACATATTTAGTTTTAAGATGTAGCATTTTTCTTTTCGAATAATTTGGATCACACAAGTGATGAGCGCAAGGTTAACGTTTCTAGCACGATTTAAGGATAATTAAGAAACAGAGATATTGGAATGGAAACATGCTAGATTGCTGGATTCTAATATGTGAATTGATTCAAAGTCATATAAAAAACAAAAATTAAATGTTCAATATTTTTTATTTATGATTTTTTTAAATCTGATTTCAATAAAACTACATATTAGAAAATATATTCACTATATATTAGAAAAAAATGTTTTTTTATATCTTAAAAACCGAACTTGATGGTAAGATTTCAATGGCAGATTCGGGTTCAGTGTCGAAAATTATTTTAGAAAGAGTTTTCATATGTTTGCATAAAATCTTATAATCTTTAAATTAAAATGTAAGCTAATGTGAGCCATCACAAGGTAATAGTAAAAATTGTATATATTAATATTAATAAAAAATAGATATAGACATTACAACCACACATAACATTGGATTGTTCTTTAATGTAGAATAAAAGAATTAATAAATTAAGCATTACATTACAATTAGTAAAGTATAAGAATAAGAATACATAAATAAAGCGTATTGTAGAATCAAAATACATGAATATGAAAAATATTTAAACCATGATAAGATAATGAAAATTAAGACAAGATTTCAATGAATCTTTTATATGTACAATGTATATACGATACTAGAATAAGATAGAATATTTTATATTTGGGCTCAGTAGAAAATATATATTTAAAATTTCTTGTTAAATATATGTCCATTATTTTTTATGATCTCTTATAAGATTTTTTGTAATATTCTATATTTCAACTTTGTTGTTCGCTATGTTTGCTACAAAGAACAGTTGTCAATTTATCGCCGAGAAATAAGATCGACAATGAAATGTTCCCATCATAGGCCTCACAATCCATAATTATCTACCAGACTTTGTGTAGAATTATAATATGTAGCGTGCGTCTAATCATAAGTGAACCCTTTCGCAAGAATTCGCATACTTACTCGCATCTTACATTTTACGCTGAAACCATAATTCCTCGGTTGTCAAATATTAACGACTAATGAGGAGAGTGTTAATTTATGAGACAAAAAGCACGGGACAATAAGATACTCTTTCTTCCTTCCGCGCTCGGAACGAGCTGAAATAGAATGCAAGACAAAGAAAAGCGTATGAAGAAGAAAGGGACAGCTGTAGAGAGAAGGGATGTATATGAGAAAGGAGGAGAGAAAATGCGATTGAAGGACTGATGAAAAGAGAAGATAGAAGAGAAGAGGCCTCGATCGAGCAAGCATCGTATAGACAAGAAGGAGAAGGCAGACGGAGAGAATCGATGATAGAATGAACAAAGACAGAGGATAGGGAGAGGGAGAGACGGATGCCACAGAGAGTGGAGCAAGTGCCATGCCGCGAGAAGCGAGTGCGTGGCTTAATTTCCTGCTAAATTACTACTTTAATAGGAAAGATGAACGTCGTTGATGAGGAGGGTTAGCCGGAATATAAATAGGGAGTACCGACTCTCCTTCTCTATCTTTTCTCCATTCCACTCTGCTCTTGGCTGCTTCTCTCGTAACCCCCATAACCCCCGCGGCTTCACGTTGGACCACCTTCTATCCCAACCCCTTAACTCGCGGCATCGTCATCGCCCGATTAACGACGTGACAGCAGAAGGAGAGCGATGATTCACTGAATGATTGACGATTTTACAATGAGTTCCTTTGTCGCGGCCTGGCCAATTTCACGCGATTTTACGGCGGAACCGTCGCTGGACGAATCATAAATGCAATTATTCCTTTTTTGCAATTATACCGCAAAAAGGTCTAGTTACACAGAATAATTACCATAATGTTGGAATAATTTTCTATTAAATTGTTAATGAATATATTATTACTTTATTATTAAGCGCGTACCATATGGAATGTATACTAAAAATTAAAAGTAATTCTCTTTCCTTTTAACAGAAAATATATTTGAAAAAATCAGTTTCAATATATTTCATTCTATACTATCTTTTTCGCGATTCTAATGTTACTCTTTACGTATAAAGCTCGTAAAATGCCTGCCCAAGTGCTGTTCAATGAGACGCGTGCAACAAATTCGCATAATAATTATCGATCGACCGTTAATCCATCCTTTGTTTCTCCCCGCCGAGGGAAAACGAGCCGCCACAAAGCGGATCGCTTTAGTCGTCTTATACATCTCGTGGAAGTTAACAAACATTGTGTTCCTTATCTCTTCTCGGCACAATTAATGCGAGGAACCCTTTGCCCGCTTTCTCGTGCCCATCCTCCTCTTTCTTCCTTCTCTTCTTCTTCGTTTCAGCCGTACGTACCGTTCTCACCATCCCCCTTGCTCCCACCCGCGCATCGTTTCCCTCAAACCTCTTCCACCTTTTACCCCCGGCGCCTTTGGTGCTTTCCTTAACGCGGTATTACTTATGTAGATGAGCCTCGCAATTCCTATACATTATTTGCGAAGAGCCCGGCCTCGAAGGGTGGCAAAACGGACTCGAATGAACAGAAGACGAGGAGTGAGACGGGGGGCCCGGGGAGGG
>Ga0157364_1002472_pt1 | contig 17225 bp, 10 predicted proteins | sample AttsexASBM2_FD_111476 | JGI IMG/M metagenome (GOLD analysis project Ga0157364, IMG submission 111476) | Fungus gardens microbial communities from leaf cutter ant in Ribeirão Preto, State of São Paulo, Brazil - Atta sexdens ASBM2 | ecosystem: Host-associated > Fungi > Mycelium > Unclassified ... | reverse complement strand
CGGCGTTTTACACACATATGTTAATTCTGTATATACATATATATAAATATATTATATGTATAGAGGTATAAACAAACATATACACATACACACAAGGCAGAGTTGCGTATACATGAATTTACATACAATCATAACACGCATACGAACGAATAATACACATTATTATGGGATAATAGACAGAATTGAATAAAATGGAATATGATCTGCTGAAAAATGTTTTTTTTATCACCCTGAAGAAGAAAAAAGTAGAAATATCTCCCAACGTTCTTTGTTTGGATTCTCCATTTGAGGATCTCCCTGTATATCATTTTATCCTTATTATTTATTAAGAGTGACAAGTAGTGTTTACAAGCGCTGTGAGCGCAAAACGAAACTCATCTTAAATGTTGACAAAAATAAAATAATATATGAGACCATTTGAAATTCCGAACGTTACTTTAAATATGTTTTTCATGGAAAAAAAAATTAAAGTCCTCTATCCTGCGAGTAGGACATACTAAAATTCCGCTATATCAAGTGTTCAGGCATTTGATAAAATAACTCCAATTTTATTCCATTTTTTTGCTCTTTTATCGTGACTCGATATGACGTTACGACATAAGCTGCAATTGTTTATGAAAAGTTTGAATCTGTCGTAATAATGCAGCCAACTGCATAGAAACGGGCGGCTCTCGTGTGGCATTGAAAATTTTTCTTCGACCAAAAATCTGCGATTTTTCAGGTACAAAAGTGGGAAAAGAATCCTTATTGATTTTCTTGGTCGACTCGGTCCCAATACAAATCAGACTGTTTCTTTCGTGCAATGTCTTCATTTGCTGTTTCAGCGCCATTACCTGTTTTTGCATTGTCATTGAAAACAATTTATACGTGATTACGGAATACATTCAATAATGGCTCTTACCTCTTTGTAGAGACCGATAACAGCGTTGATTTCTTCTTCTTTGACATTGAGTTCCTTCTCCAGAGTGGACAATTCCTTCGCTAAAGATTTATCATTGGACTTGTCCACTTCTGATTGTAATCTTTCATATTTTCTATAAAAAACATAAGTATAATATATCTATCAAAATTATTTTTAAAGGACTTCTAGAAATTGAGCCTTGGTGAAATGAATTAGTTTTTATTATAAAGCTATGTTCAGATTCCCATCCAAGTCACTCAGGTATTTTATTCTTGTTTAATATTCGGTAAAAAATAAGAATAAATTGATACCTGCTGTGGCATTTGAGAGAGAATCTAAATCTAATACTCTAATGTAACTTATGATAAACAAAGTAAAATATCATAGATACAGAGCTCAATAATGAATAATTTTTGAACTGCGATCAAAGTACAAATATCAAAATACTTTATAAGCATAAATTTTACATTTTTACATCATAGTTAAAAAAAATTAGTCATTACCCAAATAGCACACTTTATTCTGACAAACGTTCTTAAGACATAGAGATATCCTCTGAATGTTCTTTGGAATATCTCTTGGAGATTTGTGCTTAGGATATTGAGCCTTTATAACATCTTTTATAACAGCCTATTTATAACATCTTTTATTCACTATATTATAAGCTATATATGAAAACTATAATTCACCAGGACTAAATTTAATCACTACAGGATCCTTTAATAGACCCAACACACTCACTTGTTCATGTCTTCAAATTGATCGTGAAGATTGATCAGGACGTCACGTATCTCCTTAGAATTGTGCATATCAGAAATATTCATTTTATGATCGCCAATATTACCCTACGACATCAACATGTCATAATATAATAAATGCTTTAACATAATAAATGCTTTAAAATAAACTGCAGAATACGATTTACCTTTAACAATATTCTCGAAGTTTCTTGTTGAATTTTAGGATTCGTCGGAGTGTCGCTTTTGCTCACAACGGAACAAGATCGCTGTTTAGTCTTATGATTGGAAGAATCAACTTTCTCTTTATAAAGCTGTTTAGAAACATTACTCTCTTTTTCAAAAATAATTTCTGCATTCGTGAATGTCTTTGGTATATGACCACTTTGCGTTTTTCCCACAAGTAAATTAAATATGGACAATCTTTTATCTTGATCGAAGTTCTCCCTGCTATTAAATTTAAACATTCCAGTCATTTGCGAGCTCACGTTGGGAACGAATCCTTCGTAGTGACCGTACATCTGGCCCAGAAGAACCGATATCGGCTTCATGCCTCTGCTGATTTTGTGGATTAATAACGGGGTGACATCGTTCGCGATCGACTGTCTCATCTTCATCATGCTCAACACCTACGTTTCAGGAGGATGTTTTTTTAGATAACCTGCTGCTTTTCGCTGAGTTTCGTCAGCTCACTTGTTGAATGTTCAAACCGAGATTGTAACTCGGGGTCACCGAAGTTCCCGCCACAAACGGAATATTTTTGAAATTAAACCCGCTGAAGTACGATCTGCTCGAGCGTTTTAACTTCGACGCTAAAGTCGGCATCTCGTAGTTGGGCGTGAACAATGGATCGTCGTGTCTATTGAAAGCTTGTTTGCATTGTTGCCTTTCATCCTGTACCGATGAACCAAGATCATTGTGTATGGAATGGATTGGCTTTTCTGATTTATCTTGTTCTTGTGTAATCTGGGATTTCGCTCTATAAGAGAAAAAGATTCAAAATTTAATAATGATAATGGAACTTTGAGAGTAATAATAATAATAATAATAATGGTAATAGAAATATAAATAATTATGTTGACCATCACTAGAGTAATTATGATAACGTAACGATTACAGTAACTATATAAGTACTATTATGCAATTACTCTGACAATATATTGTTTTGATGATTTAACATCTGAAGACAATGATCCGATTTATTTTTCTTATCATGGGATTCACATATGATCTGATTAATATTTTCAGAACGTCTATTTTTTGAACTCAACACTGTCTCTTGAATTCTCTTTGGATTTTCCTTGACTTCAGAAAGATGCGGTTTTTTTTCATACTTAGCTCCATCTTTAGAGTGTTTAATAAACAATTCGAAATTGTTATTATTTAATTGAGTATTATGAAAAATCTCCACGACCTCATTGGACTTTTTCACATGCTTTGGCGGATTGGATGGTGATTGATGGCTTGGTTGATAAGTATTTGATGAGCGATTGATGAGAGGTTGACAATTAATACCTGGCACAAATTATCACAAATAACAGAGATTTATCTCTGATGATAGCACAATATAATTGTAAACATATATGTAGACACATTGTACATAAACTCGACTCCAAGAAGCGCAGAAGATCAATCAATGTAATTTTTTCCCAAGAGCGGAAACGTGAAAAATGAAAATTTTTTTGTATGTATCTGTGTTTTATATATTTACATATACATATATAAAAATTTGCATTTTTCACATTTTCGCTTTAGAGAAAAAAATTACACGATCGATATATCCAGATTTCCAAAGGACATCCTACATCCTAAGGACGTTTTTCAGGACATTCCTCAGAAAAATGTGCTGTCAGATTTTTCACCTTTATGTCGACGCTTCTTCGCCTCTTTTCTACCAATAAAACCCGTGTCTCTGGTAGTAACTGTGCTTTTGGAAATGGAACTTCGTAACTTCGTCTTTCTCTTTCGCACTTTAGGCACAACGTTATTCGCCTTGCAAACAGAGACACTCATTTCGCTTCTCTCCGTTTTCGATTTACTTTTCATCAATCGTTTGGCTTTTATGATATTCATCGTATTCAAATTCAATTTCGGATCTTCAATACCTTCAACATCTTTGATATCTAGCCTCGCAGAGTACGGTGTTGTGTGGATATAACTCTCATCGTCAGCTTGCATTCGCTCGAGGGACATTTTCGACGGAAAATAATAACTTTCATATTCTTTACTCGCCTATTTGTATCATCGAGCATGTAAGTATAAATATATATATATATATATATATATATATGTATATATATACACACACTTATTGGGTTGTCCGGAAAGTTTGTGCCAACTTTGAAGGAAAATTGAAACGCAGAAAATTTAAATTTTAGTATACATTTATTAAATTATATAGGTTAGTCGGCACGAACTTTCTGGACAACCCAATAAAATACATTATTTAATAAATACAATTATTTAATAAAATAATTAATTTAATAAAACGTAATCTCATACGTCTTTTTCCATGTTCCGAGTTATTATCAAACGAGGAAGTTTCTTATCTAATTGAGTTTTTGATGTAATTGTATCGTTCAATAATTCTTTTTGACTTCCCTCCATTAAATTCTTAAATCCCTCGATAGTATCAACATTTATGCTTTTTCTAGATGAAAACTGTGCAGGCTTTGGACTCAAATTGACATCTACGGAAACATAAATGTTTAAATATACAGACTGATTCTAATTCCGCAAAAATTTTTTACCAAAATTTTCTTCAGTTTTCAATTCCATGTTACGAATTTTCTGAGAGATGTTACAATTTGTATTGATATCCATATTTTCGCTGTTATAATCATTACATTTGAATGAAGACTTTGAATCTGAATTTTTAAATGACATTATTGACGAAATGACAGAAGTTTCTTTACTTCCTTTTATTTCTGTTTGAGCCTTTCGACAAACATCCATCATGTAATTTAATTCTGATTTTAACGTGAAGCATTTAGTCTCCGCTTTATCCAATTCCAGTCCGATCCCTAAATGAAGTTAATAGTAGCTGGCATTGTTTAAATTATTTTTCACATTAAAATAGTACAAATTGAAAGGCTATGAAATTGCAGCGCGATATAATCATTGCTCACAAATTTTATCTTGTTATTCATCGGATTAAGCTTGTAATATAATCAATGTAATTTATGTATAGTACATAACAAATTGAAATTTATGCACAACAATTACCGTGCTGCACTCTCATAAGTTTTTAATTTGTAAAATTTTAACTTGTAATTTTGAGAATCCTTTAACAATTGTATATATTTTTTATATAAACCGCTTTCGGAACATCTAGAATTTGATAGAATTGTCGAGGAGTTTGGGATCTCTAATCTCAGCATAATATTAATAGATAAAAATTAATATAATATAATGTCAATATATAAATATAAAAAAATTTGGTTTTTAGATGATAATACTTTTTAATGCGATGTTTGGTCTGTTTTCTGATTCATCTATTTTGCAAGATTGCATTCCGAATTGATTTTTCAGAGATAATTCTGAAAGCAAAAATATAACATAATATATGGAAATTTAAAAAATTAATGTTAAGTATGGGATTTCACTATAGATTTTTTTTAAGATGTTCATCTCTATCACGATTTTATTATATTCATTTATTAATTCATTACCAAAAGTTTCACTTATATCGTCATGAACATTCATGTTGGTTACATCAAATTTTTCTTAACTTTCATAATTTTTCGCTCACGCAATTTAATATACCATCAAATTTTACATGCATTATTCAAAATTTACGTTAAATTACACTATTTTTGTCGATTCAAAAATGATGATTTACGTCTCGCAATACATACATATAAAATATACGTACAAAATTAAAAAAAATAATACGTAGGTTACAGTTACACAACACGTTGGACGATCACATCGTTCTCTTGTCGCACGTATTCTTCTTTGTTTTGAAAAATTCATAAAGAGATAAATTCAACTTTTATACAGTTTGACATGGTTTGACAACGAAAGTGTAAAAGTTTTGATGTAGTGACGACAACCAAAATTAGAATCCGCATATTCTTTGAAATTTTATTAAAAGAAGTGAAATTATTACGAATAGTTAAAAAAATCAAATTTACCTCAAAATTTAATTTACTGTTTCGTGACATTTGTTCTCGAATCGCGAATTCAGACTTTCTCATTATTATTATTATTATTAATTTATGATTTAATGAAACTAAAGCAATTATAGAGTGAAGTAAATGGCGATTTTGACCAAATTCTAATTAATTTGAATAGTATAATCATTTAAGGAGCAAAATTCTATTTTTGTCTCACATAATTTAACAGCAAAAAATTAATAACTCTATCTATATTATAAATAATAGATATTAAACAAATTAATAAAAAAAATGTAATTTGATTAAACTCGCGCACGAAGTATTTCTCGAGGTCGAATTTTAAATTTCGAGATTTCTCGAGCAATTCGCGCGCTTCTATCACGTGACCGCGAGGGAACTTTTTCGCGGTAGATCGCGCTTGGGTTCTCTTCGAGAGTGTATTTTAGGGAAGCGTACAGTGACGGTGGCAGAGTGAGTGTAAGCGAGAAGTGAGTGGTATCGAGTTGCAAATGGTGGACAGTATTTGACCCTCGTTGCGTTAACATCAGGTAGGTGAGCTTTTCGGCCGACGGACGACGTTGTCGAGATTGCGTTGCGTCTCTTGTCGACTAATTACGTCGACGTCGTCCGACATTGTCGCCGGTCGGTCGACCGATCGATCGCGTTGTTTGATGGGATTATGCTCGGTTACGTAAAAATTCGCCACAGACCGAAAATAGTCATCTGATTTCGTGATCTCGCGCCTTCCGCTTCTCTTCCTATCTATTTTGAGTAGTCTTATCGAGAAAGGCTGAAAAAAAAGGAGAGAAATAAGGGATTCATCCAGTCGATTCGGTTTCGATCGCGCGCCGTGACGAAATCCTAACCCCTCCATCCCTCGTCACTTTTTTATGATGAGAAGGGGAGGCGTGGGCGAGTTCGTAGGTTAAAAGATACATGTTTAATCGTTTAGTTTTCTCCCGCGTATTTTCTCTTCATGGTACAGATTGTGATGTGAATAATCCGTATTTTCCGCGAATTATTAGGATGTTAATAGGCGTTAAAGGCTTGTTAGCAATATCGTTAGCACTCTCTTGTTAGCAACTCAGAGCGGCTGGTTTTTTTTTTATTACAGTTGTGTACGCGCGTTTGATTTTTTCCTTCAACATTCTCGACTTCATTCATTTTTTTTTAGAATTTTCTTCCCGAATTGCGGCGATCGTTTTGCGTAGAAATGTAAAAAAATGGTATTTTTTACTTCGCAGAAAAATATTATCAAGTAAAAAACTTTTTATTGTAAATAACTTTTATAGTATAATAAATTTTATAGTATAATAACTTTTATAGTATAATAAATTTTAGGATTTTTTCATCGTTTACATCTCTAGTTTTGCGTTATTTGTTTGTTTTTGCTCTTTGACTTTCTTCCGTTTGCAAAGATATAATTTTGCTCATGAAAGAAAAATGTACGAATGATTGCATCATCTGCCTTTCTGTCATGAAATTTGAGCAATACGATTCTCGCAGTCCCGAGAGAGAACGAAGAAAAGAGAAGAGTAAAAGCGCGGTAAACGAAAGAAGAATGTAGACACGTGCTGTCAGAAGCAGGTCATACACGTGGTCTGGAAGGTTTTCGCAATTCCCCTTCTTTTCAAAAATTCCATTGAATAAATAGATCGTAGACATAATTTGGAAGTTCCTTGCAAACTCCATCTTTTTCCAAAAATTTTAACAAAGTAAATAGATTCACGTGGTCTGGAAATTTCTTGCAATTCTCTTTTCTTCTCAAAAATATTGACAATGAGTAAATTGAAAATCGTGGCTTGGAAGTTTCTCGTAATTCTCCCTCTTTTCTCGAAAGTTTTAACAGCGAACAAACGAATTGTACACTTCGTAAATATAGTATTCCTGATCTAGAAGTTTTTGCAACTCCTTTCTTATTTCAAAAATTCTGACAAATAAATAGATCGTAATCTGGAATCTTTCTCGCTTTCTCACTTCTTTTAAATCTCCTTTTTTTTCAAAAATTATGATAATGTGTCTGTTTTCTGCAATAGAGATCAGAAAAATATAGATCTGTATCTTAATGCGACTTCCTCCTCTATTTTTTCATTTATATTATTCAAGTGGATAGAATTGGAAATAACTGGAAAAAACGAATGCGTGTAATTTGAGATATTTGCATAATAAATGATCTTCGTCGATATGTCACAATAAAGCATAAATTAATTTACTATAATTTGGTAAATATATACAGTTGTAATTTTAAGATTTTAAAGAGTAAAAAAACAAAAACGAAACACGTTATTGTTAATACGGTTAGTAAAAAAATATGTATTTTAGTAAAGATATGTTAATTATCCTTATCATTGATAAATTGATCGGTAAATTTACTGATAACTATATGTAATTTGCTGATTTGCTTTTATTATAACAGACATACTAAGATTGTCGTGATATGTATATATTTAAGTAACGGAGCGGCCGTGTTCTCGAGGACTGACGTGATCGCATCTGCATTTCTGACGTGATCACAAACGACAATCAGGTATTCCCCACCTCCAGTCATTGCGATCTCGCGGAGGTTCTCCTATGTAAAGAGACGGGGAGAGTCCGCAGTTTTTCCCGGTAGTCACATGTGCCTGAACGAGGCCAGCAATCGCCTCGAAACGGATTCCGAGACGGTCTTATCGCGTGTGTCAATAGGACTTTGAATTATTCTTCTCGATTATATCTTTTTCCCCGTTTTTCCGCATATTTTGAGCGTCAAATAAAAGAAGACGAATAGGACTGCTGAAGGTAAACGCGGCATGTGTCTTGTAAGGATACAACTGTGGAGAAAAAACGATAGTCGATAGCCTCGCCTTCGTTGCTTAAGTTTACTGTCTGATTTTATTTGCTGTTGAAGTGAAAGGAAGTAAAATTAATTTGCGAATTTTTTCTACTTTCTTTCTCGTTACTCTTGTCTTGATAGTTTTTTTATCTTGTAATCTAATCTTCAAAAAAAGAGGGGCACGTACGTGACGCCAGATGTTCCGCCTCTCTAAGTGAATTTATCTGATTGATAAGCAGGATCTAATTAGAGATTTTGCTGTTAAATAAATACTAGATGATATTTGTTATTTTAGATATGATTATTGAGAAATATTCTAGTTGTAATTACTTTTATACGTTAAAAGCTCTCAAAGTTTCGAGTTAATATGTATCCATAAATATTTAGTAAATATTCCATAATTATACAACTATTTTAATTAAAATTTGAATTGGCTTGAAACAATGATAAGAATCTTTTTTTAGAAGAAACACTTCTCTTTTATGTTAAGAAAAAGCAATATTTCATAATATTTTAACTCATTGTTAGATTATTATTGCGTTTCTGTCAGATACAATGACATTTATCAAAGCTTATCTGAAACTCCGTGAAGTCTTGATAATGCAAACTTTGGATTTACTTGTGTACTATGCTTTCTAATCTTTACTCTACTTTTTAAAGGAAGTACTTTAGATAACATTTTGCGCATCACTACAAATGTATTGTCGTGAGAATCTATTGACGTATGCAATTTTATATTTATGCAGAAGTGTACAGGAAATATGTGTTCTTTTAATAATATTTTTTAAATATTTATTGTAATTTCTCCGAAACATTTGAAGTGTTTTATGAAAACGTCAAAGTGTCAAAATTATACGAACGTGTTTTATTATATGAATGAGTTGTAAATTCTGTGTTATGACACACTAATATTTAGCGTGAAAAGTGGAGCTGCTATAAGTGAAGAAAAATAGATATTGCAACTCGAAACGTTTCGAAATTGTGCCATTGGCATTTTTACTTAGACTTACGTTTTAAAATTTTAACTTCAATCTAATTTTTTAAAAATTAAAATTAACTAAAATTTTGCAGAGATTGATTGCTTATATCTTTAGTTATTACAATATATTTTAATAAAATTTTTTAAATAAAAATGGTTTTAAAAAAATAATTTTTTTTTTTTTTTTGAAATTAGAAAATGGCACTATGTTTTTCTGCGGCAAGCCTCATTGCATTTTTTTTCGAACATTGTTACGCAATTTGGAAATTGGCCAATTCTTAAAAATAGTAACATCTCAATGTTTATGATAATAAATATACTGTATACCAAATTTTGTTAACCGTTCCCTTCTTTAGGCTCGAGCAACTTCACAGAGAATAATAGAAATATGGAGGATTCTAATGAGGATCCCTTATATTTTCATTGTCCTCTTCTACTTTTTGATTCTCCTGAGTTCATTTTGGATTTCTCAAAAAAGCAAACAAGAAAATATTTTTTAAAAAATCACACTGTTAGAATATGTAAAAACAAAAAGTTTAGTTTCTCGAAATTTTAAATCCCTCTGATCTCCTTAAAGCGCGTTTGTAGTACATTTTTTATTAAAATTGTATTTCATAGATCTTACATATATTTATATAAAATCGAACGTTTCGATTTTATATAAATGGCTCAGTTCGAGCCATCTTCAGTGATGTTCAAGTAACAAATTCAACATTCGCAATTATTCAATCGTGGATTTGAACACGATTAAATAATTGCGAACGCTCGAATAACTGCGTCACAATTCTGCTCTCAATCGCCTGACAGTAATTTATAATTATACTTATTAGATATCTTGAGAGCTCAATTTTATTTTATTTGCATTATTTATTATGACTATTAATTATTTGTATGTCTTAATGATAAATATATTTTCTGAAATTTTATATTTTATATATATATATATATAAAATCTTTTATTGAAGTTCCGGAAAATTGTACAATAGTTATACTTTATTGTGAAGTAACATTTTATTGAATTACTTTCATGAATATTAATTGTATTTCAAATTTGACGTATTATATCTGACGCAATTATGTTTACACGCAACAAGAAAATCGAACGTTTCGGCTCAGTTTGAGCCATCCTCAGCGATGTTCAAGTAACAAATTCAACATTCACAATTATTCAATCGTGGATTCGAACACGATTAAATAATTGCGAACGCTCGAATAACTGCGTATAATGAATACGTTTATACATATATCGACTGAGGTTTTATTTAACCTGTGCACAAACAAGCGCGCATATACATATATATTGCAACATATGAGAACAGCTAACCAATTACTTACAACAATTGCAAAATGCGCCTTTAATATTCTCCGCATTTCTTAGTAATCGATGGATGACATGCAGGCAAAGTCTAGAATTTCAGTGATGCAATGAGAACAATGATAAGACGACAGACTATAGTAGATAAAGCCAGATTGTGATTGTACATGTAAGATTTGTTTAATATACGTTGCTACGCTTATCAAAGCGTTTATATTCTCATTAACGCCTCATGACCGGGCATGGCATTTGAATCTTTGTTTAATTTAATTGCAATTGCGATCTTGAGACGTATATCCATTTAATTACTTCAGACATTTAAATGACGCATAAATTTTGAGTATGTCTTATCGGTAACTATATTTATGCAATTTCATTAGCTTATTCTCTTCTACATCGACGATACATGAAGCAAGATAAGGCATTGAACGACTTGCCGTGTCATATTCCAGGTGAAAATGTATAAGGCAAGGACAGTATTCAGTACGCTGGCCCCTTTGGCGCCGCGCATATGCGGGCCCGAAAGATACGCATCCTGGGTGGTTCGTAGTCATCCATTGACTAGGATCAGCCAGTTAATTTTCATGGAATCCGCGCGCAAATACAATAGCCGAGTAGCAACCGAGCCCTTTTTGAATGGCAGCACCAGCTCTTACGTGGAAGAGATGTATAACGCGTGGCTGCAAGATCCAAACAGTGTGCACGTGGTAAATAAATTTAAATGTATCTTTGTACAAATATTCAAATCAATTTTTTATCATAGGGGAAATTAATTAAAACTCGAAAAAGAGTATCTATTTATTATTTTTACTATTTCTTTTGTAAAAGCTATTTAATTGTGTCGTTTGTTTAATTATAGATGGAAAGATTTTGCTTAAATTTATTTTGTTCTTATTTATTTATAGTCATGGGATTCCTTCTTTCGAAATAGCACCGCTGGAGCTGCCCCAGGATTCGCATATCAGGCACCACCCTCCCTTGCTCCAAGTTACAATCAAGTACCACTCGGAGCGTTGTTGCCTCTGGGTGGCGGAACGCAACTCGGCCAAGCGCCTGTCAATGAAAAAATTATTGATGATCATCTAGCGGTGCAAGCTATCATTCGTTCTTATCAGGTATGATATTTTGTTTACTTTATTCCTGGTAATGAATATAGATGTGCTACTCTTGCAAACAAGTAAGTACATATTTTGGACATGATAATTTATCATGTGTAAGTTTACGAACAATATATAAGAGTGATTGATAATTCACATAATCATTACTATTTGTATTATTTTTGTTTGCAAGATTATTTTATTCAGCCGTGTATAATTTAAATGATAATCAATAATAATAAAAATTGCTTTTTAACATTGGTTATTATACATTAATTATATAAAAATATTATTTATTAATGAATTTCTGCTCCTATCTCTATTATCTATAAATAATAATGTCGTAATGTAAAATAGTAATATTCTTTTACTTATTATGTAACATTTAATAAATTAAATGGGAATTTGGAGAAATCTGCTTTTGAATCATACTAAATTGGTCCATTAAAAGCTGCATGAATAAAAATATATATAATAGCAATATGTTAAAGATATAAGGTGAGTATTTTCAGTTAGTTTTTATTTTAAGTTAAATAATATCTTAAGATGCTAATTTATATTAGTAAAAATGGATATTAATAATTGGTTTATAGTTTATAACATTTTAGGAATGCACTTAAGATAGTTTTGAAAAACTACGACTATAAATACCGGCCATTGATATTTGTAATTGATTATTAAAAAAAATTTTAATGCGATAAAAGTTTACGAATTCTCAGTTTTGCCATTATGAAAACAAAAGTTATTTCTTATTCTATTTTGAAATGTATTCATATATTATGGAAATTACTATGGCATGCATTTACAACGTTTCGTTCAATGAAATTTATATGCATACGTATATGTAGATACATTGTAAATTTCATTCGAAGGAAATATTTTAGTATCTTTTGTGTCTCTGTTTCATTTCCATGGAACAGAATGTCTTTTGGTCAAGGTAACATGTTAGAATTTATATTTATGTACTTTGCGCGGTTATAAACTTTATGCGCGAATATGTCTATACGAGTTTGGGACGTGGAATGTTTTTTTGTTGTATTTCTGCTTAATATTAGGGGCTATCATGTGTATTTCCATATTTTTTGACGTTTATCTCAAGTATTAACATGATAAGTGTATTGAAACAAATAGCAAATATTATGAATATTGCATAATAGCTTCATTTTTTGTATGACTATACTAGTGGCTCACTGCATTTTCTATTTCAAGCATGTCTTGCATCTTTATATTTTTTCCAATAAAAAAAATAATGGAATTTTTTAAATTTTATAATTTTTTATGTTCTGATCTTTTTCCTTCTTCTCAATATATAGATACTTCTGTCAAGGAAGAAGCAGCAGCACACTATTTCTAATCATTTTATTAAAACTATGATAATTATATTTGTTATAGCAATGATTCTTTTTTTTTACTATAGTGAAATTATAATTATGAGATATACGAAAAACAAAATCCATTCCTTCACAAACATTGTTGCAATAAATATCAATATGTGTTATCTTAATGTATGCTATAAGTAAATATAATTGGGTATTTGTTTGCCGATTTTGCTGTATATAGCCGCTGTATTTTTTCTTTTTTTTTTTTTCTATATTGTAACTATGTGTACAGTGTAGTTGTGAGAATAGACACAGTTTATATAAATGTGAGGTTTTTTTCGGGATTATTGGCGTATAGGCCCGAGGTCACTTAGTTGCCGATCTGGATCCGCTGGGTATTATGCAAACAGACCTGATACACACTCATTATGCAGCTCGCAAAGGATCTCCAGAACAAGTGTTGCGACAGTATATGCTTGGTAAGATTTTTCTTCCTAAGCATTTTACGCGGACTTTTGTTTTAAAGACGCGTTTTCTTGCCATACGTGCCATACGTATGTGAGAATCGCATTGTACTTGATTTGGAGTATGTGATATATAAAATGCATACATAGAGCCGTAAATTACTCGGCTTATGTTTACGGTAATTTTATTCATAATACATTCAGTATTATCATTTCATGTAATCATTTTCACATATTAATCTTACTTTTGCCTAGCTGAAAGAATTTTTAAATTTTAGATAAAATTCTAAGGATCATAAAATAGAATTTTTCTACTTTAGATAAAATTTCAAGAATCTTTTTAGAAAATAACTACAAAAATTATTTATAATTCTAAGGATCATAAAATAGAATTTTTCTACTTTAGATAAAATTTCAAGAATCTTTTTAGAAAATAACTACAAAAATTATTTATAATTTTAGGCGACGTAATTTTATCTTAATGATTTTCTCTACAACGTATGGAACGTATTTCAAAATTATATTGAAGTAATATCTATATAAAATCTATAAAATAAGAAATAATCAGTTATTATTTTTTTGATATTTTTGGAAATTATATTTTTTTAAGTTTTTTGTTTTTTATTGAAAATATCTTATAAATATTTTATTCTTAGTAATTGAAAAGAATTATACAAATCTAAATATTATGTATTGCAAAAGAAAAGGCGAGCCTTGTATTGTGGCATACTGATACTGAAAATGTTTGGAAAAACATTGTACTCATTTTAGGAATCACAAAAATGAATACGTCTCATCTTTTCATAATGATCAATTATCTAAGAATTTCATAATTCGAATATTCATATACATGCGCAGACATTGTCGAGTATGACATTTATCATAATGCATTCATTGCATTTATATTTGACAGAAAGTAAAAATAGATAATACATATATATATATATATATATATATATATATATATATATATATATATATATACATTGCCCAATAATATATGAATAAAACATTGGAGGTAAGAATAAAGGAATTGATGTTGATTTTTTGCATGTATAATTTGTATATGTTATTGTATATGTATTGCTTTTGGACATTTGCACACATTTTTCATCTAGTATGCTTGTCTTTATAAAATTTGTATACACTAACATACTGCACACGATTTTTTTTTCTTGTATGAGTTGCGATAAATAAGGGTATGTTTGAGCAGACACTTATTATTATTGTATTTTTAATTAAATTAAACGCATATTAAATTATAACGCATAATTAAACAAATATAACGCATTAATAATAGGGAAACTAAGGAGCAGATAACATTTACAAATGTTAAGAAATTAGCTTCGTACGTTGTGCGTATTTAAACTGTGATGATGTTTTCTTAAAGAGCATGACGATAGTTTGCATCGAATACCATATATTATCTATGTCATGATGCACATTCTTTGAGTAGAACATCAAGCACAGTAATTTATGTTTTGATTAAATATATTCTTCAAATGAGAATTTGAAAATGATTTGGTTCGCATGAATGTGGCATTAAATTGACAGATTCGTGGCCATCATATCGCTAAATTGGATCCTCTCGGCATCAACAGCGCTGATCTTGATGATAGACATCCGCAAGAATTGCTCTATACCCATTATTCATTCGGTAAGCTTAATTGAACGTGTTTCTGCGTAAATAGAGAAGAGTAAAAAGAATTACTTTCGAATAAAAAATGCATCAACGGTGCATTTGAAAACTAGTAATCGATCTATCAAATACTAAACGATAATAATATAATAATCGTGGTATATTTACGTTTTTGTCTATTAATTTTCTCTATAAAATTTATTTACAGGCTGCTATTGTATAAAACTGCATTTAATTTCTTCTCTCTTGTTTAATTCAAATCATGTGGATGAGTGAATATTTCATTCTTTAGTTAACTTATTATTCTTAAGTAACTTATTCAAATGGAAATATAATAATAAAGTTTTTTTTCGCATTATTAATTCATTATGTTAGTACATTAGTTCGCTTATAATTCTTTTAGTATAGCACTTTTTCATAACTATAATTACTTTTTATTTTCTTTATTCATGAGCAAATTGTTGGTTTGGTATTGTCAAAAAAAGATATCATTGAAAGGTAGTGTGCAACATACATTTAATTTAATATTTATATAATCAGAGATCTAGATTTATCGGTTAATTTATTAAATTTCTCGTTTTATTACGAGAGTATGAACTGAATGTAGCAGGTAAAAAAAATTCTGAATCTTTGGGATTAATTTCGATCCGATCGTTGAGTTTGAGTCTAATGTCCACAGGGAAGAGACCACGCACTACTTTCTCGCAGCAACTTCAATACCGAGTAGCTGTCCTAATGCAAAGTATGTAGTCGCCATCCAAAACGGGATTTTCCCGTAAAGCTCTTTTACTTATGCTAGCATCTTGGGAGGCACTGGTTTATCTTGGGTTTACACTGAATCAGGATAATTTTCGGCCGAAAGCCTGCATACAGGTGCTTGGGTTCTTCTGCGTAAACTTCTCGACTATATAAAGATATTCGCAGACAACAATTAGTTTTCTCCCATATAGGAATTAGAGGAGGGACATTTGAGTATCAATATCGAGTGTTATGAATATCCTAATATAAATGGACTATGAATACGGATGTAAAACTTAAAAAAAAACTGTATTTTCCTCTTACTTTCTCTGTCTTTCTCTCCTCTTTATAAAATCGAAGTGTTGCGTATATTATCTCTGAAATTTTTCTAATATTTTTTTCTTTTTATCTATGTTGTGTTCTTCTTATCATATTTATATTGCCTTTTTTGCTGTATATTTTTTATTATATCTTTTTAGTTTGTTTGAAACATTTTCAAATGATTGACTCAATGGTGGTTGTTGTTTGAACTAACGATGCTTTTAAGCTCACAGCTTTTCTTTTGCATCAAAGAACTTTGTTTTTCTTTCAGTTTTGTATTTGTTTGCGTATAGTAATATGTTGTGACCATCAATATCCTTACATATCTTTCAAAATATACTGCATGTTCGTTTCAGCAGATATTTTGTAGTATGTAAATATTGTGTCTATTAAAGAAATATTTATATATATGCGATGTATATTAAATATTTTTTAAATTAAAAATAATTATTCGGTTTTTACTACAAGAAAGTAATTACTGTTGAAAATAAAGTTTTAAAGACACATTTTCAGTATCAGTTTTAAACAGAATAAATTTAAAAAAGTATATTTCAGTACAGTTGAACCTATGCAATTACATTTTGTTTATATATATATATATATATATATATATATATACTCTAAATGAATTATTTGATATTAAAAATATAAACGCGCGATGTATTTAAACATCTTACAGTATAAGTATTAGGTGTAGTAAAAAGAAATCCATTATTTTTGCATGAAATTGAATGGAAAAATAATGGATTTCTTTTTACTACACCTAATATATAAGAATTGTTTAT
>Ga0157364_1002471_pt1 | contig 17227 bp, 25 predicted proteins | sample AttsexASBM2_FD_111476 | JGI IMG/M metagenome (GOLD analysis project Ga0157364, IMG submission 111476) | Fungus gardens microbial communities from leaf cutter ant in Ribeirão Preto, State of São Paulo, Brazil - Atta sexdens ASBM2 | ecosystem: Host-associated > Fungi > Mycelium > Unclassified ... | reverse complement strand
TTACACTATACTAGCTTTATTCTGAAAATTAACCAAAACTAGCACTAATTCCCAGTGTTAGCAATAATATACTTTGCTATCTTCTGGTGGTTTCTATTCTCTAAGCTTACCAAGTTCTCTTCTAAAATATATGACCAGTACAATTTATAGAGGTACAGTATATAAGCTGAAGCCAAAGGTTGTTCCAACTCCATCTTCTATGTTCTCAAATAACACATAACTGACTTATTTAAACTTCTAAGAGATCTCATTGGGTCTTGGATAATGAGGTGTGAACTGCATCTAACATTTAAGCTAAGTAGTACTTTATCTCCAACTTTGAATAAAATATCTTAAACTTGTTAGTTATTATACTATTTCATTCTTTCTGCTTTAAGACTGAGAGCTATTTTGCCTACTCTAAAGCTTTTTGTCTTTTTATATTCAAAGACTTTTGCTTATTTCTTCATATGCTTAATTATTGCATGCAAATTCTGTACTTGATAGCAGGTCTAACCAGTTTTTAGGTTATAATCAAAATAACATCTGAGATACTACTTTGATATTTAGTCTATATAATCTATCTGCTCATTCATTTGTAAGTAATATACTGCTGATATTGTTGATTCTATTCCTAATAGTTTACATCTCTTTTTTGAAGATTTTATCTGAGTGTTGTATTTCTCTATCTAAGATGATTTATAGTAGTAGTTCATATAGAAAATAAACTCTATCATTTAATAGTTATGTCATATCTTCAGATAAGAACTAAATATTGATGGGAATAAGTATGCTTCTTTTAATGAGCATGTTAACAATAACACAGATAGTACTGTAACTTTTGACTTGAGCAATTATAGAGACTAATGTCTAAAGTACAGAAGTTGGACTTAGTTTTATTTCATTCTTTTTCTTATTTTATTTTATATTTAATTTCTATTTTTGGACCTAGTGTTAGGGTTTAGCATAATGTCACAGGTTACTGTCACACAATCACATGTCATGATAGAAAGTAGTCAAAAGTTCTGAAAGAAATAATATTATACAGCATATTATATATATATGACCTTAAGACAGACACATGGTCATTTAGGACAGGCTAATGATAGTATAGCATGGACCACTAGTCTAGAGTATATAAGGTAAATGACCCTATACAAAGTTCACTATTGAGTTCTCTTGTATTAACTCTAATACAAAGTTTCTTTCTGAATTCCAACTCAAAGAGATTTGAACTATAACAACTTAGTCTATGAGAATAATTTTACAAGACTTATTAGGCATTTTATTAAGTATGAGTGATACAGAATGTTACTGTGGGCAATTTTCCATTTGCTACTACATATTACAACCCATAATATATTTCTCAACAAATATTATTATTTTCAGTTACTAGTAATTTCTAAAGACTAATTTATAAGTCTTTTATTTTTTATGTCCTAAAGATGACAAGTCATGGTGCATCAAAACAATTCTTATGTCTCAGATTGTTATCCATGCTCTTGGAGATATATATAATTTTATCCTATATAGTGGTAATCTATTCTTATAGTTCTAGATTTGACTGAAGAAGTAACTTTATTTGGCAAGAGTGCTGTTTTGACCTTCTTTAGAATTATGTCATTATTGTTAGATGACTCATGAGAAGTCTCTATTGCATTAATTGCAAAAAACTCAGGTTTTGATAGTATCTGGTTTATATTATTGAGGTCTATTCCTATCTTATAATCTACTCTTCAGAACAAGAGGTCTTGAGCTTGTATTATCTTTCCCAGTTTATAATATAGTACATGGTCAAAATAGGTTATGTAAAGAGCCTATCTTGCTTGTTTCCTAGTTAGCTTTTCAGTTGCCTTAAATAATGTGAGATTTTGATAATCTAACAAGATCTTAATTTATATGAATGTTTTTCAATAATATTGATAATAATGTTCTTCTAATCCTCAGATCATTGCTGGTAACTCTTTGTTATAATAGTTTCTTGACTTTAAAAGAATAATCTGAATTCCATATTGTCAAGATTGTTGATGGTGGACTTCATTTTTATTTTATCTTTTCACTTTATTTTATATTTCTTCTTCATTTTCTTTTATTTTCTATTTTTAGAACAACTTGGGTTAGGGTTTATCTGTCACACTGTCACATCAGTCACAAGTTGATGGCGTAGTCACAAGACTGATCACAGAACTTGAGAGAATGGAGTAGAAGGTTCTGGAATAAAGTGACATCATACAACATGAACAACACATGCTGGCCTTATGTTATACTCATGGTCATTTAGGGTAGGGTGCACAGTAGCTAGCATGGACCATGGGGAATAGTATATAAGGTAGACTACTTTGTACTAGGAACTCTATTGAGTTCTCTTATGTTACTCAATACAAGAGTTGTTCTATTATCCAACCCTAAGGATTTTAGTTCATAACACATATTCTAGTAGCTAGTGCTTTTGTAATAAGGCTGCTCTAGTAGCAAATTTACTTGTATCTGCAGATGATTTGAAAGATTTTTCATTATTTAATACTCTAAAGCTGTTGTAAAGGTCTTTTTCAGCACCTCTAGAACATTTTGTTGCTCTATTCTCCAAATCCAAATACCATCCTCTTTTTGTCAAATTTGAAAGTAGCCTTGATATCTTGACAAAGTTCATTGAGAACTTACAAATAGAAATTTGCAAAGCCTAAGAATATTTTGTACTTTTTGGTGGTACTAGCTACTTTAGAACTTTTTTAAGTTCTTCATCAATCCATCTGTTTAGAAAGTTTCTTTCTGCTAAACAAGCAGATAAACCTTTATTGGTTTGGAAAGCATTATACTTTTTCTAAACTCAATTATATGGTTATACAGTCTTCTGTAATAGTATTCTCTCTAACTTGGTTTTCTGAGAACACATTTCCACACTCATGTAATCAATTTGATACATATGCTTTTCAGGTCTTTGTATTCTCACAATCTAAGTTTCTATACTGGTTTTGATTGTTAAGTAAAGTTACAATCACCATTGTCTACTAGTAATTGCCTAAGTTAGTTGTATCTGTTCAGTAAGATGTATAGTTGTTGGGGTCCTTATCTCCTATACTGTCCAATGAAGGTGATCCACTAACATCCAGTTTAAGGTAAAGCTTATTAGCATCTGCTTCTACATCTTGTATTTTATAGGCTTTATAGGCATATATATCTAGACACTTAGTAAACCTCCATTCTCTTTCTGCTAGTTTATTTTTAGATTATTTTTTGTCCAAGTACAAATATACAATCATCATTCTTTTGTTTTCAAAAAAATGTCAAGTTGTCTTGCAAAATCCAATTTCTATATAAAATCAGACATATTTTATTATTTTTCTGTCTTGTTGGAAGTATTATCCATATTGAATATTCTATATGAATTTGCCATTTTTATATTTCCAGGTTATTATTTTCTACAAAAACTCTGTTGATAAAGTTTGTGGTAGCTTTCAAATTAACTAAAGCCTTGGTCTATACTTTGTTTACTGTATACCCAAAGTATAACTGGAGTTTTCTTTCAAAGAGATTTTCTTACTACATATATCACAGGCATTATCCTCTACAGTTCTAATGGAAAACCCAAGTTGAGATTCCTCTTTCCTTCTCTTTTTTGGGTACTAGAATTAAAAATATCTTTACTGAATATGCTATTTGTATTGACTTTCTTAGGTAGTATATCTAAATTTTCATAATCCTCCTTTTAACAGTTTTATTTTGAATAAATGATTTTTATTTTTGAATTTGGTGGATATATATTTTAGAAAAAACTCTTTTGAGTTTGTTTGTCTTTATTGCCAGTTTTTTGACAAGATACTGTATTGTGTAACCTTATCTTCAAAGTATCTACATATATCTAGCAGTTTTTGCAAACCCTTTTTCTTTTTCTGACTTTATCTATATTCATTATATTCAGATTCTTATACATTGCTATTTGAACCAAAGATTATTTTAGGTCTTATAAGGCTTTATATACATTCATCAACAACTTGACATAGTTTTTCAGGAGTTTTATTTGTATTCTCATAATAAGTGTGTTTTAGTTAGAGCCTTTTTGCCCAAAGTGTTGTGAATCCCTTCTAATACTCCCTCTTTGTTATCTTTTTGTTCATAAATATTTTGTTATTCTTAGACAAAATTGCTTTAAGAACTCAACTCTACTTTTATAAAGTTTTTATAAGTTGATATTTTACTTGATTAGCATGGGCTGTTAAATATGTTTTCAATGGGATAAAAGGATAGGAACACCAATTTTAGCCTCTTAATACTATCTTTATATATGTTACAAATCAAAGACCTTAGAGTGGGTCAATGAAAAGAACCTTATATTGGGTTAACATAAGAGAACTCGATAGAGAACTCTGTACAAGATGTCTATCTTATATACTAATACCTAATGGTCCATGCAAGCTATTTCTAGCCTACCCTAAATGACCATGTGTTTTACACATTGTATGATATTATTCTTCCAGAACCTTCTATATCCTTCTATGTGTCATGTGATGTGACCTGCTGTGTGACAGCATGATCTTGTCACTCCGACCCTAACCCTAGTTCTAAAAATAGAATAAAGGAAAATAAATCTAAAATAAAATAAAAATGAGAAAAGAAAAGAAGATAAAATGTTAAGTCTACTTCTTTCGTTCTTGATGTTACCCCCCTTTCAAGGTTTTTTCTCTGGAGAAACTGACTTCTATTTTTGCCAGTTCCTCTCCAACTTTCTCAAATATTCTTTCTCAAACTTTCCATCATCCCATCCATATAACATCTTTGCTGTAAACTTTCCTAGTAGTTCTCCTCTCCTAAAGTCTCTTTCTTCCACCATATCCATCTTCTCCTGCCTTCTTACTTCTGCCTTCATTCTTTCTTTGAATTCCTCTAGTACTTCCTTTGCATTTCCTAAGTCTTCTTTCTTCTCCCAGGTATCATGTTCCACTGTAAATCCCTTCCATCGCACTAAATACTTGTCCACTCCTCTTATTTTTCTTTTATTTAATATTTTCTCTATCTCCCACTCTTTGACTCCTTCTACCTCTATTGGTTTTCCTTCTTCTTTTCTCTATCCTCCTACTTACTCCTTGTATCATACTATCCGACTGATATTCACAACTGGATGGATTTTCATTGAGGTTGGCAGTTGTAATTTGACCACATTGGTGGATACCACCTCCTCAATTATATATGGACCTACATATTGATCCACTAATTTCCTTGCCGGTCTCTCTTTAAACATCAAGTCTTTGGTACTCAATAATACTCTATCTCTCTTCTTCCAATCTTTGGTCTCTTTTCTTCCTCTATCTGCCTGCCTTTTTATATCTTCTTGCACCTTCTTTAATGCTGCTCCTGCTTCTTCATGTACTTTCTTCATCCTTTCCACAAATTCCATTGTCTTTTCTACTTTTCCTCTCTTTCTTATATCTCCTCCTATTCTTAACTCTCTCCTGTAATTTGCCATGAAAGGTGAAACCTTCATAGCTGTGTGAACTTTGTTGTTCACTGCAAACTCCACTGATATCAACCATTCTGGCCAATCTTTCTGCCTATGATCTACAAAGAACCTCAAGTATTGTTCCAACTCTTGGTTCATTCGTTCTGTCCATCCATCTGTGGGTGAAATGCTGTTGACAACTTTGTCTCTATCCCTAACATCCTATTCAACTCTTTCGTCAACTCTGCTGCAAACTGAGGCCCTCTATCTGACACTACACTCTCCAGTAATCCATACAACTTCCACATGTTGTCCTTAAACAACCTTGCTAGTCCCTCTGCTGATGATCCCTCTGTAGTTGCCACAAAATGCATCATCTTGGACAACCTATCACAGACCACTAGGATTGCATCCTTCCCAGCTACTACCAGTAACTTTGTGATAAAGTCTACTGTTAGATGAGTCCATGGTTTCTCTGGTACTTCACTCAAACTTCAACTTCTCTACTACTTCTTCCATCCTATTTTTCATCCTCTGACACAAATCGCACCCTTCCACATATCTCCCTACATCTCTTGTTACCCCTGGCCACCAATAGTTTCTTGTCACCAATTCTACCATCTTCCATTGCCCCCCATGTCCTGCTACTGGTACATCATGATGTAACTAGATTATCTCTGCTTTCAGTTCCCCATCCTTTGGTACATATATTTTTCCTTCTTTTATCACCAGATCTCCCTCTATCTTCCACTCCTCTCCTCTTAGCTCCTTCACTCTTGTCTTCTTCATTTCTTCTACTATTCTAACTACCTCTTTGTCCTTACTCCTAGCTTTTTTTTATCTTTTCTACTATATCTACTTCAGGTCCTTCTATTACTACTTCTTCTAAACTACAAATCCAATTGTTATTTATAAATACTTGATTGTCATTGTCCTTTTCCACTCCTACTTTCCAGTCCAATCGCCTACTAAGTCTATCTGCTTTCCCCATTTTTGTTTCTAGAACATGTTTTAATGTGAAATCAAATCTAGACAGATATAAAGCTCATTGAGCTTGTCTCCAATTCAACTTCTATACCTTCATAAAATATTCCAAGTTCTTGTAGTCTGTCCAGATCTCAAACTTGAAATGTGTACCTTCCAGCAAATGCCTCCAGTTTTCCAACCCCCTGATAATCACCAGCATTTCCTTATCATGAATCTCATAATTCCTCTCCATTTCATTTAATGATTTTGAGAGGAAGGCCACCAGTCTTCATAATACATCTTCACACTCCATCAATAACACTCCTCCTATAGCATAATCTGACGCATCCACTTCCATCCTTATTTTTTTATCTAAATCTGGTGCTGCTAACACTGGTTCTTTTGTAAATCGCTCCTTTAACTCTTTAAATGCTTCTTTCTGTTTCTCCATCCAATTCCACTTCTGATCCTTTTTCACGAGATCATGTAGTGGCCTAGTTATAGAGGCAAAGCCCTCAATAAATCAATGATAGTAGTTTACCAATCCCAAGAACTTCTGCACATCCTTGACACACTTTGGTGTCAGCCAGTTCAAAACACCTTTCACCTTCTCCTCTTCTATCTTTATCTTGTTTGCTCTGATTACCACCCCTAAAAATCCCACTTCTCTCACTTTTCACTTGCATTTCTCTGGCTTCACATATATGTTGTTTTTCTCCAGCATTTTTATCACTTCTGCTACTAATTTATTATGCCCCTCTTCACTTTCAGTTCCTATAATTATATCATCTATAAACACTGCTACTTTCCCTGTGTTAATCATTGTCTAGAATGTCGCTGGTGAATTTGTCAACCCAAAGAATATGACTGTGGGTTCAAAAGACCCCTCAGGTGTCGTAAATGCCGCCTTCTACTCATCTCCCTCCTTTATCTATACATTATTATAACCCCATCTCAAGTCCACTTTTGTAAATACTTTTTTCATACTAATATTTTCTACTATGTCTGATATTAAAGGCAAAGGGTAATTGTTCTTAATCATCCATTCATTTAAATATCTATAGTTCTGAACCATTCTCTTCTTACCATCCTTCTTTCTTATGAAAAACACAGGTGTCATTTGAGGTGACTTCAAGGGTCTAATATACCCTTTCCTCAGTTGTTCTTGAATGAGCTCGCATACCTTCTCTCTCTCTTCCCTTGATAATGGATACACTTTCCCCTTCCTTGGCACAAATCCTTCCTTTATATTGATTGTATAGTCTCAGATTTTCCATGTAGGCATCCTCTCCAACTGTTTCTTGCCAAATACCTTAATCTACCTGTGGAATTGTTCTGGAACCAACTTCTTAGCCTCCACCTCTGACTTTGCTGCCTCCTCTTTCTCATCCCAGATTTCCTATTCTTTAGCTACCCTCTTTACTTCCATTGTCCTTTCCCTCTTTGGTTTCTTTTTCTTTTGTTTTTCTGTTTTTTCTTCTCTCTTCTTCTCTGCTTCCTCTTTTGCTTCTTCCTCTTTTTGTTTTTGCCATCCTGGTTTTCTCTGCTTTGGTCTCCATTGTTTCCCACATTCCTCTGGACACCTCGTTATCTTAACTTCTCCTGTCCTCCAGTCAATCTCAGGATTATGGTGAGCTAGCCAGGACATTCCCAAGATTACCATCCACTTCTATCCTCTAATTACATCTATCTCTGTTCTCTCTCTGTGCCCTTGCTAGTGGATATTTACCTCTACTGTATGCTCGATTGGTCCCTCCTTATTGAGAGAACCATTTACATTTCTTATATACATGGGCCTGTCCAACTTCTTCAACTTAAATCCTTGTTTTCTTGCGAACTCTGAACTCATTACTAATCCCATTGCACTACTATCCAACAATGCCTCCACTGTAATTCTCTTCTGTATGTTGATTCTTTCTAGTCCTATCTTCACTGTTACTTCTCTCAAAAGGTTCTCTTTGTCTAGATTACACATAGATGTATTATATATTACCCTAGCAAATATTGCGAATCTGTTATAGTTACTGAGATCTAGTTGGGACTTCCTAGACCTCCTTTCCCATTTAAATAATTGTCCTGATCTATCTCCATTCTCCTATTCATCCCCATTCCTCTGTTCCTACAATTTTATGCTAAGTGTCCAAATCCCCCACATGTATAACAATTCCTATTCTCCCTCCTATCCACATTCATAGTGTATGGGTTCCTTGGAGAAAACCCTGCCCCTTGTTGTTGAGATCTCACCATCGCTGCATTTGTCCTTTCCACACCTTCCATTGGAGTAGGTCCTGTGGGAACCTGCTGTTGAGGTATCTCCTGCCTCCTTGGCCAAATTTGAGACCATGGCAATAATTGCCCTAGTGCCCCTTGCTGATTTGACCTTGGAACTAGTGCTCCATTGGTCTCCTTCTTTCCTCTCAACCTCTCTTCTTCTCTTCTACTCTCTCTCCAATTCCTATCCAGAGTGATTGCCCTCTTGAACCATTGCTTGATTGAGCCAGGTTGGTTCTCTGCTTCCATTAATTTCCTCCTGATGCTCCCATTCATGTCCTATTTGAATTCTTCAATCAGTGTACGTCCTTCATAACCACTTACTCCTGCTGTCCTTTTGAAATCCAGTACAAACTTCTCCATCGTTCTTCCTCCCTATTCAATCTTCTTTAACTCTGCTGCTTTTACCGATTCTTCATCTCCTCCTCTGAATTCTCTCCTTATTTCTGCCAAAAACTCTCCTGCTAGCTCAAATTCAATTTCTCCTGCTTTCAACTTCTCTATAACGCTTTATTTCCAAATATCTGCTGATCCACCTTGGACATATGATAATATCCATTGGATTTGTTCCTCTACTGTTGACTCCCTCAATCTCATCCTTATATACAACTTGCATGCTCCTATGAACCTAGAAACTTTCAATGGTATTCCATCAAAAGTCTGTGGTTTTGCCACCTCAGTGGCTGCTGCTGTACCCCCAACTCCTCTTCTTACTGCTCCTCCCACCTGTGCTGTCAATGCTGCAATCTGCTCCTAAAGTTGCTGTATAATGACTGAGTAGTTGGGTTGACTTATGATGTATAGTGGTAGTAGTGATAGTAATAATAATGATGGTGTGAGTGGTGGTGGGGTAGGTGGTGGTGACTGGTGAGCTGAAAAGACTGATTGTTATGGGATGCTTGAACACTAACAATTTTATTTTTCTTTTCTTTTATTTTTCTGATTTTATATTATTTTCTTTTCTTGTTTCTTTTATTTTTCTTTTGGACGATGAAGAGGCACATGACACTGCAGTCACATGGCATGTCACATGATGTGATGTCATAGGCCTAGAATGTAGTAGAAGGATCTGGAAGATAATGTCAGGGCACATGTATACAACATGATGGCCTTGAGGCGAACATAAGGAAAAAGCATGGACATAAGGGCAGGGTCAATTATTAGTAGCATAGACCATGAGGACTTTGTATATATAGGACTCTAATTTAGCAGAGACTCCTTGTCGAGTTCTCTTATGATTTTCTCCACTTAATTGCCTACTGAGAGCTTTACTCACTTGTGTAGCTATTGGACTTTGTGTCTAGTGGTTGCCACAACACTGATCCTGTGCTGGACTTGGCCTCTGACTCGTACTCTGACTCCAAAATCTCTGTAGGTAATAATAGGCCCTCTTCTTGTCCCACCTACACTGTCTACTAACTACTTATTTACTTCTCTACTAACTACTGCCCTAAAAAATACCTGACTAATATTCCTAAGAAGGTAATGCCTACTCTATATGGGACTCGTAGGAAACCCCACCGTTCCTCTGCATAGATAGGCTACAAGGGAGCACTGTAGTATGAGGCTTCTATGCAAAAACTAACTACTACATCCACACAAGGTTATACGTCTTACTGTACCAGTAGGCTTTGGTACAACAAAACAACTAGGATTCCCCCTTCTAGTTGGTATGCTCCTTGATCCTAGGGTCCAGCTATTCTTCTTGACAGAAGAGCTATGTTGCTCCCTATCAAGAATGATAAGAGAATAAAGTTAGGAAAGGTCCTGTGTTAGATGGTCCCAAGAAAGGAATTGAGTTCTAATGTTACAAATCAAAGATCTTAGAGTGGGTCAATGAAAAGAACCTTGTATTGGGTTAACATAAGAGAACTCTGTACAGGATTGTCTACCTTATATACAAATACCTAATGGTCTGTACAAGCTACTTCTAGCCTACCCTAAATAACCATGTGTATGCTATAAGGTCAATGTATATTGTATACATTGTATGATATCATTCTTTCAGAACCTTCTTCATCCTTCTATATGTTATATGACTTGTGACTGTGTCATCTGATGTGACCTTCTGTGTGGCAGCATGATCTTGTCACTCTAACCCTAACCCTAGTTCTAAAAATAGAATAAAAGAAAATAAATCAAAAAGAAAATAAAAATGAGAGAAGAAAATAAGAAAATATTAAGTCTACTTCTTTCATTCTTGACACTGTCACTACTTTTTTTACATTTTCTAAATCCTCCTTCTTCTCCTAACTATCATGTTCTGCTGTAGACCCCTTCCATCACACCAAATACTTCACTTGTTACAAACTTAAGATCTTAGAGTTAGTCAAAAGAAAGAACCTTGTATTAGAGTTAATACAAGAGAACTCGATAGAGAACTCTGTACAAGATTGTCTACCTTATATACTAATACCTAATGGTCTGTACAAGCTACTTCTAGCCTACCCTGAATAACCATGTATATGCTATAAGGTCAATGCATGTTGTACACATTGTATGACATCATTCTTTCAGAACCTTCTACCTTCTTTTATATATCTCGTAACCTGTGATCATGTCATCTGATGTGACCTGCTGTGTACTGATGTGATCTTGTCACTCTAACCCTAACCCTAAGTTCTAAAAATAGAAAAATGAAAACGAAAATGAAAATTAACATAAATAGAGTCCACCGCTTTTATCTTTAACATTATTCTCCCTTTAAGATTTCTCCTCTAGAGAAACTGACTTCCATTTTCACCAGTTTCTCTCCAACTTCCTCAGATATTCTTCCTCAAACTTTCCATCATCCCACCTATATAACATCTTCACCATATATTTTCCTGGTAATTTCCCTCTCTTAAAATCTTTTTCTTCCATCTTATCCAACTTTTCTTGTCTTCTTACTTTAGTACTCATTCTTCCCTCAAATTCCTCCACCACTTCTCTTGTGTTTTCTAGATCTTCCTCTCTTTCCCATGTGTCATGTTCTGCTATAAACCCCTTCCATCATATTAAATACTTCTCCACTCCTCTTATTTTTCTTTTGTTTAAAATTTTTTCTACTTCCTATTCTTTAACTCCTTTGACTTCAATTGGTTTTGCTTTCTCCTTTTTCTATCCCTCCACTTGCTCTTTATAGCATACTATCCAAATGATGTTCATAACTGGATGGATCCTTATTGAGGTTGGCAATCATAGTTTAACTGCATTGGTGGATACCACCTCCTCAATTGTATATGGACCTACATATTGATCCACTAATTTCCTTGCCAGCCTTTTCTTGAACACCAAGTTCTTTGCACTCAGCATTACTCTATCTTCCTTCTTCCATTCCTCACTCTCCTTTCTTCTCCTATCCACTTGCTTCTTCATATCTTCCTGTGCTTTCTTCAATGCCACTTCTACCTCTTCTTGCACCTGCTTTATTCTTTCCACAAACTCTGTTGCCTTCTCTACTTTTCCTTTCTTTCTAATATCTCCTCCTATTCTCAGCTCTCTTCCATAGTTTGCCATGAAAGGCAAAACCTTTGTTGCTATATGAACCTTATTATTCACTGCAAACTCTGCTATTGCTAACCATTCCAGCCAGTCCTTCTGCCTATGATTCACAAAGAACCTTAAGTATTGCTCCAACTCTTGGTTCATTCATTCTGTTTGTCCATCTGTCTGTAGATGGAATGCTGTCAACAACTTCATTTTGATTCCCAACATTTAATTTAACTCCTTAGTTAACTCTGCTGCAAACTGCGGTCCTCTATCTGATACAACACTTTCTGGTAACCCATGCAATTTCTACATGTTATCCCTGAATAACCTTGCCAGCTCTTCCACCAATGTCTCTTCTGTAGTTGCCACAAAATACATCATTTTGAATAACCTATCGCAGACTACTAGAATTGCATTTTTTCCAGCTACTATCAGTAGCTTTGTGATGAAGTTCACTGTGAGGTGAGTCCACAGCTTCTCTAGTACCTCACTTAATTTCAACTTCCCTACTATCTCCTCTGTTCTATTTTTTATTCATTGGTACAAATCTCATCCTTCTACGTATCTTCCTATATCCCTTGTTACTCCTGGCCACCAATGATTTCTAGTGACCAGCTCTGTCATCTTCCATCTTCCTCCATGTCCTACCACTGGTACATCATGATGCAACCAGATTATTTCCACTCTCAATTCTGCATCTCTTGGTATATACATCTTTCTTTCTTTCAACACCAAATCTTCCTCTATCTGCCACTTGTCTTCTCTTAATACCTTCACCTTCACCTTCTTCATCTCCTCTACTATTCTAACTACCTCTTTGTCTTTACTCCTGGCTTTATTTATTTTTTCTAATATATCTACTTCTGGTCCTTCTATTACTACTTCTTCTAAACTACAAATCCAATTGTATTTTATAAATAATTAATTGTCATTGTCTTTTTCTACTCCTATTTTCCAGTCTAGTCTCCTACTAAGTCTATCTGCTTTCCCCATTTTTGTTTCTAGGACATGTTTTAAAGTAAAGTCAAATCTTGACAGATATAGTACATATTGGGCTTGTTTTTGATTCAATTTTTGTGCCTTCATAAAGTATTCTAAGTTTTTATGGTATGTCCAGACTTCAAACTTGAATTGTGCACCTTCCAACAAATGCCTCCAGTTTTCTAATCCCCTTATGATTGCCAACATTTCTTTATCATGTATTTTGTAGTTTTTCTCCATCTCATTCAACAACTTTGATAAATATACCACTGGTCTCCATATCCTATCTTCACATTCCATGGATAAAACACCCCCATTGCATAATCCAATGCATCAACTTCCATCCTCATTTTTTTATCTAAATTTGGCACTGCTAACACTGGTTCTTTTGTGAATTTTTCCTTCAACTCCCTAAATACCTCTTCTTGTCTTTCTGTTCACTCCCACTTCTAATTCTTTTTCACTATATTGTGCAAAGGCCTAGCTATAGATGCAAAGCCCTAGATAAATCAATGATAGTAGTTTGTAAGTTCTAAGAACTTTTGTACATCCTTGACACATTTCAGTTATGGCCAGTCCAATACATCTTTCATCTTCTCTTCCTCCATCTTAATCTCTTCTGGCCCAATCACTACTCCCAAAAACCCCACTTCTCTCACCTTCTACTTGCATTTTTCCAGCTTCACGTACAAATCATTCTCTTTCAGCCTTCTTATTACTTCTGCTACCAACTCATTGTATCCCTTTTCTTTCTCCATCCTAACTATTACATTGTCAATGAATGCCACCACTTTCCCTATATTAATTAAATCTCTTAGTAACTCATTCATCATCACTTGAAAGATTGCTGGTGAATTTGTTAGACCAAAAAACATAACTGTGAGTTCAAATGACCCCTCAGGTATTGTGAATGCTGCCTTCCACTTGTTCCCCTCTTTAATCCTCACATTATTATATCCCTACCTCAAGTCTATCTTTGTAAATACTTTTTTTGTACTAATATTTTCTACTATGTCCAAGATTAAAGGTAAAGGATAATTATTTTTAATTGTCCATTTGTTTAGATATCTATAGTTCTGTACCATTCACTTCTTCCCATCTTTTTTTCCTACAAAGAATACTAGTGCTGTTTGAGGTGACTTTGAGGGTTTAATATACCTTTTCCTCAGTTGTTCATTGATGAACTCATGCACCTCTTCTCTCTCTTCCCTTAACAATAAATACACCTTCCCCTTTCTTTGCACAAACTCTTCCTTTATATCAATGGCATGATCCCAAATCTTCCATGTGGGCATCCTCTCTGACTGTTTCTTGCCAAAGACTTTAATCCACCTATGGAACCTCTCTAGAACTAGCTTCTTTGCTTTTGTCTCTGACTTCACTACTTCTTCTTCCTCAAACAGTGACAACTTGATCAAGTTCTGGGAATGTCCTAGCCAATGTAACTAGCCCCTCTTTAAAGCCATTAACAGTGACACCAAATGGTTTTGCCAAATTCTGATGCTCTCTTGCAAATCATCATGGAACTTTAGAAAAAAAAAGAGTGTGTAACAACATTATTTACAACTAGAAAATGATGTTCCAGGCTCCAGATCTAAAAGGTCAGCAATTTCTAGATCTTGTTAACAATAACAACATTTCTATTGAGCTCTCTTACTCTAACAGAGGATCTTGGCTTAAATTTATAGATTACTCTAATTTGTTATGCACAAGGGCAACAAGAGCCATTGTAAACCATGCTCCCATAGGGGAATATGAGTTGCACTTCTTCCCTAAAGAGGAGTTCAAATGTCTGTATGAATCTTATCCTATCAAAATGAGATAGCACATTCTCCATGAGTGTCAAAGTGTTATGATTGATGCCTCTAGGATGTAGCATAACATAACATCACACATAACTGTTACAAATTGTTACACAACATGATACTGTCACAAGTCACAGTCATATAAATGGAGAAAGGCAAAGGATATGACAACATGATTGGCTACACTATAGTAGTCTCAGTCAGCGCCTCATGTAGTAGGTGCTACAACCTTGCTTTATCCTGATAGCCTCCTTATGTTATATATCTTATGTACTGTACATAGTTTCCTCATTTCACTCTCTCACTTTAGTATATATAGCATAAATACTCTCCTGTATCCCTACACTTTACCACTTGAATCCTATCTCTTAATCTCTTCTCAAGTCTTTGCCTAAGTGCAATCTGAGCTCTAGCTTAAGGTCATAACACAAAGGTTTAACAATTATTAGAATCTAAGAAGAGACTCTCTGAGTCACTTCATCCTCTTCTTAGAATTCAATAGTAGCACTTTTGCATTTGATAATGAAATCAAGTAGTTGAGGCTGGTTGGTAGCAATCTTATATGCATTCAGTTTCTTTTTTCTTTTTTCCCAGTCTTTCTTATGTTTCCCTTTCTGTGTTTTCTTTCTTTCTTCTTTTCCTTTTGTTATAGGATGCTTGAATACTAACAATTTTTATTTTTCTTTTCCTTTATTTTTCTGATTTTATATTGATTTTCTTTTTTTTTTTCTTTTTCTTTTGGATGATGAAGAGGCATGTGACACCACAGTCACATGACAGGTCACATGATGTGATGACATAGGCCTAGAACATAGTGGAAGGATCTGGAAGATAACATCAGGACACATGTATACAACATGGTGGCCTTGAGGCAGACATGAGGTTGTAGCATAGACAATAGGGCAGGCTTAATTATTGGTAGCATGGACCAGGCATGTTTTGTATATATAGGACTCTAATTTAGCAGAGACTCCTTGTCGAGTTCTCTTGTGAACTTCCCATATTATATCCACTTTGAGATTTATCCACTTGTGTTATCATTTGTCATTGTGATAAGTGGTTGCCACAACACCTTTTTCCTTTTCTCTGTTTCTTTCTTCATGTAGTCTGCTTGTTTTTGTATGTAGTCATGACATAGCTGCCATGGTCTGCCCTTGCATCCCATGTAATAAATTATTGATTGTAAAAAAAAAACTTAGAGTTAGGGATGGCATGATATCATATATATCTGTCACATGCCACAATTATGATAATATATGCAAATGTAAAAGGTTCCAGAATAATGATATTATACAGCATGTTCACCATATGTTGACTTTATAGATAGTGTATAGTCTTTAGGGTAGATTAGATAAGGTTTTACCCAATATAATATTTCTTTCTTATTCTTGAGTTTGAATCATAACATATATGGTAGATATCTTATATTAGAAACTCTATCAAGTTCTCTTGTATTAACCCAATATAAGACTTCTTTCTTGACTTAACTCTGAGTTTTGAATCATAACACTAGTATCAGGAAGCTAGTGAAAGTTTACATTGATTTAGAGGGGTACTCAGTAATTTTTGGGACAAAAGAGTACCTATACAGTATATGGGAAATAATAGAATTGTATTGGATAGTGCAATGAAAAATCGAGCTATTGATCTATAAATAGAATAGTTCACTTATTAACTTGTGATAAGATACTTTACAAAGTTTGAATGTGTTTGAACAGAATTTAAGCTTGAAAATGCAACTAGAGTGTTAAAATAGGAAGATATAAATGGAAAGAGCCAAGAAAAAGTGTGTTTGAAGACTGCTAGAGACCAGGGCCCATAACCTAATAAAGTCAGAACACAGGTAACAAAAAACAGAGCCTAGCAACTTTAAGAGTCACTCTGATGACTTAGAAATCACACAATGAACTGTTATGTTCACAGGAAGATACATACAATCATGTGATGCACTAAGTGAAACACAATCCTGAAATTAAGTCTAAGAAGATCACTTCTAACACCTATCCCTTATCTTTCCACTTCACATATTTCTTCATCTAGAGAAGTAGCGCTTTCATTACCTCGCAAAGTATTTACTACAGTATATCCATTCAATCCTGCTTGACGGAACCTTATGGTCTCTATTGTCGAATCGGGATACAGACTTTGGTCCAAAGGACAATTTGCTTCCAGTAATAAATTGAGTATCAACCGTGACCCCTGATACACACAATAGTCAGCCGAGATTCAAATGTAGATATAAGAAAATTTGGCTTACAATAAAGGGATAAATGAAGCATGGACCGCTGATAATTAAATATTTGAGTTAGTTAGGGGAAGA
>Ga0157364_1002470_pt1 | contig 17228 bp, 4 predicted proteins | sample AttsexASBM2_FD_111476 | JGI IMG/M metagenome (GOLD analysis project Ga0157364, IMG submission 111476) | Fungus gardens microbial communities from leaf cutter ant in Ribeirão Preto, State of São Paulo, Brazil - Atta sexdens ASBM2 | ecosystem: Host-associated > Fungi > Mycelium > Unclassified ... | reverse complement strand
AAGAATTTCCTAAACACGTGATCATTTCGTGATGAAGACGGATGGTCAATGGAATTGTCAACAGTGAGTGCACATGTTGCAAGCGTGACTCCGTAATTTGGTTTCATCACAATTCTTATTGTAGAAAAGAGAAAGGAATGATCTAGAATTTCAAGTTATTTTAATTTTAATATTTAAAAAAATTATTTAAATCGCAAATACAAAAAAATAGCTTTTATAGATATTTCATTCAATTACTCAATAATTATGGAAAAAAATAACATGAAGAATTCTCAATGATTTCTGAGAGCAGATTAAATTATATATTTATCAATAGATATTTGTAGTTCCTTATTTATCAATAGATTATTTGTAATTCTTTATTTGTTAATTTCTTATTCTAATAAAAATTTGACTTGCATTTATTAACACGTGATGAACATGATGAGATAACAACTTATAAATTTAGTAAACTATGATAAACTATTAGATTAACTGGTATTTTAACGGTTTCTTTTTGAAAAACTACTTTTGCAAATACTGACCTTGTTAGAATTACATCATCCCGCTTTTCTCAGCGCCAATGAAAATATTATTCGCTCTCACATGCTGGACACAGATAACGAACTGTGATTAATTTGATATTCGATTTACATATGTATAAATTCTACATTGCAAATGGCAAAAGAAAAAAAATCAACGCTCAAAAGATTCGCCGGTGCTCTCTGCACTGAATGTTTTTGTGCAATGATCGACATCGCAGAGCAACGCGCGTGAGCGATGAAGCAAAAGTAAAAAAGAAGAAAATTACTGATTTGAAACAGCATAATACAACAGAAAGTTCACTAATTACAAGTAGAAAATTGATATCAATAGAGAACGAAATTCATTGTAAAATATTTACAATGAACAAGTTTTTTCTAAAAATTATAGAATAGTAAAATTTATAGAATTTTCAGAATTTTTCTATTGTCACGTTTTTCAGTTAAAAAAAAATTATGAAGAAAATTAAAATTTGTGTCAAAAGACTCTTATAATTTATAAAATTTTTTCTTCGATATTTCACGCAGACTTGGTTATTTTCAATTCAACGTTTTCAGAACAGAAAGCACATATTTTTGGTATCGGATGATAAATTACTGCCAGCAAGGTGTGCATATTTTTAAAGCCGATTACGTGCATAAGTACTCGATGCGTCAGAGAATTAATACAACTGCCACATGTATCTGATATATTATCAGATATGAAAAATATTTTGAATGTATTCTCCATGTGTATTTTGTGATGACAAAATATATAAGTCAAAACACGGTTGAATCATTTAATTCATAAATAGATGCAGATAATACTTAGTTCTTTTAATCGAATAAATATAGTTATTTTTAAAAAATCATTAATGGAATTTTTAATGAGTCACAAATAAATTCAAATAACCTAACACGTTATGAACATGTTATAAACACATGCCTTTTGCGCCGTTTTAAACGATATTTCAATCAGCTTTAATATTGAATTTTTTCAATTAATTGGTTATCTCTGCATTTTTGTAATTTTGATATATTAAGAGCATATGCTGTGTACTATGTTTATGTAAATTGCAATGTTGAATAAAATATGTGAGCAGAGTTGCTTCTATCAAAATTAGATTAGTCGGAATTTTCCGTTGATTTTTATGTGACGCTTCGGAAATCAAAGATTGAATGAGAAAAAAATGTGATATCCATTTAAGTTATCATTAACACGACATTGTTTTGTCTACATTATAAAACAGTCTGGGTATGTGGGGATTCTCCGTCGAACAGTCATTGGAAACACGCAGCGCATCATACTCGATGCGTGTCGAGCAACCTTGAAAAAAGTGAGGTCAATGAAATGACACGTATTGCTTTTTTTTCTAAGAAATTATATCGTATACGTTACTTCAATTTACCAACAAAATTCTAAAATTATCAACGATATCATTATCATGTCGTATTTAGAATGAGTCTTTCCTTATTCTTTTTTTTCGTGATCACGCATCTTTCATGTGTTTCAACGAGCAGAATTAATATGATGGCCCTACGCAAGAAGGGCCTTCACGATCTTTGATCTCACAATCAATGGTTACATTCTTGTGTTTTTCGTTTCAGGACAGGTTTTGCCTGGTTAGTATTCATATAACCTGAAAAAAAGAAATCTAAAGAAAGCAATAAAAAATAACATTAAAAAACAAGAAAGTATTCTTTAAAAAACTTTCCAAAAAATATTTTAATAATTAATATACTTCGAAAGATTTATGTAATTATATTGCAATATTTATGTTGTGTAGGTACTGTTTTTATTTACATATTTTCTCAAAATCTTTTGTAAAAGAATTTCGCTTTATTGTTAAATGTATTGTATTTAGAATATTTAGAAAAAACATTATATATTTTTATGAAATAAATAGGAATGATTCCAAAACTTATGAAATCTCGTGGAAAGGTTTAGGAGATACAATTTTATTTTGTTGCAAAATAAAACTTTTCGACAGAAATGTAAATTTAATGAAAATATTTTTACTTTGCAATTGAAAAAATAAAATTAATAATGCATAATTGTTTAATATAAATTTAAACTTTGTAGTAAAAAAATTATGCACTGTGTGTTTTATTCGCAGAATAAAAATATTTATATTAAATTTACATTAAACTTGAAAGTTTACATTAACAAAATTATACACTGTCTAAAGGAGTTTCAAGGAGTTTCTCAATTGCAGAAAAATTATTGAAGTTATCGTGATGCAAACGATTTCCGTTGCATAAAAGTATAATTCTACCAATAATGCCATGAGGGTATCAATCAAGCTATGCTTTCAGAGGTCGAGGACGAGGAACGAATGCGTGCGTGTCGAAAGTCTCGTCTTTGCGGGCACGCATTTCCTCGCGTCGATGACCTTTTTCCTTTTTCTTAGTATGCACGCGGGAAGTTCATCTCGACCATTCGAGTTTTGCCATCGACCAATACAGCATCAGCTCCGATGGAAATTACCGTTTTGGACTGACTTGGAGTATGCCAACATGCTCTGTGTAGCTGATCGTGGTTAAGTTCGGAGTCGGTAGAGGTGGTTAATCGTCTGGTAGTTATTAGACAACCGACCGTAGCCGATTCAGTAGTCGAGCAAACATCAAGATGCAACCATAGCATTTCTTCGCGCTCACGTGTTGTATATTATTGATCGTGAACATTCGTTTGACGAAACGACACAAAGGATGGGAATATTTCGCGAATTTCCGATAGTTTTCAATCTCTACAAGAAGTACAGTTAGTTTTCGTCTATTTCCGAAATCGCGTCCATACAAACCTTTCTGGTGATTAGGAAATAGACGCCAAATCCTTCATTATACTAATATCAAGGTGAGCGCTATGTGAAATTACATGCATTTATAAAAATATTTATATGAGAAATATAGAGAGCTTGGTTTTAATAGAATTTCCGCTCTTATCTAATTTGAAAATATTGCTCCGATGAATTGCACCAATTCAAGCGAGGTCAATCGAAACTATGTTTCACGTCAAGATTATTTTGCAGATAGACGTCTTTTATATATAGCAGATAAACGTTGTTTATATATATAGCATATTCTGATTTTTAATTTATGAATGTATAAGTATTTGTTTACAGTACATATTAATAATTAAGTCAGTGTAATAAGATATGAGACATTAAAACTATTACGTATACAAGAATATTCTTTTTGTGATTATTATTCAAATTATTAACTTCAAAAGAAATTATTTATATGAATTATTTTATCATAGTCAATTTATTTTATTATAATTTGATTTTTAAAACTCAATAATACTTTCAGTTATTTATATATATTATTATATATTATAATGTATAATTTAATTTATAAAATATGTTAATCAATTTTTTTAATGAGACAAATTAGTAGATTCAATTATAATAAGTATGAATTTATAGTTTATACTAAAAATTTTTAAACATTCATAAAAAAGTAATCTTAGTCGATTTATTCTTAATATTTAATTTAAACAACTTGGCCAATTAGTGGTCAATGTTTAAGTTCAAACTTTGCTCTATATTATTTACATACAATTTTAATACGCATACATATACGTTATTTTAAATATTATCGCTTATTTAAAATATAATTTGCAAAAAATATGTAGTAACGCTCTCATTGCCTGTATATATTTTATTATTATTTTTAACTTCGAGAGCCCTATTAATATTTAAATTTTATTTTTTATAATTTTCAAGTTTTCAATGTAAGATATAGTTTTAAAAGGCTTGAAAAATAATTTATCAAATCAAAAGAAAAAAAATTGAATCATGCATGCTATCATGCATGTTTCTCATAATTGCTAGTCGCACGCTATTTTATTATTGCTTATTTAAAATATTATATATTTGAAAGTATAATTTAAAATACAATTTATTTTAATTAATTTGTTTTTTAACTAATAACATTTTTTTAGATAGCATTTATGTTTTTAGATAGCATTAATTTTTTTATTAATTTGATATGGACCATTTGTATTCGGATCTTTAGTTTCGCGAAATGATTTATTTAAAAGATATAATGAATCCCGATAATCTGTGAATCCCGACTAAATTATTCAACTTTATAATGCTCCTAATCCATTTTACTATCAAATAAAGAGAAGACACCCTGCGTTTATTAACATTCTTAATTATAGTTTCATAAAAATATAAATATTTTATAGTTGTGTAATTAATTCAACAGAATTCATCTAAGGATATAAAAATTTATCTAAATACAGATATAAAAATAATGTTATGAATGCTTCAAGATAATTTAAGTCAAAATATGTCAAATGTGTTGACGATAAATATTGTTAAAAGCGTTTACATTTTAGCAATCAGTTTGAACGTCCTATACATATAATTATTTTGTATAATTATTTTGATAGTCCAACGAAATCATTTTCAGATTTTTGTCCAGTTAAATTTTTAGATACTTTAAGAAAACGTTTTTGTCGTAAGTTTAAAATACTAATTAAATTTTGGTCAATAATTGCAAGTTTCAGTATAAGATGTAATAGGATTGGAGGCTTTAAAAAATAGTTCATCTAACAATTTCAAGAAAAAAAATTTTGTAATCAGACATGCATATTTCTTGCGATCGTTAAGTGACGAGAAATTTTTGCGTCAAAGAATTAATCTCGGGTCGACAGGCTATCAAATCGTGACGCCTTTTTTTTAACTATACAACTTCGACAGTGCGAATGACGAGAATCTTTCAGTACTGCTCGAAACGCTCACTGGTGACCTTCATCAAAAGTTGTCACCAAAGATCGGTAATCAATTAATTTTGTTCGTTAATCTCATTATTTAATTTATGTTTCTATTCTGTGACTATATGTATTCTGTTCTTAGCGACAATTATTAATCAATTATTAATTTTTTTTCTATACTTACACAATTTTTTTTATATAGTCATCACTAAATACTTTATATAATAATTTTCAAGTGTAAAAAGCAATTAGATTTATATTCACTAATGCGCTTATCTTTTCCAGGTGATATTCCGAGTATATTCCCTGAGGGAAGAGAGCTTTACGTGAAGAAAATAGCACCGATCTCTGATTGGTAGATCAGATAGGATCACAGATAGGTATTAAACATTCTCCGATCTTCGTACTAAAATGTCACAGACGTCTGAGATCATGGAACAAAAAGATGACCTAAAGAGGAAACCAACTCTCGTTAGACGAGTGTCCGATATGTTTAAGGGTAAATAAACAAAACATTCGCGTTCATTATCTTTTTCTCAGTCTCAGCTCTTTTTTCCTAAATAGCATGGAACATTCCAGCAGCACTGAAATGTATCACATTATCTAGATTTACACAGAAATCTTATGAATCGAATTCTAATTTTAATTTTAAATACTCTAATAGGAAACATATTTATCCAATAATATCTTAACGATTTCTTATCGCAAAAAATTATTATAGTTGAAATATCATGTAATAAAAATGTTTTTGGTTCGTGAATGATAGTAACTACATAATATCGTGATTAAGTATTCTTTTCTCTTCCAATGACAGATGGAAACTATAGCAGGCCACCGATGTTATTCCGACACGCGTCGATGCAGAAGATCCGCCATTGTTGCCAGAATCTCAACTTGTTACCATATCTTCTCTACTCTTTTGATAATTCCAAGTCGCATCCTTTAGCGCGCAAGATGCACGTCTACCTCAGCCATTTTCTTCAGGAGATCACGATCAATCTCCTGGTCACGTACAAGAATTTGCGTCTATCTGTGCTGCATGAAATCCGCATCGAGAAACCAGCTGAAGTGCAAAAAGCAATTCCAGAAGCGAATAACGACTCTACTAAACTTGCTGCAAGGTTCAACAGGTCGGTCAAAAAGCCGAAGCGCAAGTACTCATGCTATTTAACTGCGGCCGTGTATTTTGTTCCGTTGCTGCTCGTCTTTCAAATGATGACCTTATGTAGTCTGATGATTTTTGGCAAATATACCCCTGGTTTCATCTTCCTGGTCACCTCAGTGCTCTTCCTCGGCGGTATCGCGCTTAAAATACTGTTACACGATGTTATGTTGCACGACATCAAGAATTGTGAGAGGAAAAGAGGACAGTGATCTTCCGTCGTTTTCATCATTGTTTCGTCTAAAGACAATAAAAGGAACAGAGAAAACTCCACATTCGGAGTTTGCGTGTTTCATCATGTTATGTGACATAAATATTACTTTCTGTGCATAACCGACAAAAACATTAACATATGTTAACGAGTTCGCATTAATAAACTTCGATAACTTCTTCCATCTTGAAGTAGCCCTTCCTTTTTCACATAACGTTTACGATCATCGATTTCATGTATTCTTTCTTTTTTATACTTGTTAAAATCGTTAAGTTGGAATTGCGTAAATGTATAGAATACACTGTAAAGAAGACATTTTTATAAACTATATATATAATGTATAAATGCAATAATGTATTTTTAAGCAGAAGCATAATCTTGATTGTTCTCAAACATAATCTCGGAGGACTGTTTGCATTCTACTTCACGACGCAAGTATTGCGAGTGTCTTTATCCTCTGCAGCATAAGACTGAGAATTATTTTTTAATATATGTTTGTAAATAAACGTGCGAATGATATATGTATATGTATAAAAAAGATGGATTTGTAAAACTGTTTCTCGATTTGTTACGACAAGAAGAAACGGATAGGACCCTGATGTGACCATTAAAAGTTACTCTAATCTGTGATAATGTGGGTACAAGTGATATTTCACAGACACTTGCAATACCACTTAATTACACATGATAAGAGTTATTTTATGCGTATAGATTCACGCCTTTAGCAATCATATTGATATTGATTTTTATGGAAAATAAAAAACTGATAATACTTTTATTAACTTCACTGATTTATTTATACACGAAAGTTAATAAGATCAGACTACTATATAAAACAACTAGATATAGAATGCGGTGAGATTTTTCCGCATTGTTAGAATACTCACCGATTCCTGCAGCATATGCGATAACATGTGCAACATAGTTCTGTTCGTGCACGCTGTGGAAAAGATGGGCATACGGTCCTGTAAAGAAAATGATACTCAAAGTATTTAACACTAGAAGTAGAATCAATTTGTTTAAATCCGTAGAATATAAACTAACAATAATACTACATCATTGTTACAATTTCTTATTAATGTAACTATTCTGTACAATACGTGTTATATTGCATTTACATTAATTGTTAAGTGGGAAATTATAATAATATTGATGTGATGTCACTGTTACTTTCTGCATCTAATTCCGATATTAGGATAACTTTTATGAAATTATATGACGAATCTTTCATAAAATTTGTACTCTGCAATTATACAAGTATATTTATAAAAATAAATGCAGAAACTCTGATCTTTTCTAAAATACTGATAACTGTTTGCACATAATTTCGACATAATTTCGACAAAACAATAATGATATAATGAATTATCTTTAGCGGCATATTTGCTGAATTAAATCTGGGAAGAAATTGTCCAATAATTAAAAAAAAATATTTTAGTTGCTATATTTTTTAACTGCAATCTTTCGTAACAATTAATTAAACATTGACATACCTATAGCATATACAATTACATCTCCACCGCCGTGATGAGCCTCATCCGATATGATTGTAGCTTGCTGGCTATAAGTAAAATCGTTAGTATTCGATTTGGATGGATCGATTCTCTTGACTTGACCGTCATCACCTACGATGTAAGCGACATTGTTCGGGCCACCCGTACTATAGGATAATGTGGTATATGGTATCCCGTCGTATTTAGATTTTTGAGCGATTCCTGAAATATTCTTGCATGAGAATAAACGGTCCGAAAAAATTTCATACACACACTGAGAAAAAAGTATTTGATATTTGTGACTTCCTTGTATAATTACAACAATAGAAGTTCCATTTATATAATCAAGGTAAAATAATTATGACTAACAGCTTCATTTTTATAATTATTACTGCTGTAATGTTAGTAAAAATAATTATATTTATACAGTTCTGCATACAAAAAAATAATTGTATAATTGGCAATAAAAAGATTATGTAATAAATTATTAGGTTTCGCAGCCAATAACATATTTTCGATATATATATATATATCGAAAATATGTTATTGGCTGCGAAACCTAATAATTTATTACATAATCTTTTTATTGCCAATTATACAATTATTTTTTTGTATGCAGAACTGTATAAATATAATTATTTTTACTAACATTACAGCAGTAATAATTATAAAAATGAAGCTGTTAGTCATAATTATTTTACCTTGATTATATAAATGGAACTTCTATTGTTGTAATTATACAAGGAAGTCACAAATATCAAATACTTTTTTCTCAGTGTGTGTATGAAATTTTTTCGGACCGTTTATTCTCATGCAAGAATATTTCAGGAATCGCTCAAAAATCTAAATACGACGGGATACCATATACCACATTATCCTATAGTACGGGTGGCCCGAACAATGTCGCTTACATCGTAGGTGATGACGGTCAAGTCAAGAGAATCGATCCATCCAAATCGAATACTAACGATTTTACTTATAGCCAGCAAGCTACAATCATATCGGATGAGGCTCATCACGGCGGTGGAGATGTAATTGTATATGCTATAGGTATGTCAATGTTTAATTAATTGTTACGAAAGATTGCAGTTAAAAAATATAGCAACTAAAATATTTTTTTTTAATTATTGGACAATTTCTTCCCAGATTTAATTCAGCAAATATGCCGCTAAAGATAATTCATTATATCATTATTGTTTTGTCGAAATTATGTCGAAATTATGTGCAAACAGTTATCAGTATTTTAGAAAAGATCAGAGTTTCTGCATTTATTTTTATAAATATACTTGTATAATTGCAGAGTACAAATTTTATGAAAGATTCGTCATATAATTTCATAAAAGTTATCCTAATATCGGAATTAGATGCAGAAAGTAACAGTGACATCACATCAATATTATTATAATTTCCCACTTAACAATTAATGTAAATGCAATATAACACGTATTGTACAGAATAGTTACATTAATAAGAAATTGTAACAATGATGTAGTATTATTGTTAGTTTATATTCTACGGATTTAAACAAATTGATTCTACTTCTAGTGTTAAATACTTTGAGTATCATTTTCTTTACAGGACCGTATGCCCATCTTTTCCACAGCGTGCACGAACAGAACTATGTTGCACATGTTATCGCATATGCTGCAGGAATCGGTGAGTATTCTAACAATGCGGAAAAATCTCACCGCATTCTATATCTAGTTGTTTTATATAGTAGTCTGATCTTATTAACTTTCGTGTATAAATAAATCAGTGAAGTTAATAAAAGTATTATCAGTTTTTTATTTTCCATAAAAATCAATATCAATATGATTGCTAAAGGCGTGAATCTATACGCATAAAATAACTCTTATCATGTGTAATTAAGTGGTATTGCAAGTGTCTGTGAAATATCACTTGTACCCACATTATCACAGATTAGAGTAACTTTTAATGGTCACATCAGGGTCCTATCCGTTTCTTCTTGTCGTAACAAATCGAGAAACAGTTTTACAAATCCATCTTTTTTATACATATACATATATCATTCGCACGTTTATTTACAAACATATATTAAAAAATAATTCTCAGTCTTATGCTGCAGAGGATAAAGACACTCGCAATACTTGCGTCGTGAAGTAGAATGCAAACAGTCCTCCGAGATTATGTTTGAGAACAATCAAGATTATGCTTCTGCTTAAAAATACATTATTGCATTTATACATTATATATATAGTTTATAAAAATGTCTTCTTTACAGTGTATTCTATACATTTACGCAATTCCAACTTAACGATTTTAACAAGTATAAAAAAGAAAGAATACATGAAATCGATGATCGTAAACGTTATGTGAAAAAGGAAGGGCTACTTCAAGATGGAAGAAGTTATCGAAGTTTATTAATGCGAACTCGTTAACATATGTTAATGTTTTTGTCGGTTATGCACAGAAAGTAATATTTATGTCACATAACATGATGAAACACGCAAACTCCGAATGTGGAGTTTTCTCTGTTCCTTTTATTGTCTTTAGACGAAACAATGATGAAAACGACGGAAGATCACTGTCCTCTTTTCCTCTCACAATTCTTGATGTCGTGCAACATAACATCGTGTAACAGTATTTTAAGCGCGATACCGCCGAGGAAGAGCACTGAGGTGACCAGGAAGATGAAACCAGGGGTATATTTGCCAAAAATCATCAGACTACATAAGGTCATCATTTGAAAGACGAGCAGCAACGGAACAAAATACACGGCCGCAGTTAAATAGCATGAGTACTTGCGCTTCGGCTTTTTGACCGACCTGTTGAACCTTGCAGCAAGTTTAGTAGAGTCGTTATTCGCTTCTGGAATTGCTTTTTGCACTTCAGCTGGTTTCTCGATGCGGATTTCATGCAGCACAGATAGACGCAAATTCTTGTACGTGACCAGGAGATTGATCGTGATCTCCTGAAGAAAATGGCTGAGGTAGACGTGCATCTTGCGCGCTAAAGGATGCGACTTGGAATTATCAAAAGAGTAGAGAAGATATGGTAACAAGTTGAGATTCTGGCAACAATGGCGGATCTTCTGCATCGACGCGTGTCGGAATAACATCGGTGGCCTGCTATAGTTTCCATCTGTCATTGGAAGAGAAAAGAATACTTAATCACGATATTATGTAGTTACTATCATTCACGAACCAAAAACATTTTTATTACATGATATTTCAACTATAATAATTTTTTGCGATAAGAAATCGTTAAGATATTATTGGATAAATATGTTTCCTATTAGAGTATTTAAAATTAAAATTAGAATTCGATTCATAAGATTTCTGTGTAAATCTAGATAATGTGATACATTTCAGTGCTGCTGGAATGTTCCATGCTATTTAGGAAAAAAGAGCTGAGACTGAGAAAAAGATAATGAACGCGAATGTTTTGTTTATTTACCCTTAAACATATCGGACACTCGTCTAACGAGAGTTGGTTTCCTCTTTAGGTCATCTTTTTGTTCCATGATCTCAGACGTCTGTGACATTTTAGTACGAAGATCGGAGAATGTTTAATACCTATCTGTGATCCTATCTGATCTACCAATCAGAGATCGGTGCTATTTTCTTCACGTAAAGCTCTCTTCCCTCAGGGAATATACTCGGAATATCACCTGGAAAAGATAAGCGCATTAGTGAATATAAATCTAATTGCTTTTTACACTTGAAAATTATTATATAAAGTATTTAGTGATGACTATATAAAAAAAATTGTGTAAGTATAGAAAAAAAATTAATAATTGATTAATAATTGTCGCTAAGAACAGAATACATATAGTCACAGAATAGAAACATAAATTAAATAATGAGATTAACGAACAAAATTAATTGATTACCGATCTTTGGTGACAACTTTTGATGAAGGTCACCAGTGAGCGTTTCGAGCAGTACTGAAAGATTCTCGTCATTCGCACTGTCGAAGTTGTATAGTTAAAAAAAAGGCGTCACGATTTGATAGCCTGTCGACCCGAGATTAATTCTTTGACGCAAAAATTTCTCGTCACTTAACGATCGCAAGAAATATGCATGTCTGATTACAAAATTTTTTTTCTTGAAATTGTTAGATGAACTATTTTTTAAAGCCTCCAATCCTATTACATCTTATACTGAAACTTGCAATTATTGACCAAAATTTAATTAGTATTTTAAACTTACGACAAAAACGTTTTCTTAAAGTATCTAAAAATTTAACTGGACAAAAATCTGAAAATGATTTCGTTGGACTATCAAAATAATTATACAAAATAATTATATGTATAGGACGTTCAAACTGATTGCTAAAATGTAAACGCTTTTAACAATATTTATCGTCAACACATTTGACATATTTTGACTTAAATTATCTTGAAGCATTCATAACATTATTTTTATATCTGTATTTAGATAAATTTTTATATCCTTAGATGAATTCTGTTGAATTAATTACACAACTATAAAATATTTATATTTTTATGAAACTATAATTAAGAATGTTAATAAACGCAGGGTGTCTTCTCTTTATTTGATAGTAAAATGGATTAGGAGCATTATAAAGTTGAATAATTTAGTCGGGATTCACAGATTATCGGGATTCATTATATCTTTTAAATAAATCATTTCGCGAAACTAAAGATCCGAATACAAATGGTCCATATCAAATTAATAAAAAAATTAATGCTATCTAAAAACATAAATGCTATCTAAAAAAATGTTATTAGTTAAAAAACAAATTAATTAAAATAAATTGTATTTTAAATTATACTTTCAAATATATAATATTTTAAATAAGCAATAATAAAATAGCGTGCGACTAGCAATTATGAGAAACATGCATGATAGCATGCATGATTCAATTTTTTTTCTTTTGATTTGATAAATTATTTTTCAAGCCTTTTAAAACTATATCTTACATTGAAAACTTGAAAATTATAAAAAATAAAATTTAAATATTAATAGGGCTCTCGAAGTTAAAAATAATAATAAAATATATACAGGCAATGAGAGCGTTACTACATATTTTTTGCAAATTATATTTTAAATAAGCGATAATATTTAAAATAACGTATATGTATGCGTATTAAAATTGTATGTAAATAATATAGAGCAAAGTTTGAACTTAAACATTGACCACTAATTGGCCAAGTTGTTTAAATTAAATATTAAGAATAAATCGACTAAGATTACTTTTTTATGAATGTTTAAAAATTTTTAGTATAAACTATAAATTCATACTTATTATAATTGAATCTACTAATTTGTCTCATTAAAAAAATTGATTAACATATTTTATAAATTAAATTATACATTATAATATATAATAATATATATAAATAACTGAAAGTATTATTGAGTTTTAAAAATCAAATTATAATAAAATAAATTGACTATGATAAAATAATTCATATAAATAATTTCTTTTGAAGTTAATAATTTGAATAATAATCACAAAAAGAATATTCTTGTATACGTAATAGTTTTAATGTCTCATATCTTATTACACTGACTTAATTATTAATATGTACTGTAAACAAATACTTATACATTCATAAATTAAAAATCAGAATATGCTATATATATAAACAACGTTTATCTGCTATATATAAAAGACGTCTATCTGCAAAATAATCTTGACGTGAAACATAGTTTCGATTGACCTCGCTTGAATTGGTGCAATTCATCGGAGCAATATTTTCAAATTAGATAAGAGCGGAAATTCTATTAAAACCAAGCTCTCTATATTTCTCATATAAATATTTTTATAAATGCATGTAATTTCACATAGCGCTCACCTTGATATTAGTATAATGAAGGATTTGGCGTCTATTTCCTAATCACCAGAAAGGTTTGTATGGACGCGATTTCGGAAATAGACGAAAACTAACTGTACTTCTTGTAGAGATTGAAAACTATCGGAAATTCGCGAAATATTCCCATCCTTTGTGTCGTTTCGTCAAACGAATGTTCACGATCAATAATATACAACACGTGAGCGCGAAGAAATGCTATGGTTGCATCTTGATGTTTGCTCGACTACTGAATCGGCTACGGTCGGTTGTCTAATAACTACCAGACGATTAACCACCTCTACCGACTCCGAACTTAACCACGATCAGCTACACAGAGCATGTTGGCATACTCCAAGTCAGTCCAAAACGGTAATTTCCATCGGAGCTGATGCTGTATTGGTCGATGGCAAAACTCGAATGGTCGAGATGAACTTCCCGCGTGCATACTAAGAAAAAGGAAAAAGGTCATCGACGCGAGGAAATGCGTGCCCGCAAAGACGAGACTTTCGACACGCACGCATTCGTTCCTCGTCCTCGACCTCTGAAAGCATAGCTTGATTGATACCCTCATGGCATTATTGGTAGAATTATACTTTTATGCAACGGAAATCGTTTGCATCACGATAACTTCAATAATTTTTCTGCAATTGAGAAACTCCTTGAAACTCCTTTAGACAGTGTATAATTTTGTTAATGTAAACTTTCAAGTTTAATGTAAATTTAATATAAATATTTTTATTCTGCGAATAAAACACACAGTGCATAATTTTTTTACTACAAAGTTTAAATTTATATTAAACAATTATGCATTATTAATTTTATTTTTTCAATTGCAAAGTAAAAATATTTTCATTAAATTTACATTTCTGTCGAAAAGTTTTATTTTGCAACAAAATAAAATTGTATCTCCTAAACCTTTCCACGAGATTTCATAAGTTTTGGAATCATTCCTATTTATTTCATAAAAATATATAATGTTTTTTCTAAATATTCTAAATACAATACATTTAACAATAAAGCGAAATTCTTTTACAAAAGATTTTGAGAAAATATGTAAATAAAAACAGTACCTACACAACATAAATATTGCAATATAATTACATAAATCTTTCGAAGTATATTAATTATTAAAATATTTTTTGGAAAGTTTTTTAAAGAATACTTTCTTGTTTTTTAATGTTATTTTTTATTGCTTTCTTTAGATTTCTTTTTTTCAGGTTATATGAATACTAACCAGGCAAAACCTGTCCTGAAACGAAAAACACAAGAATGTAACCATTGATTGTGAGATCAAAGATCGTGAAGGCCCTTCTTGCGTAGGGCCATCATATTAATTCTGCTCGTTGAAACACATGAAAGATGCGTGATCACGAAAAAAAAGAATAAGGAAAGACTCATTCTAAATACGACATGATAATGATATCGTTGATAATTTTAGAATTTTGTTGGTAAATTGAAGTAACGTATACGATATAATTTCTTAGAAAAAAAAGCAATACGTGTCATTTCATTGACCTCACTTTTTTCAAGGTTGCTCGACACGCATCGAGTATGATGCGCTGCGTGTTTCCAATGACTGTTCGACGGAGAATCCCCACATACCCAGACTGTTTTATAATGTAGACAAAACAATGTCGTGTTAATGATAACTTAAATGGATATCACATTTTTTTCTCATTCAATCTTTGATTTCCGAAGCGTCACATAAAAATCAACGGAAAATTCCGACTAATCTAATTTTGATAGAAGCAACTCTGCTCACATATTTTATTCAACATTGCAATTTACATAAACATAGTACACAGCATATGCTCTTAATATATCAAAATTACAAAAATGCAGAGATAACCAATTAATTGAAAAAATTCAATATTAAAGCTGATTGAAATATCGTTTAAAACGGCGCAAAAGGCATGTGTTTATAACATGTTCATAACGTGTTAGGTTATTTGAATTTATTTGTGACTCATTAAAAATTCCATTAATGATTTTTTAAAAATAACTATATTTATTCGATTAAAAGAACTAAGTATTATCTGCATCTATTTATGAATTAAATGATTCAACCGTGTTTTGACTTATATATTTTGTCATCACAAAATACACATGGAGAATACATTCAAAATATTTTTCATATCTGATAATATATCAGATACATGTGGCAGTTGTATTAATTCTCTGACGCATCGAGTACTTATGCACGTAATCGGCTTTAAAAATATGCACACCTTGCTGGCAGTAATTTATCATCCGATACCAAAAATATGTGCTTTCTGTTCTGAAAACGTTGAATTGAAAATAACCAAGTCTGCGTGAAATATCGAAGAAAAAATTTTATAAATTATAAGAGTCTTTTGACACAAATTTTAATTTTCTTCATAATTTTTTTTTAACTGAAAAACGTGACAATAGAAAAATTCTGAAAATTCTATAAATTTTACTATTCTATAATTTTTAGAAAAAACTTGTTCATTGTAAATATTTTACAATGAATTTCGTTCTCTATTGATATCAATTTTCTACTTGTAATTAGTGAACTTTCTGTTGTATTATGCTGTTTCAAATCAGTAATTTTCTTCTTTTTTACTTTTGCTTCATCGCTCACGCGCGTTGCTCTGCGATGTCGATCATTGCACAAAAACATTCAGTGCAGAGAGCACCGGCGAATCTTTTGAGCGTTGATTTTTTTTCTTTTGCCATTTGCAATGTAGAATTTATACATATGTAAATCGAATATCAAATTAATCACAGTTCGTTATCTGTGTCCAGCATGTGAGAGCGAATAATATTTTCATTGGCGCTGAGAAAAGCGGGATGATGTAATTCTAACAAGGTCAGTATTTGCAAAAGTAGTTTTTCAAAAAGAAACCGTTAAAATACCAGTTAATCTAATAGTTTATCATAGTTTACTAAATTTATAAGTTGTTATCTCATCATGTTCATCACGTGTTAATAAATGCAAGTCAAATTTTTATTAGAATAAGAAATTAACAAATAAAGAATTACAAATAATCTATTGATAAATAAGGAACTACAAATATCTATTGATAAATATATAATTTAATCTGCTCTCAGAAATCATTGAGAATTCTTCATGTTATTTTTTTCCATAATTATTGAGTAATTGAATGAAATATCTATAAAAGCTATTTTTTTGTATTTGCGATTTAAATAATTTTTTTAAATATTAAAATTAAAATAACTTGAAATTCTAGATCATTCCTTTCTCTTTTCTACAATAAGAATTGTGATGAAACCAAATTACGGAGTCACGCTTGCAACATGTGCACTCACTGTTGACAATTCCATTGACCATCCGTCTTCATCACGAAATGATCACGTGTTTAGGAAATTCTT
>Ga0157364_1002469_pt1 | contig 17231 bp, 8 predicted proteins | sample AttsexASBM2_FD_111476 | JGI IMG/M metagenome (GOLD analysis project Ga0157364, IMG submission 111476) | Fungus gardens microbial communities from leaf cutter ant in Ribeirão Preto, State of São Paulo, Brazil - Atta sexdens ASBM2 | ecosystem: Host-associated > Fungi > Mycelium > Unclassified ... | reverse complement strand
TCTTGAATTCTTAGAATTATAAAGAGATGAAGAGTTAATTGAATCAAGATTAAAATTAAACTACATTGGTAGTAATGGGCATAAATTTTCTAGAATTTCAATTAATGCTACAAGATTTTTTAAGGCAATATTTTTTAATGTTAACGACCGTTTCATATTTTTAAAGTGACCGTTGTAATACTTCACATCGTGTTTTTTCGCTGACGAAATCGATTTGCGCGACTTTAAATGAGGAAAAAAATCACAGGCCGCAAAATCTAAACGCTCAATCGCGGCAGCAAGAGGAGTCCCCAAAGCAGTGACCTTGAAGCATCCTATTGACCTGCTAGGGATCTCGCTTTGAAACCGTCTAACTTTACTAAGCTTGTGATTTAATACATCTGGGTTGCAGAACCGGTCCGTCCCGAACTTCGGAAACTTCTCTCGTGTCTTGTGTGAGCTCTTTATCTTGCGTCCGCGCGCACGCCCAATTGTAATGTTTTGTAGTATCGTGGGACGTGCGTGGAACCTCCTCGCTCTTTTGCAAAATGCTAATTGAACAAACACACGTGACGCGAACGACATGGCCGATCTTATTCTTTCTCTGACGACGTCGGTGCTGTTTGAGATTTCACCGAGGACCTCACAGTAAAAAAACATTTTGTATTTGTGTTGGAAACAGTCCACTCAAGTCCACTTCTTATTAAAATTTTGTGATAAATTTTTAACATCGAATGTTGATTTAATATAGTGTGATTATGTTATTTAAATAGTTTATGTTAAATTGATATTCAATATTTCTTACAATTAAACAAATAATTCAAATAAATGTGAGAATTAGTCAATAGTTGACCATTTTAACTCTTTTACTTCTCTTGACGATTGTTATTGTGATATTCGTGACGATGTTTATGATTATTAATCTATGTGAATATTAAGTTTATTTATTTATATATTTATTTACACTGAAGAGAATCTAAATTAGGATCGAAACGTATATTTATCTCTTATAATAAAATATATATAATATAATTACACACTTACAACCTGTGTTGACTCTCAAAGGCTTCTCTTTAACATTTTGTCTTACAATTAAGATAATTTATGAATAACTAAACAAATAATGTGTTTTAAAACGTAAATTAATAATTCGATGAATAAATAAGATATGTATTACTTTTTTTTTAACTTATCATAAATGTTAATTTTATTGAAAAAATATGCTTCCATGATTTGTTTACTGTGTTAGTATTATCTTTCTTGTGTTTATTTTTTAAATAAATTTGTGTTACTTTCTAACGTTTTCATTTTAAATTGACACGTAATTTAAGTGAACATTTGAAATACATGAAATGTGTTAAATTTAACACAAATTTTCCAACGATGCTCCGAAAACATATAAAAATAGAAGAGAATCTCTCGTACAACATTTAATAGTATATTTTCATCTGTAAAAAGAGATCGTTCGATTACATCGTTGCGAGGCGAGGTCGACCAGTCACGCCAAATATATCCCTCAACATAGTTTGTCACAATTGGGAGGTTGAGAGATATTTGACACAGATTCGCGGTCGCTCGCGACGCATATCCATTGTTTCCAGAAATTTATTGCGTCCACGATGTCGTGAGGATTAGACGAATTTCAGACATTCACGCGCCCGTTATCGAGCGCGTATTCTCGCACGCGAAAGAGATCTCTCCAAAATGCGATAAGCAATTAATTCTTCTAACGTCATTATGTTCTTTTTACGCATTTTATTCTTAATTTCATCAGCTGTGCAAACAGTTTACTTCGAATGCCTCCTTTAACTGAGTCCTCTCTTTTGCGTTTGACGTCAATTCTTATCAAGGTTGAAATTACGTAAAATAAAAAGATATGCAGTTTCTATTCATTATTTTGTAAGAGAAAGAAAAAAAGATATAAATAATTATGAAAAGATATAAATTTATGATTATAATTATTTCATAACGTATTTCAATTAATACAGTGAGCAGATTTATAAATACTATCAAGTGACAGCTCGAGTTGTTTAATCGACTAATTAATTTCACGAAGGTTATGTAGATGCGATTTTTTTACACCAAAGAATTGCTCACATTGAAAAAAATGATCTTGCAGCTACAGTTATAGCAAAAATTATGCATAAGATACAAGACAATTAGCTAAATAGATAGATGAGTATACTGTTAAATCTATAACATCAAATTTAATCTAATTTAAATTGCCATTGTTTCTATTCAATATATCATTATTTTATAGTGAAACAGTAGTTAAATTTAAAATTATATATTGTCAAATTTAACCATTGGTTTAATATAAAATAACGATACATTGAGTAGAAGTAATGAGGATTTAAATCAGGTTAAATTTAACACATAAGTTTAACAGGATATCGCAGTACTAGTCATTTATTCATTTTAGCTAATTTTTATCATTTGTATTTAATTAATATAAATGGCAGAGCCAGAATTTATATCTGAATCATATTATCAAATTTATCAAGAAAGTCTCTCTCTCTCTCTGTATCTGTAACATTCAATCAAATGAACGACTGTGATTTATATTTAGCAATGATTCATATTTGATTATGAGACCTAAATTTTCATATATTATTAGAATATTGTGCTATAAATTCTACGCGTATGATAGAAATTTTCTATCAGATGCAAAAAATGATAATTCTAGCTGGAGCTATAAAATATTTTTTTTTGCGTGTAAATAGATGGTGTTCTATCTATTTTGGACTTGCCCCCCCCCCCACACACACACACACACACACACAAATACACACTATCGAGTACACAAGTAATAATTTAAATAATTATCTGTTTTAAGTATTTCAAATGTTCATATATCTGCAAATTTATAAGTTTATTAAATTTATTAAAAATATATTCTCAATATCAGTAAGCTTAATATATACTTCAACTAAGATTGTTAAATTAAAACAAATTCGATTTGCTTATTATATAAAAAAATTGCTTTTTCGGTCAATTTTATGATATTCTTCAAAAGAAAATAAATTCTTGTTTCAAGCATTATAATAATACTTGAGTTTTTGAAAAATTCGTAATAAATATATTTTAAAATTATTATCAAGAAAATTTTCTTTGTTAAAGATAATCGATTTCTTAAAAGGAAAAAAGTAAACTGCATAATCACTTTTCTTAGCAATAGAATGATATTTTTTTGTGTGTACGTGAAAATTGCATACTCTTTAAAGATTAACCGACTTCGCGGTTTTTCATATTTGACGTGTGATCATGCTAACGGCCATACGTTTCCTCATCTGTGGTAAAAAATTGACTTGGTCACGGCTCGGAAAAACGTAATAAACGGTCGAAAAGAGATTTCCAAGAAGCGGCAAACATTCTGTCGTAACGCTCTTGTATTCTCTCTTACATCTGGCACGAACATGTTAAAGCGATGCTCTCGACATCTAAAACCCTCTCGAGCCTTACTAAATGGTAACAAGCTTTTTTCCTATATCTATTCTCATGATATTTGTAGCTGAAGACAGTCGTACGTTTTCCCGAAAGGAATATCTTCCTTCTCTGGCTTCTCTCAAATTATGAACTTTCTAAATACTTAAGCTTTTTATTTCTTTAATTATTTTATTATTACTCTAATTAAACTGCTTTAACAACGTTCAGTCTATGATTATTTTATCCTTCTGTCAATGCATGCACCCATATCGAGTTTTAAACAATACGAAATTTTATATTTTTGTTATCAATTTCGTTATAACACTTCAAAAAATCCTTCGTACAATAAAGAATATTTTTCATAGACTTTATCTTGACTTTTTACCTTTACATTTTTGACGGAAAACATGATGGTAAAAAGGTGAAAAATTTTGCATCGACAGAAAGGACACTTTGAGGATATTTAATAAAATAATCATATGATTGTATCTCTGAAGTTACAACTCTTCGTTCCGATGTCCTTCAATATTGATTGCATCCTACGAGAGCAGCTCTACTTCTCTTTTTGTCTTCATTGAGCAACATTTAAGCATCGATTGATACTTGATTACCTTTATCGGATGTGGGCAAGGCTGTCATGACGGTTTCAAAGTTCGATTTCGAGTTTCCAACGGAACGTTTAGCTACGTCTCTTGCGCGACTAATTGATGTCGATTAGCATCGATGATTGCAAAACTACTAATCATTAATGCAATGCGTATGCGTAGGAAAAGTACAGAAAGAGAATGTTTTTGTTGTCATCGCCTGGTGAGAGGATCGCGTGTTTCTTCATCTGTTTTCTCTCTTTCGCTTCTCCGATGCGACGACGAAAATAGTTTATTTCCCTGTGGACCACTGCAAGGAGGACTTTGGACTTTTAATCCCACTTCACTGCCGCACACGACAAAGTATTGCACTCTACTTGTCTGAAATCTCCTATTTACAGAATATGTAAAGCTTTAAAGGCAATTATTACTTGTCGTTTCTCCTTTGAGATCTTTTAATCTTAATTAAAAAAACTTTCACGCTCCGCAATAATTACGTCGTAATCTCGCTCCTTATCGATTCTGAAATTTGTATTCATAGACATTCATAGACATCTAAAAAATTAATTTGTTTTAAAAAAGAGTTAATTCTACTCAAAGTCAAATTTAATTTAGTTCCAGACTTCCCGATAAAATAACCAAAGAATCTTTAGAGACCAAAGAAGCATTAATCATTTAACGATAACGGAAATTATCGTAATTATTCGTAATTATATAGAAATTCTCCAGTTTTTAAGAAAATTAGTTGATTGTAAATCAACTAAACTAGTTCTACAAATATGGCCAGACGGAAAGAAATCGATTTAACGAGAAATTGGCAATTCTCAGCGAGCATTAGTATGGTAGGCGTGGTATAAATCGCATTACCAGATAAACAGGTTCGGCATTTCGGCCAAGGCTGTTGTTCGTATTGATGGAGCGTCACTGCTGTTACTGTCACTACCGCATCCTTACGTCGTGTGCGTACAAAACGATACATGATGCGCATCACGCGCTATGTGTGTGTGTGTGTACGTGAAATCGTCGCCTTGAAGTTGTCCAGTGGCGCTCAATTAACCCGCATAATAAGAATCATACGAGTTAAACGTGCCGCATGAACGAATCGGAGAGTTCAAGGGAAGCTCGTTCTCGTTTTGCAAAAGTTTTTCCGTATTCGGTATTGCTATTTATACCCGAGGAATAGGATTGAATGTCCTCCAAAAGATCGGAGCTCCGTGAGCTCTCTCTTTTTCTCTTTATGGACTCCATAAATGATCCACTTATATGCGCTTCTATAGTTAGCCGGTATAGACCACACGGAATGGAGTCTAAATGTAAAGCTTCCCTGTGACTACTTTTAAACTCTCCTAGGGCCCTTTGTACTCGCGAGAAGCAAGCTTATGGCTCTTCAGCCAGTCGTAGACACGCGCCCACATCCAGACAGATAAAACGTGCGCGTGCCGATCGAAACTCGTCGGGGTATTTCTCTGAATGGCCGATAAACGGAAGCGGACTGCGCGAATCGATGCATGAAGGACTAAAAATTGCGAATTGTGCGCGAGACGCGGAACCAACCATGTTAGGGATTCCGACACGTAGGGAATTTTCACGTCACTGTCCGCGTTCCCTGCGTAATCTGTGCGTGGCGTAGCGTAGCGCAGTATAGTTATCGTCATGCAATATTGCTACGAGAGGAATGGGAAAATAGCGACTGACAATCGGAATGGATCGCTTTATATGATTTCCCGGCTGCCATGTAACTATACGATGTTACGACGCGTCTTGTTGAGTGTCTGAGATGGACGATGATTTAAATATGGAAATGGAGCACGATTCGTTGCTTTTCGGTCCCCCTTTCTGACTAAATTTCACACGCACGTCTACACAATACTAGACTTTATAATAACACCAGATCCCGATACGGTCTTCCCTGCGAGGTAGGAAAGATAGGTATTCCATATTACATTTATACGTGGAAAGAATATAATTTTATTTGAATTGAATTCATTAAAAAATTAAATGAATCATAAAATTTAACTAAATACAGATCTGAAAATAATTTGTTGGATCATAAAAATAATTATGTAGGATGTTTAAACTAATTCCTATTAACATGTTAAAACTTTTTACAACATTGTCATAAACTTTCAAGCATTTCTACATAATTATGTTGATGATCCAACACAATTATTTTCAAATGTGATTTTCAAATATGATAAATTTTTAGATATTTCAGCAAAATCGTTTCTTCCATGTATTGTTGCACATGTATTGTTGCATTAGAGACTTTCTAATCAATCAAGACGTAAAACAGTTAATTTTGATTAGCTAATTTTATTTTAACAACTCCTAAGAGAGAGGAAGAGATAAGAAAAAATATATAGGACAGAAAGAAAAAAAAATAAATATATGTCCTCTCTCGCGTGGTTTTTGATAAAACTAGAGATCTTGCATACAAAACGCAGTTCGTATTAAAGTCCTAATTAGAGGATCTCTATATATTATACAGAACATTACCATGACTGTTGTATTTATGCGGCTCTTGAATTTAAATTGATATGAAAGAGCATCAACTACGTATTCTTCATAAATAAATAAAATATTCTTCAGAAAATAAGGTCTCCTTATTTTCTGACTAACCACTCCTTTTCCACGTTTATACAGCCATCGGTGGTACGGGCTTGAAAAATGTGCACTACGAGTCTGGCTGTGGCGAGTCTTGAGTATTGTCACGAGACGCTCGCTCGACATTAATTAAATTTTTCCTCGTGCAGAGAATCACGGTCAAACACAGTGAGCTTAACCGCGTTACTCTTATTTCGTAGTACATAGTGGGTATATCCACTGGGTGGGTTCTCTTGTATTACATAGAGCTTGGTTACATGGGGCGGTTAACAGCCCTGGTGTATCATAGATATGCGCGCGCGCGCGCGCGCGCACGGGCGTGGACTAAATGGATCGCAGTATCAAAGCGTTTGCCGCTTGGCCGAAATATTGCATCGGGACTGCCGCTATCGATTACTGATTGAAAGTATTTTGGCTCGGTTGGGTATAGCGACAGGATGGATACGTTAGTGCGCGAATCTGGGACATTCTAACCGAGTTCGATAGCGAGCACTTCAAGACGACCGGTTGATAAGCACTTATAAGGACACGGAGTATCTCCAATCTTCCTAATGCAATCAATCGAACGCATGAAATCGTACGACAAGTGTGTCAACTCTACGAAGTAGAGGTGTTTGGGAGATTCTCTGTGAAAAATTTAGATGTGCATTTCTCTTCATGAAAATCTTAATCAAGCCCGTTTTATCATTGTTTGATTAATTTGTGGTTTAGACTTAATCTCACTTAGACCCGTTTTTATAATATATAGTTACCTAAAGGTCATCACGAAATTCATAATGAAATTCAGTCAACTTCTTGGTAACCTTTAATCTTTAAGAAACCACTTATTATAAAAATGAGTCTAATAATACGTAAAAATTGTTTTTTTTTTTTTTTTTAATTGTGAATCACATCAACTGATGATTTTATGGTAACTTTGAAAATTATTCTACTACGAAACCATTAGTTTTTTTTTATTAACAGCTAGAAAAACACAACTTTTATATTGTTATCAGATCTAATCATAAATTAACCAGAAAATGAAAAATCGGACCTCAGTGTCTTGTCATCGTAGATATCTTGTTAACTGCTTCTTCTTTATCTCTATTAAAGTTTATCTAAATAATTAACTAAAAAATAATATTGTATTACTTATCTATATTTTTGAAGAACGATTCGCTCGTTTCTTCTATTACTTCGAAGAAGTATTCATGACACAATAAAGCTCCTTTATAAAGAAGGATTGTTATGATTTGTGACAAGAAGTATTGTCACGTACACGAACTACGCCTATCGTCGGCAAACACCTTGTAATTTATGATGCGTCAAACTCTGGGACTATTGACACGAAATAGTAGTGCGATACACGGAACTAAGAGACAAGTGTGATAAATCACCAGATTCTCTGCCGGCTATTGCCGTCGTATTACGCGTCTGGTTTATTGTTATAACACGCCAGTGTTATTCTGCAGCAAAGAGAGAAACTCACACGAGCGTATCATTTATACAATACGCACAGAACTAAGGCGTTGAAAGATTTCTATCTGTAAGTTGAGCAAAGTTGTTGAATGGAACGCGTAGAACAATTCTTGCAATTTCATTAACATGTAAAATCGATATTTTCCTATGTGATCTACTTCGTTTCGTTAATATTGTAAGAAGTTTGTTAATATCGAATACTCAACATCTATAAGATTTATTAAAAATATTGTATAAGCGTTGTTATTATATTCATGAAGTAGGTCAACAAAAATTTTGTATAATATCTGACTAATAAGATTTAATTTATAAAAAAATTTATTTACATATAAGTGAAAGAATGCCATATCTCGTCAAGTAAGTCTTGGCTGACTGAGATGATATTTTCTGTATCACTTTTATATGACAAAAGTTATAGGTATAATAAGCGTCTTTAAAACATTATAAACTTTTATATAATAAAAGTTTTATTAACATCAATAATGTTAGTAACATCAAAATTGCTTGCCAATTGAACTTGTGATATTATGCACATCCATCTTCCATTTAGAACTGCGTTTCAAGATCGACAAATAATCGTGCGATTTGTTTGAATTGGAAATTATAAAAAATTTACACAAAAATTTACACAAAAATAGGCAGCAAGTTTCACAAGATCAGATATGGATTTCTTCACTTATTTGTTAAATATTTTATGGTCGATTTTAATTTAATATTATTTACTTAATCATTCATTTTTCATTATTTATTGATATTTATATATACTTGAAAATTGATATTTTTTTTTTGTTTAAACCAACTTTAGTATGATCAAAAACATATTCTTTGAGCTTTTGTTTTAATACACTTCGTGTTATCTCTATTTTCTGTTTACGTCAGCTTTGCGTTTCTCGGTGCTGCATTTATCTCTAGTAACAGCAACTAACAATTCATTTGCCTTTATTCAACATGAACAGAAATTACTGTAGTTGCACCAGAAATGACGCGGTTGCTTTTGAATTTGAGAATTGTACAGGGTTGAAATGAACGAGGGAGAAAAAGGTCGTGAGAAGGGTAGAGTGTCCTCTCCGTAGCGACGTTGTAATTACGCGAGTACTTTAATGTCCTTGGTCACGCAAATGTCGAGGATTGTCGATCTCTTTCTTTTTTCTTTTTTCTTTTTTTTTTTTTTTCATGGAAATGCAGCGGACAAAATTCTCAAATTCGCGTCGCTCTACAAAGAATATGCGAATTATGTAAAATTTTTATGCACAAGTGATGCACAGTTTACGTTTTTATCTCTATCAGGCGATCTGCATTTTCTCATGTCTCGGTTGCTTTTCGATTCTTTGTCGCTTTTCACAATGTAATATTAAAGGTAAAGAATTCATCGAATCTATGTGCTTTTCCGATTCTCTCTTTTGTGCTCGATGAACACCATGATTGGTCTTACAATTCACCCCGATAGGACTGTCTAGCTAGCAATTAATACGCCCGGGAGTCTTTCAGGGGTGACAACGTGCCTCGTGAGGGATGCGGAGAGAAGGGAGTCTACCGTTTTCATCTCGTGCAGGAGGCGTAGTTCTCTCGTGCGGAAAGAGAGCAATAGATCGACACGGACGTCGGCGTCGCGACGCGAGAAAGACCGCAAACGTACAAGGAAGAGGAGGGAGAAAGACAGAAAGGGCTGAGTAGAAAGAAGGAAAGAGAAGAAGCTAGATGAGAGGATTCGTGGGGACAAAGGGACGTCGTCGTGACGGCGCAGACTCGGTGAACGCCGGGCGTCCCGACGCCTTCTCGCGTCCCTTTTATATCTCGTCTTCGCCAGTACATCTCTAACGATTCACATCGCACTTTCCCCATTCACGCGTACCGCGGAAAAACGACGCCGGCGACGCGTCTTCACCCCTTTGCCCTTCATCCCCTCCTCTCCCTCCCCCTCGTCTCTCATTTTCTTCCATTTCTCCGAAAGCGAAATTTGTGTTTCGACTCTGATCGTCTGATTGTCTCGTGAGCGCGCGAATGTTCATACGCGTCTATATACACGGTTGCACACGCGACACGCGCGTGCCCACCGTCATATCTCGTATACGTGTGTGACATAACGAGTGCAACGACTGTGCGTCATAGTCCCTTCCACAGCACTTAGACTTCGATCTCGCGATCGAAAGTTGTCCCGACGCTTCCGAGCGATAGTGTCTCGTCACAGGTAGATATACTCACGAGAGTTTATAACGTAATATTAATAATTTTCTGCTCTCTCGCGGTTATTTATGAGCCTCCCTTAATCTCTGATATTTTCGCCGTTCATTACTGTCCTTCATCGAGCGATTTATTTACGCTTGATTTTCCGCGAGCTGTATGCTGATGTTAATCACGCGTTAGCGATACGCATATCTGGGAAAATAAATAGCCATTCAGACTGTGAGCGCACCCTCGTCGCCCACGCAACGCACGCATGCACGCAACGCACGCATGCACGCAACGCACGCATGCACGCAACGCACGCATGCACGCATCACGGGAGTGCGCCGTGCGGCTAGAGAGCCTGGAGATGCAGATTTGCACGGTAACGTTCCAGAGCGATTTGTGAATGGTGGTGCGACCTTGCGGTTGGAATGTAAAGTATTAAACCGACGGAGGCTCGTGCAACTACGGATAAAATCGACGTATACGCGAACCGACCCCGCCACGTGCACTGTGTTGCAATTATGCGGCGTGCATGTAACACGGTGACCTTATTTCACAAATGACAATCTTGCATTTTTCAGACATTATATCGCCTTTCCCGCGGAGATCGTTGGCGACGAACGAAGGTTTATTCGCGTTCCCTTCATGACTCCGAGATATGCCAGCTTGTTAAAGTAAACATCCCAGCAATCTCAGAGAGACCGAACACGAAACTTTATTTGTTTAACAATATGATACAAGTTTGGACCGATAAGAATAAATATAATTAAAATATTTGGTGAAAACGAATTTTTTTATTTTTTGTTTAAAGTCCATTCTACTTTGTGACTTGAAAAAAAGGCGATTTTTGGAAATTTTTTGGAAAAAAGTAATGAAGATATATACTTCATTACTTTTCACATGTTATTTGTTATACTTTTTTCTTTAATTTTAAATTTATGAAGAAATTTATGAAGAATATGTGTTGATTGTTAAGGGCTTCATATGAATTAATAGAGCATAAGTATAACATAAGGTCGCTAAATCAATGAGCATCTTATGTAAATCAATGACGACATTGTGCTCATTGATCCAGCAGTTTTATATTATGTTTATGCTCTGTTATGCATTTCATGTGTGAAGCTCTTTAGTCTGTATGAAGTTTCGGGAAAGAAACCTCTCCAACTTGAACTTGGCGCCAGAACGGAAGTACTGCAGTCGCATCGATCATTTGAAAGAGTTCAAAAGATTTTCCTATTCAGAAAGAATGTCTCTACTGGATAGACTATGATAATTGACTTTAGATAAAAATTAACAAAATGGCGATTATTCGAAAAAAAGTTTGATTTTTTTACCTTAAATTGTGCTCTTACTTTTGCAATAAAAAAAAGTATCGTTGATATTGATATAATTGTAGTTTATCTAATAGAAAAAATATACTCTACAATCATGGAAAATTTGAAAGCGATACGTTTAATAGTTTTTGCTCCCTTCCGTTAGATCGAAAAATGTAGTTTTTCGAGAAAAACGCGTTTAAAGTTTCAAGTTTATTTTTTTTTTATTATTATTTACGTCTATATTTGCCATATTAAGGTTTCAATATTATACACATTTGGGGCTATCAAATTATATAAAAAAAAAATTTTTTTCGACCTTAGCAAGATAAAATGGATCTTTAAATATTTCTATGTGAATTTATATACATATCTGATTCTGTAAACTGCGCAGCGAAATCTTTTTTGGTTTTGAAACGTAATCATGAGAAGAACCAGAGTATAGTAATATAATTTTTATCAAATTGACAAATAATTTAACAACTGATACTAATAAGCATCTCTGTAAGAATATTAATAATCAGATATTAATAAGAAATCATATCAAATCTACAAGTAATTTTTTTTATAATTTTATTTATTTGTGAAAGATATTTATTCATTTAAATTATTATTCATCTCAAATGCTTTAAACATGCTATAAATTTTATGTAAGTGTCCGAATATATAGATACATGGGACGTTTACTTTATCGTATGTTCGCTTCGTCCGCTCTGATATTCTGATGTTTCCGATCGCTCGATATTTGCAACATTCGAGATAGAATTAATCTTGATTGCTTTTTTTTCCATCTCGTAAAAGGCCATCTGCGGAAGAGCACATAGATGATTTATTACACGCGCATACGTTGCCAAGTTTCGACAGAAGCTTTATCATGGATTATGACGAACGCGTCAGCAATATGAACGCGTTAAAAATCACTGTCGATATATCACAGAATTTTACATGAGATTCTCGGTCTGTCTCAAGTGGGTGTTCTGCGAAGAGATAGCCGTACTTTCTACGCGTTTCCATGAGAAATCGTATATTTCATTTGATGGCTCATTAAAATTACATACTTTTTTCTCTCGAGTTCGCTTATTACGCGCGCGTAATAAGGTGGATTACATTATAGTTTAACGACATTATTTACTCCTACGTGTTTTACGGGCACGTGGGTAAGATCAGCACCTAGGGAATGGCCGATCAAGGCGAGCCTCTACGTGGGTCGAGCGTGAACCACAAATGGTCACGCGACCATTTCCCGTCGCCATATTGCCAAATTGTCTGTGCATCCGCTGGTGTTTCTGCTACTCATTTATCACATATTAATATACATGACTTTCAAAAACAATCAACACCGCCCGTTGCCGATGTATTCATTTCTTCGGCTTAAAATAAATATTGAAGAAAAAATTGATTTAAATATAGAATGAACGACGAGGTTCTTTCGCTGCCGGAAGAAAAATCCCGAGCGTGAGGAAATAAAATCAACCATAATTCAATCGAGCTGCTGCTCGTTTTAACGAAATCTAAGTGACAAATCTTTTGTAAGTGCCTCTCTACGGAACTGCTCGCCGAGTGAAACTTGAGTCCGTGCCAGTTCTCCGGTGCCCCGAAGTTCCAGCACGATTGGATAAAATAATTGGATTATCGTGAAAAAGGGCCAATGTCAATAAGTACCTTCGGATTTTCCGGAATATGGCGTGCATGTCTGTGCATTTTGTTACTCGCGACAGAAATGGCTCTTTGATATTCCGATGATTCGCTCTTAAGTTAAACTTTAAAATATCTCCTAGAAGAAGCTACTCGATTGATGCGCAATGAATCCAAATTTTCTTTCCTGTCGGGAATAACAAGTCGGAAATACAAGTATGAATCAGGCCTTAGTCTTCATTTTCTGCATCGTGATTAGATTTAACTTGATGATAATGTAAAAATTGTATTTTTCTAGCTACGGTTAATTATTAAACTAATAGGTTTTTTATAGCGAGTAACTTTTAAAGTACAAAATTATCAATTTTGTGATTAATCATAGCTAGGAGAACATAATTTTTACATTATCATCAAGTTAAGTGTAGTTCAGTTTTATCTCTGATTAACTTATAGTTTAGATTTAATCTCACTTAACTTGACAATAATGTAAAAATTGTGATTTTCTAGCTATGATTATATAATCACAAAACTATAATGATTTTTGTAGTGATGATTTTAAAAGTTATTTATTACAAAAATACTTTAATGATTAACTATAGATAGGAAAATGTTTACATTATTATCAGATTAAGCCTAATCATAAGTTAATTAGCAAATAAAAAAGATCTAAGTCTAAATCACAAGTTAATCGGAAAATAAAAATCGAGCCTGAAAATAACAGAAGGACAATGGTCTCGGCAACCAACGTTGTTTCGGTTACTGTGCTATTGATTTTTGCTGTTTGTTTCGTCGACCCCTACGCACCCTATGATTCCACCCTTCTGAATCATTCACCATTACCTCCGATTGGTGGTGGTGGCTGGCAGCAACCCTCCTTAATAACGACTCAGCGCGGCGGTCTCACGTGTCCTTATTCCATCACGTTTTGCTAATTTCGATCGAAATGACTCATCTAATTAACGAACCGTGGACATTTGCCATTTTATCATATCTGGAATTTCTCGATTTGACAAAACTTGATAGGTGTCCCGCATTAATAAACGATCACGACCCGAATCCTGAATTTCTAGAACGGCAAAAATTTGCGGGAATAAATCAAACTGATGGGTGTTACCCGTGACTGACCACAACGCGCGTAGAATATTTAACGGTAATGTGAAATTTTTGCTTCAGCATGCGAAATAGAACGAGCGCACCTTGAGAGACAAGAAAATTTATGCCGCTGATACTCGCATTGCATTTATGTTAATATTCTCTTTTTTTTTTTGATGTTTTTCTTTTGTATCGCTTACGTTTTGCGCACAAGATACCGGATATGCGAGGCGCTTTATGCGGAGCTTTCGGAACATATCGATCGGTTTGGACTTTATGGCTTCGACGAGGAGGATATACATCCCCATGGTGGTCGCCATATACGTCACGCACATCGTCACGGTATATGCACCCATGATATGGTGTTTGTTACATGAAGATCTATTGTTGATTGCCCGCTTCGTTGCTATCGTAGAGTGGCCGATAACGGTTCGGTGACAGAAAGATAAAAATAAATGTATGCTTTGGAGAAAGTATTGTTCCGGAATCTTCGCGCGATAACAACTCGGATTGCATCGAACAGTGGGAGGAAACCTGTGGGCGTAATCGGCTGAAAACATTGGGCTTATCGTTATCAACTGTGCTGTAGTATACCGTAATCTAAGTTTTCATTTTCTGAGAATTTTAAAAATATATGTAGCTACAAAAGGAATATTCACTCATAAATAGCGTTGATATCGATCTCTTTTCCGTCATGTTTGATATAAAAGATTCTGCATTAATCATAGGAGAAAATGGTTTCAGTCAAATCGTTTGAAATTGTGATATTTTGTAGCTTATGCTGGTAAAAAAGCTCCATAGACATAACCATAAAAAATGGACAGACATTTTTAAAGCATCACAAGTACAATTATAAAAAATTCAAATTGCTGTAGCATCATTTGAAAGTTACTATTTTGGATCTAATCAGAAATGTATCTTTGCAGTGGTCAATTCGTTCTTATGACTGTATAAGCATTTTTTGTATATAAACATGTATATAATCATACATATATCTATCATTGAGTAGAGAAGGCATGATTCAAAATAACAACTTTTAAATAATGCTTCAAAAATGTCTGTTCATTTTTTATGATTTTGTCTATGAAGATTTTTGATTAGCATCTTATAAAATAAAACTACAAAATATCAATTTCGTCAATTTGACTAAAATCATTTTTCCATATGATTATATAAAGGAAAATTAAAATCACGTGATGTTATTGATAATAAGAGCATTCTCTTTCTGTATCGCTGTCAATTGCACTGTAATATGTCATAATCCATTTTCTGAGAATATTAAAAATACATCTATCAACAAATGTTTATCTGTAAGTAGCATTTATATATCAATCATATCTCTTTTCAAAATAAATTTATATGAAGGAAGATTAAGATTGTTGATGTTATTATGACAATAATTAGATATCATGTCAGTTCTGTAAATAAATGTATGTTATTTCCATTTCATTCTATAGATTGATTGAGTTTGTGTAAATGATTGGCCGAAAAGTCCATTCGGTCGCCGCGTCTCTTTTATGTATGCGATTGTATCGTAACGATACAAGAGATAAGATAATGATATGCAACTTCGTTTCGTGAAGTATCTATTGTTCATGAATTTCACGACCATTGCCGTACGATACGCGCAATATGTTTAGTAGTTTTCGGTCGTAACGGTTAGCGTTTGGTATAATCGATGTGTTTTCTAGAAACTGTGTGTTTTAGGAGGGCTCGTCGTTACAGGTATAGACTTTTACATATTTAGCATTTCGAGTACGTTTAGATACGCGCGAGTGAATGTGAAATGTGAAGTGAAAGCAAAATTGGCAGCCATATTGAAATTTTAATTAGTAAATATATCGTACGTATAATACTGGAATATGTATTATTGCAGATTACTATTAAATTCGGTTCATAACGATCGATACAATTATATCTAAATGCTTCGTTAATATCACATTGGTAAATATGCATAATAAAACGTCACGGATTCGCTCGAGATATTGAAGTTTTCATGTCAAGTTCGCGCAAATTTAGTTACGATAGAAAGTTTCAATTCATGTGATTAGCTTCATAACTAGAAGTTATCATAACGCGCGTGTGTTGGCGTTATCTTCCTACGAAATTATCTATTTGCCATTCTAATTACTAAGAATTAGCATCAATGCGCATAATTATTCGAAAGTTATAAGTCGACGAGTTTAAATTTCACCGATCGCAAATTCAAGTTGGTCAAGAAATCTGTTGTCAAAAAAAAACCGCAAAGAATAGAATAGTCCTCGACGCAATACTGTTAACGGATGTTGCGTATCTCGTGATGTTATCGATGTGCAACAATTCCGGGGCGGAGATCCTCGCGGCGGCGATCGGCGTAAGCGCGCCTTAAGGTACAACTATAAGTGACTGCATCGGTGAATGGTACGCTCAGACTAGGTCAGCCCATAACTATCGCACTATTATAGACAAGGTCGTTCCTCCCTCCCTTCCATTTGCTTGTTTGTCGAATGCAGTGCGTCGTAATGTTGCATTATTGTACAGTTTATCGTAGTGGCAAAAAAAAAAAAAACCGAAAAAAGTGAAACAACCCGCCTGGAGGAGTCTCAAGTTTCCGAAAAATCGGCGTCCCATAACTGCACAAATATTACCGTATGAATAGTCGCGACATTAAAACGGTCCACATCAAAAGATACTGGAATTACTGGAAATACCGGATTATTTTATACGTGTCAGAGCGAACATTATGCGGATCGAAAAATCGGCGACTCCTTGGCACTCTATATCGAAAATTGATTTATTCCACAACAGGATTCGATTTCGTTATCGGTAAAAAGCTCTGTATTAACGCATGTAAAGAATTAATCACCGATAAATATCTAAATAAATATCTACATTTTTAATTTTTTTCAAGAAGTTTTATCTTGGTTAAGAGAATTTGAAGTTCATTCTTAAGAATTAACGTTAGTTCATGAAGAGACTCGTAAATTTAATA
>Ga0157364_1002468_pt1 | contig 17238 bp, 9 predicted proteins | sample AttsexASBM2_FD_111476 | JGI IMG/M metagenome (GOLD analysis project Ga0157364, IMG submission 111476) | Fungus gardens microbial communities from leaf cutter ant in Ribeirão Preto, State of São Paulo, Brazil - Atta sexdens ASBM2 | ecosystem: Host-associated > Fungi > Mycelium > Unclassified ... | reverse complement strand
TCGCCAGTTTAATGTCTTGGAGCGAATATCCAGAGAAACGTTGCTTCGATTTAAAGAAATTTTCTTTGCTATACGATTAAAGAAAAAAATTTCTTGAGTAAAACAACGATAATTATCAAAATAGGACACTAAAAATAATTTTGTATTTTGTCGCTATTCTCACAAGTAGTTGTTTATTATTCACTCAGTTTATTAAAAACCCTATCCTTAAACATTTACTACATCGTGTGAGCTATCTCAAGTAATTGGAACCGTTATCTTAGTGTTATCAGCGTCGGGTTAGCATATATCGACCTATGAAGACTTTATTTCAGATAAAACTTCCCTCTTTCAAACTAGAATCCGAAGACATAAATGATAAAGTTATATATTTCAGATTATTAGAATTTCTATTTTTTAGTGTATTTAATTATTAAGACGAGCACCATTGAAAAGATTACGTTAATTATTGTCAAGATTACAAAAAACACTTTGCACATCATAAGCGAAGAGCCGAGGTGGATACCTGTTGACAGGCATTTGCATATGAATGCAGCATACTGTCGCGCTAAGCGACTTGTCTAATCTTCATAAGATTATGTTTTGAAGACACAAGTTTTCTAATCATTACTGCCTTTTAGAACAATATAATTTTTTTTAGATTTTTCCGAATAATTATTCGAAATCTCTCAATAACTTATGATTTATTTGAATTTTATTTAAATTTAAATTTTATTACGGAGAAACTTCGGTAGAAGATGTATATCTATTTAAAAAAGCCGCAAGTTGTTTTTCTATTTCACGTTGAAAACATATCGCAATAATTACAAATGTCAATTTAATCGTCTCCGATATGCGGATATTTAATAATCAACTTGTCTGTCGTTACAACGTGTACAGAGAAGAGGGACGTAGTCGTTAATTGCGTATATAATATCACGACTTCGTGAGAGAAATAAATGTCGACATATGCGTTTGGGTCTACCAACTTCTGTACAACGTGCGGCGAACAAATTTATTTATTTATTTATTTATTTATTTATTTCGGCAACGATAATTAAATGATGCAACGTATTTGATGTGGCATTATCTCTCAGTCTGTACGAATTACTACGTGGCTCGTAATGCTTTGATCGCAGTCATTGCTTGTGTTTATCGTGAAGGGATACCCGAACAGCCGCAGGCAGAAGTCCCGAGGGAGAAAGAAAAAAAAGCGATTGCTCCTTCGAGAGAGAAGGAAAACAAAGCCGGAGTGCGGCGGCATGTTTCACCTAACTTTCGCCTAAACGACGATGGATTTTCTGAAATCGCCGTTAGCGCCGACGATCTTTTCTTAAAATATTTATGTAGCTATATATAACTCGTACATAAAAAAATAAAAACGTTACACTTTATCATATGATAAATGATTGACACCATCAATTGTAAGTTCATAAACAGATACAAAGATTAAAAGTATAGATATAGAAGGACAGATTAAAATAAATATATTAAGCTGTACACATCATATATCTAAATAATTATAGATACATTTCTCGAAAATATCGGTAATATATCCGCCAGGAAGCGATGACGTTTGGATTTGAAATTCTATTCCAACAAAGAATCCGAAGTTCCGAGTCAATGCTGGGTAGACGAAGATCCAACAATAGCTCGTTCTTTTTAACGAGCGTCGCTTATTATGTCGCGATTGTAGGAGCGTTTCTTGAGCACGAAAGCAGGTAGGAGGAGCGGTGGAAAGGAATAATTAAAGCGCATTTATGTGTAGGCCAATTCGTGATCACCGTCGCCGTCGGCCTCGAGGTCTGAATAGGTCCTGGGATGACGTATTAGCTCATATTTGTCTCCCGACAATACCGGCTAAACTCTCTGCCCAGGTGTCCGTCGTTTTACACTCTTCCATCTCTCGGGAGGACGCGCGTGCATGGAATTATAATGGGATAGACCGTAACAGAATGGGAGATGGAACAGCAGCGGCAAAAGGGAACGATCTGGGAAGTCCCAGAAGTAACCGAACAGAGAATGCAAAAAATATAAAAATTTCAAATATATTAGAATAAATAAAAAAAAATCTATAAATTCAGACTTTGTAAAATCATTATCAAATTATTAAAAGTAGAAATTCTTCGTTTATAAACTTATTAATATTATTAGGTCTTATTACTTCTTCAATTAAAGATAGAAATAACTGATTTAAGAAATGTTAATACAAGTACACGCTAGCTAAAAAACGAAGGGCAAGAGGACAAATACGGTCGGCCCTGCAGTTCCATCTATTCTATCCACATTCCTTACTCCCTGCGGGTGGCCCGTCTCGTTCACTCTTGTCGTCTTTGTCCGGCGCATTAAGGCCGCGATAGTTCCGTGGTATGTTTTTGTGATTGATCGCGTGATCTTGTCATCCGATATAATAAAAGATCGCATTTAATCCGCATCGCATACGATGCTCCAATTTAGTTTTTTAATCGATGAGATAACAAACCGTGATTATTCTGAAAGATGATTAAAAATGAAGAATTTAGAGTATGAAGAATTTCGCGTGAATAACGGGCGGACATTCGCGGCGGCAGTATCTCGCAGCGCGAAAAAAGATGGCGGTCGTCAAATTGATACATATTAATAAGAGCAGGGATTCGCGTTGTCAGATTTTTGCATAAATTTGAATCGGTGCGCGCGCACTCAGCAAGGATCTCAAATTTGAATAATCGGGAATAATTCCGAAGTTTTCTCCGTGTAAACGCGCTGTAATCAGCGCAGAAGCGCGCGCGCGCGCGTGCACTACTCGCCTGCGAAACATTTCACCATGTAACACCTCGCGATGGGTAATTAACCGCGCGAGCGCGGAATCGGAAAACGTGCGGATTTCGCTTCCGCGAGCAAACGCTCGACGTGTTTGCGCTTTTAATGAATCTTGACCGAGTAATGGCGCGTCTTTGTTTACTCGTTCCGATGCGAAATACCGCTATTAATTAGAATAATCAGCTTTATTAATCAGTTAGATAAACAAGCCTTAGCTCAATCAATTATAATTCATTAGAGTGATCAGAAACTGGGGAACAGCTTCATGCGAAGCACACCTTGTATTGTCTAGAATTCTGTTTTCTTTGTCACTCATTGTAAATTCATTTCTTGCATATGATTTTTATCTCTTATATAATAATAAAGACGTCATTAACATTCATATTTGTAACATTGTCGTATAACATTATAGCTATAATTGAGAAAATTAGCTTAAAAATGAATCTTTAATCAGATCGGAGGATCACCGAATTTTGTATTGCTGATTGGTAAGCTCTGACAATACCAGCCAAGTGACGATGTACGTCTCTATATTCTCTATGTACATATACACCTAACTGTGTCGTGCGAAATTCCCGCCTGTCGTAGTGATGTCTACGAGCGAACAAGTGTTTTCTACTAGAATAATACGTGCCTTAGAAAACATTTTTATATATCCATAATTATAATGCGTTTACGTGCAAGGAATAGTAGTAGTGCTTTTACAAAAGAATTATTGAAGAATTGAATAATATATTTATAATATATATGCACAAAAATGATTTTGTGCTGTGGCGAATATCATACTGTTCTCTTAATTGATGCTCTTTACGCTCCAGCGTAAAGTATGAATGTTCCAAAGCATAAGTCTTCTTCTTTTTGCACTTAATTATATTTAACAATCATTCGGATTTTCGGAAATGTTCTTCGCGTTCACACTCCGTTCGAACACCTCGCCTCACCGTCGCCACGTTGCAGAGAGTTTGCTGCACGCAAATGAAGAATTGTCAGCCAAATACGGTTCGAGAGTGGTAAGGGGCGCTAGTAGGGGATGAATGGGACGTAATGCCGGGTCTACCCTGATTGTTGCACTCCTTTCCCTTCCTCGACCTCTCGAACCCATCGGAATTTCCAGTACGAATTTCCGGCTGCGACGTCACTTCCGTCGACCAGGAACAAGCGAATCCAGCTGTCCAGAATCGTCTATCCCGTCACTATTTAAGCCTTTCTGCCTTCGCCAAGATGCCATCTTCACATCGATGGATAACGATCGGAAATGCGCGCGATTTAAACTTGTTAATAGCTAAAATTCTCCGGGTGTCTCTGGTTTATCTATGGAATAATTTAATTCACATCCTTTCTTTATAGTTTCAAGTTTCTTCAAGCGTGTCGTTTTAATCATTTTCATTTTGTTAATGGATTCTCTATTCTATAATTTCTCTCTTTTTTTTTTGCGAAAAAAAATAAACGGTTTATCAGGAATAAATTTTTGATTAAATTATTAAACCGATGGGGTCAAGACGAAAGTAGAGAGTCTTGTATTCAGGCGGCCATCAATAATAAAACTAGGAAAGTAAATATAATTATCGTATGTACAACGCCGCGTTTGTGCAACGACTACGCAACAATCGTGAGGCTTGTTCCATGAAAACCGAGCCCTCTTTCAAAGCGTACCGACACGAGGAATTAAGATTTCAGCGATTCCCACGAGATCGGCCCGTTAGTCGATTTAATCTTCGCGAGTGAAATTCTTCTCTCCTACCCACATTGATCATAATGCTTTTCGCGAGTGGATATTCAAATTTATAATATCTCAATGAAAAATGATGTACACAAAACTATTTCTTTTATCCAATAACACATTAAATGTATACAACACATTAAATATAGTGAGCATCCATAGAATGAATTCTTCCTTCTAAATTCTTATTTTGATAGATGCAAATTTTGAAAATGAAAAAAATAAAAAGTATAGGAAAGATAAAAGTAAGATTAAAAAGGGAGAAAATATTACTTATACACACACGATTCTGTTATTGTTATTTTGCGTTAGTATAGTTGTTATGTCTACGATGTTCCATCGAAGGATATCCTAAAAAAATGTCTCTCATCCGGTAGCCAACAATAGCACCAGAATAATGATACGCGCGACCATTCACTGCATTGTATTACCTACATCGTGTCACGGCATTGTTTCCCGCGTGTTCGGGTGTCATCCCTCGGCGCGAAATGGCTCGACACGCTTTCTCGTTCCCCACGTACCACCCCTGTACCGCCACCCTCGCGAGGGGATGTACCTGTCTTCCGAGTTGGCCGTCTCTTTATTATCATTATCGCCATCGCGGACTTAATGTCGAAGCCGAACGCGACCACGTCGGCGGTATTTTCCTATTATCGCTCTGCGTTACTCTCGTTCGCGTGTAATGTTTTTTCCCGTGGTACGCTGTTGTGTGTGTGTGTGTGTGTGTGTGTGTGTGTGTGTGTATGTGTGTGTACGACGCATTTTTATTAGCCTGTGTTGCGAGATTTTGAGTTTTTAACGAATAGCATACAACGGCCACATCATTTTGCGTTACGCAGTAAATCACGTCGATAATTGATCGGGCGTAAATTAAAATACCGCCGCGTTTTATTGAATTGGTTGCTTTTGTAACGTTTATTAAATTGTCCTGTTAACCTTCGTTAATTAATGTAATGCAATATGCATAATTCTAGATTGGAAAGGGAGAAATAAAAACGCTCTCTGGAAAGTTAGGAAAATAATTGAAAACAATGCGCCACGAATTTTGTACGAATGGATATGAAAATCAGAAATGATCCATCAATAGGATGACAATAAGGATCAGGCAAGAACCAAAAATGGCGGAAGCAACGTGAACGGTCAAGGAAGGTCGACGAGGAAGGGCGGGAAGAGCGGAAGGGACATTGAAAAGCGGTCCTACGATCAAGAGAGCCAATTACCCACCCTCGCACAAGTGCACCCCGTCGAACATATTTTTCCTACGTAGCTTACGTGAACACTCGAAGCGTACTCGAGCGCTCGCATATGCGAGCTGCATTTCGAGGAGGCGGGCGCGCATAATGCCTCGCAAATCTCCGCGCATGCACATTATATATACGGATCGGGATCATGCATCGAGTCGGCTCGCGCGGCCCGAGGGAAACGCAGGAAAAGGACGCAGGAAAGGGAAGAGAGGGGACAAGGGGAAGCTAATAAAGCTAAGGGTGCCCCACGACGTCGCATTTACTCGGCCAAATTTACCGCGAAAACATATTTGCTCCGGGAAAGTCCCGGCCGATCCTCGAGCTCCACGTGCATCCGCGCTCTTTGTTGCCGCTCGCATTTTCTAAAAGCAACGGATTTCCCTCAAAGTCGATGCGCATTGTCGATTGAAAAACTTGCCGAAATTCCAATAGAATCAAAAATAGAATAAGCAGATATTCGTGAATATCAGAGCGTACATATTTTCCCTTTTTTTTTTATTTTCGTAACGAAAATGTTTGAATTAAAAATGTTGCCAATTAGAAACTAGCTATTAAATTACTTAGTTATTAACAATAATTGCTATTGGAAACAATTTATCGTGAAAGGAGAATAAGATTTAGTAAAAAAAATCTTGAGAATTTCAAACATTTACTCCGAACGATGGAAACATTTTTCTAGATGAATCGGAATCCGCTACTATTCTTGCATTTTAGATTTAATAAGCAGCATTGTTGCTTCTTTTATAGCGAGAAATATTCAACACCTTTGACGGGCACACACACGACGCGACGCGACGCGACGCGACGCGACGCGACGTGCCGTGCGTCCGTTGGACGACCGTTATAAATTTGCTGCGGAAACCCCTGATTTTTAGTGGCAATGATTTTGCGGGGATATGACACCCGCCTACACGAGGCTACCATGTAAGGTGCGTGTATTTTGGCGATTTTTACGACGGGGCTTTACGAGTCCCGAGCGTTCTCGGGAACCTCGTAATGACCTTCGGAAGTTTGCGGAAAAAAGGTCGAGCAAGAGTCGCCCGCGAGAATCGACGAGACCTCTGAGCAGCTCTCTCCCGAAGCCTTCTCCCGCAAAGGAACGTGATAATGCGAGACGGCGAGAGAGCATATCGGTTCATTACATGTGCCGTTTACCGTTTACCGTTAGTTAAAATTTACCCTTTGTATCATAAACTTGAATTTAAAATTTAGAGAAATTTATAGGACACTAAATTTAAAGAAATTTATATGATAACTATCTTGTCTGCTAGAATAATAAAAATAATTTCAATTAAGATTCTTTAGCAAAATATCACGAATGCTATCGTGTGGTAATTACTATACCACGTTATGATTATAACGGTGTAGTAATTCTCGTCAAAGCTTCGACTGATATGTCAGTTGGAAGCCTATCGGATGTAGCTGTTTGTTTGGCCTCCCGACTTGGTATCAAATTAGAACTGCTTTCCATCTGACGTCCGCCCCGCCCCAATGCAGCTTCCGAATCCCGAACTGACCTGTCCAAAGGGCCGACCACCCTAGAGCAGAAACGAGCTAAGGTCACCACCACATGACCGCAAGACATATACCTGCGGGCGTCACGAGTCGCGATATGATATCTCGTTGCCTTGTTCCAGAACACGAGATCTGAGATACGATCCGTACAGATTTTTTTTAGCACGTTATTTTGACGTAAGTGTCCAGATGTAATTTAGATTTAAGTAATTTAATTGTCATAATTGGCGGTCGCGAGGTTGGTGTCATCGTCAACAGTTCAAGCCGCGACTCTCCATCTGTTGTCGTTAATCGATCGGCGCGGCGGTTTCTTCAAACGGGCTAGCTTAAAAAAGCTAAAAAAAAAAACAGTCGCGGCATAGAATCTCATCCTTATTGGATTACGAAAGGAACAATCCTAAGATCCGTTAACGAGTCCTGCGGACGGCAGGATCCGCGATAGAAATCCTAATATCTTCTGACAGGCGTGCCAAGGAGGGCCAGTCGGCGCCTTTCCGAACTATCCGCCGCAATTATTCGAGACCTCTGTCGGCTGATTTTTCTTTTTTTCTTTTCCTTTTTCTTCGCCTTCCTTCGGCAAGACCATCCGCAGGACCAGCCATTGTCCTCACCTTCGTTTCGTGTTTTTCTCTCGCTAGTAGATGCGGGCTAAGATAAAAGTTTTGACAAGTGCACTCTGGTCCGGCAACCGTGAACATTGCGGAGAACCCGAGCGAACCGTTCGAGTGAAACTCGGGAGGGCTATTTATCCATTTCCACTTCTGGAATTTAATCCTAGAATGCACAAATCTGTTTTACGTACGTATAAATGTATCATGTTGAATTTACGTTTGAAATAATTGCTGCTACACTCGATCCATGTTACATGTTCGGCGAATTAACATATCAACTCGCAATAGATATACAAGTATTATTCGTATCGCTCCATATACATGTACATATAATACATACACAAAGATAACACGATAACGTTGTTAATGTCACTACGCTCTAATGTTTATTGTACTTTTAGTGCATTCAAGGCTAAAGCAATCATTAAATGAAAAACTGATTTGGACAAGGAAACGGAATTAATGCTAAAAATGCATATCGCGTATGTAAATTGACTTTATAAATCGACCTGGTATCAACACAGTAAAAAAAAGAAAAAAACAAAGATAATGACTCGACATGTTTCTACGTAATCGCTCGAAAAACTGACGCCGATCGCATACCGACTTACCATCGATCCGAAACGGTTTTATCCAGTTCCTTACCGGTTCTTTCACCCGTCGGATAGCCTCAAGTATCCGGTTGGCCCGATTAGGGAACGCCATAGTGTGCACCATTCAAGTTGTGCTGTGCTCGGCTTGAAGAAAATAAAAATCGAATTGTTCGATAAAGCAATGTTAAACAATCGATTATTATCGTGATTAGAATGTCATAAAATAATAGAAAATGATTGATTTTACGTCGTAAAGTAATATTACTTATATATGTGTGCATTTGAGCAAACTATTCCGAATTGTCCTTGCTATATAAGCTTGAATGAAATTACGAACAATGCGACATTGTAGACACCGTGTCTCTCACTTTTTTCTCTCTCTCTCTCTCTCTCTCTCACACCTTAATTTAACGTTAAGACGCTTAGTTAGGGGAGACCCGAGGCAGGTTTCCGGTACGTAGCCCATCGTCTCGCAATATCGCGGACGCGAGAAAAGATTTCTAACATGTCGCTGCGAGAGCGCGGCCGCTCGCTGGCGCGAGACACGACGAGGCGGAGCGTAATAAAAATAAGTAATTACTGCAAGTAATCCTCCCCTCTGCTTCCCCGCGACGAGCTCCTCCGCCCCGCGCGAGTCGTTCAATTAACGGGAATACTGTTGTCTTCCCACCCAATCCTCTCTTCCACTCGCTCCTCTTTCCCTCATCCTCTCTCCCTCGCTCACTGTCTTTCTCTCCCTCTCTCCCTTTCTCTCTCTCTCTCTCTCTCTCTCTCCCTTTCTCGCGGCCCCTCGCGTCCCCCCGGTTCCTCTTCCCCTCCACCTACCCCTCTCGTCAGTCCACAAAACCCGCGAAATGTTTCACTCGCAAAGTCGCGTGGAGCGCGCGCCGCGGCGCAGAGGGGCAGGGGCACCCTCTAGCTGGGGGGAAAGGGGCCCCGCGGCGTGGAGGGACCGGTATCGATGCCCCTCCTTCACTCACGCCCCTGACGTCCATCTATCCACCGCTCCCTCCGCCGCTGCGGTTCCGAAGACCGCGCGCCATCCCTCCCGTGGCGGGCCGTGCCCGGTCTTCGTTCTCACCGTGCGCGCCGCACTCTCGCGCTCTCTCGCGCTCACCCCTGCTCTCCCCGCTACTTTGATGCGTGCCGCGTAGTGGGGGGAAGCCGACGACGCGGCGGCTCCTCCAGCCGCCACTCGTTCGTCCGACTTGGTGCAGCGCGAATCGGTCTGTCGCTGCTCCGTTTTCTGCGTGTCGCGCGGTGTGCTCCCCGCGAGACGTGCTCTCGCAGTCGCGCTCGCCGTGTTCCGTTCCGGTTCACCTTGACTCGAGTAGTCGAGTGCCCGCGCGCGCGAGACGGAGCCGAGGGTTTGTAAGTCGACGGCCAGTCCTAGTGTAGTTCGCGGAATGTGTCGCGTTAACAGTCACGCCGAGCTCCGTTGAGACTCTCTCGCCGTTCGCCGTTCTCCGTTCTCGATTCTCACCGTACACGCGCCGGCCGTTTGTTGTTCCCTCTTCGGACCGCACTCGAAAGTATCCGGAGAGTTAACTCTACGCGTAATCACGGTACATTCTCAGTCATCCAATCGCGTTTGAATCTCGATTGAGTCTCGCGGATCACGGAGGTGTTTCAACTGCTGAAATGTGTTTGCGATCGAGGAAAGATTCGGGGATCACTTCAGTCGGTTCGATATCGTCTTTGAAAGAAACCGAGTTCCGAGTCTTAATCGGAAGTCTATGAACGTATTATTAGATCAGCGGAAAGATTTCGCAAAAATCGTATCGATTGATTCACCTGATGTTTCATGTGATCCTGGCGAGGAAAATCTTCTTTGACGTTACTCACAATCGTCGCGTGATATCTCGCGTGATTCAAAGAACAAGAGAAAAGATTTTTATCTGTATAATGTAATCATCGTCGATTAAACACGGATTAGTGACGCACGATCTTCTTCCATGGATCGACGCCGTACGAGAAAAAGGTACGAATTCACGGCGTCCCATTGATCAAAAGTGAAGAGAATCTCAAAGTAGAACGCGCGTCCGAGAGCGAGAAGCGGACGCCTGGAGCATTGGCGGGCGCGCTCGCGGTGGTCGACGAGCAGCGCGACGTGCGTGCGTTCCCGAGATCGATAGCCCGAGGAGGAGGACAGGACGAAGGATCCTCGCGAGCGCGAGGCACGAGGACTCGGTCCGTGGACACCTGCTCGCGATGCCGTCGCGCGTCGCTGCGTCGCTGCGCGGCGCGCCGTGAGAACTACCTGTGTGTGCCGTGTGTGAGGAGCAGCAAGAGAGAGAGAGAGAGAGAGAGAGAGAGAGGGAGAGAGGGTCGCGAGGAAATCGCCGATCTACGAGACTCACGACGTGAAATTGTCGTCGTCGTCGTCATCGTCGTCTGAAAGTGAGAAAGAGTGCTGGTTCGCGATCTAGCCGAGGATCTAGTTTGATCAGCTCAACAGCCTACGCATGCCGGCGATCGTGGTGAGTGTGTACGCTTGCGATAACTTAGCTTTTTATCACTTCGAAGAAGATTGACGTAGTCGATAAGCGCGTAACTCTCACTCCGACTCGATGTTTCGATTCCTGCAGGCGATCTGTCGATGCGTTACGGAGAAACCAATCGATTGTAAGCATGAAACTTTAGACGATAGGATTTCTAAGATTTCATTTAGGTGAGATCTCTCTCGATCACGTCCACCACATTTGCATTGATCAATTTATTAGTCAATCAATTTATATTTATTTATTAATAAATATAAATTGAATGTGTGTGTGTGTGTGTGTGTGTGTGTGTGTGTGTGTGTGTGTGTGTGTGTATGAATGAATATTGTACTCTTTCAAACATTTGCTTAAATATTGTGTTCGTTTAAATATATAAGGGAAAGAATTAAAATTCGTCATCTTCTACATATCTTCCTCTAGTTTTTATTTATTTGCATATATATTAAAAATTGCGTACATTACATATAAAATTAACTGATATTCATAAATTTCTAACGTATTTAAAAATTAAAATATCCATTGCAAATGTAAGCACCCATCTCTATTTACTGGAAAATATATAAATGAAAAATTAATGGGCCGGTCACATGAATTCAGATTTTACTTATTCATGCGTTTATTAATTAAATATTAAAAGCTTTGCAGATAATATAAATTAAAAAATTATTCGCTTCTGCGCGAATATAAATTCACATTTTATTAAATTTGTACGTACAATATATATAAATTAAAAATCGCTCTTGTGCGATTCGATCCGAATCTCATTTATTTACACACGCCGTAGTTAAACATTTCATATTTCGTGGCAAATATGTGTTTAAAAATTAAACTATTCATTGCAAATATAAGTTTCAGTTTTCCAAAAGATTCATTGGAAACGCGAGATTATATTTTTTGATTGAAGATTTTTCTTTATTCCCTCGCATGGTACATACGTGTCTATACATTCAATGTCTACCTACATTTCTTTTTTTTTTGAGACATTTGTCGTCTACCTGCAAATGGGAAAACATTGTCCCTATATAGTCTGTCTTTGTCGTCGGGAAGGGTTACTGTCCACGTGTGAAGTCCTCGTTTACACAGCAGCAATCAAAATATTTCTCGTTCTTCGACCAAAGTTCCCGCGTTTGTACTCACAGGAGTGGCGTTAACCCTCAGGGGTTTAATGTCCAGCACAGTTCGTGGCACGCGTTTGTCGCAATTCTAATTCGTGACAACTGCGCGAGCTTACGGTTTCGTGCCTTACCTCCTCGGATCTTTAAACACATTTTCGTTCTTAGACCGACCATTAATTCCTTTGCACCTTTCTGTTCTTTAACGTACCGGTTACGGTACGTTTAGATTCTTAGGAACTTAAATCTCCTTGAATGTATATTCTACAGGATCTTTTGGGAATATTTTACATTTTCCGATTCTTTCTCGAGTGTTTCGTTCGACAAGACGATTTGTCGCACATTCTACTTGATTGTTCGTTTTTCGCGACGAAGTATCTCGTCAACCGATGGCTACGAGAAGAAATTTCCGAGTAAGGTTGAGAGAGAAAGAGAGAGAGAGAGAGAGAGAGAGAGAGAGAGAGAGAGAGAGCGGGACACGCAGGCGCGTCCGCTGCCACGTGGTCGTCGCGGTTGGATCCGGACGACTAGGTGTTAACCTTTTTCGAAAATCGACTGGCTATGCCGCCGTTGTGGCGGAAGGCGAAGGCCGGCAGGCGTCGCATAGCTTTGGCAAAACAAGTAGTTACGTGAGCTCTGGCCTGCCGCCAAGCGGTTTTCAACTTTCGAGTCGGACCCGAATATTCTTTGAGAGACAGACATTGCAAGTCCCTTATGTGTTCTCGGAGAAATGCATATAAATTGCGTCACTGATTACCAATGTAACAATAAGTTTGTGAGTTTAAATTCCAATCAACGAAACAGCCACTTTGATTTTCAGTACAACGAACTCAAGTTTCTCTCATTTCTAAATTCATTTAAGAAAGCAGTCGACTGTGAATGCGGTTCCTAACTAAATCTACTGTACCTACAATTTCTAGATCTAATTGTAAGTCGGATAGTTTCATTTCCTCGTGATCTTTGTGAGAGATATCTCGAAACGTGACGTTTCTAGATTGCGTTAATGGATATGAGATTGGCGGATTATCGTTTCTTTGGCACGCGCTTTCTATTAGTTATGCGAGATTAACTGCAAATTGACGCGACAGACGTGTCTTTCCGTGCGATTTATTCACATTATCGTTAAATTTATCGAACTTGGCGAGATTTTTCTTCCTCCGATTTCTCTCAAAATCACAGGCTCCATTAAGGCTTGTTTGTCTACAAATTTCTAAATAGGTACAATAGACATAAATACAAAAGATTCTCCCTTTGTAGCAGCCCATGTTTGTAAACTTGTGAACGGCACTGTACATCTCATATGCTATCTCATGACAGATACGCGCAAACGGCCGATCGAACCAATTAAAACCTCATGCCTGGCGTAATCAGAAATGAGGAGTATTAGTCTATAATTCTCTATAATTCTGTAATTCTGCGGATTAACCTGGATTTAGATGATATCAGGAATTTCTCTGCAGGTCCATTACTAAACCGCGAAAATTGTTGAGCGGACTGGACTAAATTTTCTCGCCAGAAAATAATGAAAACAGGCGCGATACTAAATTCGATGCGGTGGCCACGGCGCGGCGCGCATCGGCTCGCGACTTTCCGAGAGTCGCGGAGACTTTTTTTTTCTTTTTTTTTTTTTCACCCTTCCCAGCGTTATTGCGATACGCTGCCATGCTCCCCCAAGGAATCACGGTTAGCGAAATTATTTTCGAAGGCGGATATAAAGCACGCGTTATAACTCGTAAGGAAAGTTGCTCGAATATGAGTGCGCGCCGCGCGCAACGTATGTAGGTATAAAATATTTCCAACGTCGCGATATTAGTTCGCCGACTATTTTCAGTTTGGCAGAGAACTAGGGCGCGTTTACGCGCGCGCTATCGTATCAAGGTTGCTCCGTGAGATCGCGCAACGGCCAGGTAATTTGTCTTTTGCTAGTAGGTACTCGATGATACTGATCGCTCGTCTAAAGATAGCGCGCAACAAATGGGAATTAATGCCACGCCAGCTGCGCGAGTCCATTTATTTTTTGATATCCAACAATAATAAATATATTTGCTTGTTTGCAACCAATTTATATAGCCTCTTGAAAAGTAGTAATTGCGCCATTATGACAGTAATAATAATTCGAAATACGTAGTTTATGTAAATACGTAGTTTTGTGAATTGCTAATTAAAATATGTAGGAAGAGTGAAGAGGCTTTGTATTTCGCACGCGTATTTTTTTCATCTAGTGCTGTAAAAGTTAATTTGAAAGCCAAATTCTGAATGTTGTCAAACATGTGGAAAGTTAATTTAATGTAATTGAATGTAGCAGAAGTGCGACTTTCGCAAAAATATCTGAAAGACTTGTTAGGAGGAGTGATATCGGGTTTTTTTTTATTTTTTTATTTTTTTTTATTTTTTTCAAGTACTCGGGGCTAAAGGATTGCTCACGGCTCCGTTTTGGAGATGACAGCCGGGAGCGACGGGAGGTACGCTAGAACGTCCGCGCACGAAGATATACTTAACTTTTAATTACTATCATATAACTAATTAGCCCCGGGTGGGCGGGGGTTTTGTATATTAATTTAATTTTCAATCTCACAGGGTAATTCTTGGCGCAACGTTAGTTTTAATCAACCCTCCGACGCGCTCCACACGCCAGCACGACTCCGCAGGCGGTGGATCGCGAGAAGCGACGGCAGAGGGGGAACGAAACCGGGACAGGGGAGGAGGAAGGGGGAGGGGGGGGAACGGATGGTTGGTGGCTAAGGGTGGCTCGGAGCGCTTCGGGCTTCGGGGATAGAGTTGAGGGGCAACGGCGGAACGGAGTACACCTACTCAGCTAATAAAAAGCGGCAATAAAAAGCACCCCTTAGGACCACTATGGATATCTCGCTTTCCTTCCTCCCTTCCTCCTCTCCTCCGCTGCCATCACCCCATAGAATCGCCGTATTTCTTTCTCTGTCTTTGTATACCAGGTTTATTCACCTGCCCGGGATTAACTTTAATCAAGTATTTACATTTTAATTCGCTGCCATGTACACACTGAACCGAGCCGGCCGCCCTTTACGATAACATCGTCGTTTAATTGCAAACTGCCACTTTCCGACGAGACGTTTGCTAGCGCGAGAGGAGAGTCCATGTCGATTTCGTTTTCTACCTACCCATCCCAAACCGTCATGATAATGACGGATGTTTAGACGAAGATTTTTGTTTATCAATGATCGAGTCGAAAATGATTCGAAATTAAATATGAAGATTACGATAATTTGTACAAAAATAGCGAGAAAACATTGAGACTGCCGATAGGTTGATCGCATTAACATGTGAATTTATGCGATTGCATCATGTTTATTATGATAAATGTACGAGTAATCGTGCTAGATAGTGTCAATAAACATGTGACGCTGTATATTTTCTGGATGCCTATCGATAACTTTTCGAGCTCTTCCGTAGATAACACGTTCAACAAACAAATAAGTAATAAGGCAGATATACATATATTTAAATATATATTTATACGATCAATATTTTGTGTGACTCGATATAATATTTTATAATGCAGCTTTGAAATGTGAAAAAATTAATTTTGCATGTATACATATAATTAATAGTTGAATACATATTAATGAAAATTAATAAAATAAATCTGGGCTTATAAAAATGTCGAAGCCGCGCGTGAGGCAGCGCTTTTTCTGAAATAATCCTCGATACATTAATCACAAAGAGGATTTATTACTTAGAGCAGGCAGATAAATATTATGCTCGAGGTTAATACCTAAATGGACCATCAACATGCATTATTATTGATGCTTTCGTGGTTTCGTCGACATTTTACTAAACCTGTTCAATGTACAAATTTTACGCTTCTAATTAACCTCTCGCTCTACAATGTCTGAATAGTGGAAGCATAGATATAATAATTAATTTTATTGCTATGTAATCAGTACTCGTTGCAGATAAGATTGAAATGGTGAATGAAGCATTCGAAATATGATAATAGAAGTGAGATAGAACCATAACGTAGAAGAGTCATTTCGATACAGTTGTCTGTTGTTTCATTCATATATTTTTTTAAATTTATTGCTTGTTTCTTACAAATTTTCTCAAGCTTCTCAAAGACTCGATTTGTGATATAAACCTATCAAATCTGCCACAATACACGATGCATTCGCATTACTCGATCGCGTTCGCTTGCGTGTACTAGCCACTCGTATTGACTTGTATTTGTACTCTTCATGAGACCTATGTATGCGTACATTCGTGCGTGCCTGCGTGCGTGCGTGCGTGCGTGCGTGCGTGCGTGCGTGCGTATCTACCCATGTGCGTATAACACGTTGGAAGTATCGCATCGCGCATATGTGTGCGTGGTGGAGGCAAACTGGAGTGCGATGAACGAAAGAGGGAGGAAGAGTAAACAAGAACGAGAAAGACAGACCGGATTCCTACGAGATGGAGAGACGAAGAAGGGAATACAGCTCGAAAAGAGACGAAATGAATTTACGAGGAAAGAAGACGGAGAATATATCGAGACAGAGATAACACAGAGTGTAGGGAACAGGAATGAGAGAGAACGAAGCTCTAGGAACAGAAAGAGAGAAAGAGAGAAAGAGTTAGAGATAAAGCGGACACAAAACAGAGATGGAAATAGAAAAGGTGCGCATTGGAAACCGCTGCTACAACGGAGAGTGATAGAATGACGGGGATGTGACGAGGACGGATAGAGATGGATGCATATATGCGAGAGAGAACATGAAAAAATAGGAATATATGCAAGACAGCGAGAGAAAGAGAGATAGAGATGTGGAGAGAGAGGCAAAGCGATCGAGAGGCAAAGGAGAGAAGGAGAGAAACGGAAGACGAGTGTACACCCGCGATAGACAGAGAGTGGAAGGAAGATAGTGGGTATGTGGTGAACGCAGATAGAATGTATGCAGAGGGACTGTATGATGGCGGGTGAAGGGGAAGAGAGGTACGCAGGCGCACGTGAGTATGTTACGGGGATGGCCAGAGGGCAGCTAACGTTTATAATATTAACGCTAATGGACTACCTTATACCTTATATACCGACCGACCCCTCGCTGGTTCTCCTCCTCCTCCCCCTCCCCCTCCCCCCCCCCTCCTCCTCCTCCCCCCCCTCCTCCTCCCTCCCCCCCTCCACTTCCCCACCGCACCGCCCCGTACCTCCTCC